>JAEIGA010006177.1_pt1 | contig 18235 bp, 13 predicted proteins | sample 9270691 | NCBI WGS metagenome assembly JAEIGA01 (sample SAMN17057246, study PRJNA624740) | gut metagenome | biome: biome; isolation source: fecal sample | host: Bos grunniens | place: China: Xizang | collected 2019
CCACCTGCGAAAATACCGTCATTCTTGCTTCTTGGCTTTCTTCTCATAATGTTTTCTTCAGGCTGTTCAAGACCGAGTGCCAATGCTGGGAAGCAGTCTGTAACAAGGTTGATGAAAAGAAGATGTGGTGCACGAAGAATTGTAAAGTTCATAATTGTTGCAAAGAAGATTGAAACAACCTCTGAAAGGTTTGAACCAAGAAGGAACTGAATTGCCTTACGGATATTGTCGTAAATTCTTCTTCCTTCACCAACAGCTGAAACGATTGTTGCAAAGTTGTCATCAGCAAGAACCATATCAGCAACGTTCTTTGTAACGTCAGTACCTGTGATACCCATACCAACACCGATATCAGCACTCTTAATTGATGGAGCGTCGTTAACACCGTCACCTGTCATAGCAGTAACGTAGCCCTTGTTTCTCCAAGCGTTAACAATTCTTGTCTTATGTTCAGGCTGAACACGAGCGTAAACGCAGATGTTTTCAACGATTTTTTCAAACTCTTCGTCAGAGTACTTATCGATATCAGCACCCATCATAGCCTGATTATCATCTGAAAGAATACCAAGCTCACGAGCAATAGCCTTTGCTGTGTTGATGTGGTCACCTGTAATCATAATAGGCTTGATACCTGCACCACGACATTCAACGATAGCATCCTTAACCTCAGGACGAACAGGGTCAATCATACCTGTAAGACCGATAAATGTCATATCATATTCAAGTGATTCTGAATCGAATGCTGCAGGAGCAACTTCATGATTCTTATATGCAACTGCAAATACACGAAGAGCCTTATTACCCATTCTTGTATTTTCTTCCATAATCTTTTCACGAAGAGCATCTGTCATTTCGAGAACTTCACCGTTCACGTCAATGTGAGTACACTTCTTAAGGATTTCGTCAGGAGCACCCTTTGTAAACTGGATAACGCCTCTTGCGCTATTGTGAACAGTTGACATCATCTTTCTGCCTGAGTCAAATGGAACTTCACCGATTCTTGGATATGCCTCAACAAGCTTTGACTTTGGAAGGTCAAGAGTTGCAGCATAGTTAATAAGAGCAACTTCATCAGGTTCACCTGTGCTCTTACCGTCCTCCTGTACTTCAGCGTTAGTACAAAGAGCCATTGCTGTTGCCAACTGCTGTTCATTTGGAGCAAAGTGGTCAACAACTGTCATAACGTTCTGTGTAAGAGTACCTGTCTTATCAGAACAGATAATCTGTGTACAACCGAGAGTTTCAACCGCTGTCATTTTACGGATAATAGCGTTCTTCTTTGACATATTTGTAACGCCAATAGAAAGAACGATAGTCATAACTGCAACAAGTCCTTCAGGGATTGCAGCAACAGCGAGAGCAATAGCAGTAATGAATGAATCAAGCGCTACATGGAAGAACTCTGGCTTAACGTCAGGGAGAATATACTGTGTAAGAATGTTGTATGCAAAAATAACAATACAAACACCGATAACAAGCTTTGTAAGAACCTTTGAAAGCTGTTCAAGTTTGATTTCAAGTGGAGTTTTGCCTTCTTCAGCAAGGGTAATAGCATTAGCAATTTTACCCATTTCAGTATCCATACCTGTTGCTACAACAACTGCCTTACCACGACCGTAAACGAGAGTTGAGCCCATATATGCCATATTCTTACGGTCACCAAGAGCAACTTCGTCGTCACCTTTTTTACCCATAAGTGCATTAACAAGCTTTGTAACAGGAACAGATTCACCTGTAAGTGCTGCTTCCTCGATTTTCATACTTGCGCACTCAAAGATACGACAGTCAGCAGGAATAGCGTCACCTGCATCAAGAAGAATAACGTCACCAACAACTAAGTCTTCACTCTTAACAGTTACAACCTGACCGTCACGAAGAGTTTTAGTTGTAGCAGCAGACATCTTCTGTAATGCTTCAACAGCCTTTTCAGCCTTACTTTCCTGAACAACGCCCAAGATTGCATTAATAAGAACAACAACAAGGATGATGATAGAGTCAGTTGGAGTTACAAAACCACCATGCTCAATCATTTCAGTTGCAGCAGAAATTACAGCAGCAACGAGCAAAATGATAATCATCGGGTCCTTAAGCTGGTCAAGGAAACGAGAAAACATTGATACTTTCTTTGCTTCTGCCAACTTGTTTTTTCCGTTTGCTTCAAGTCGTTTTTCAGCCTCAGCAGATGTAAGACCCATTTCAGTACTCTTAACCTCTGCAAAAACGTCAGCGACCTCGTGAAGATAATGCTTCATAAAAACACCTCTTTTTTATTTTTTTGCATACGCAATAAATTATACAATATCAAAAAAGACCTTCCACAGTTTTAACTGCCGAAGGTCTTGCTACCCGAAAATCAGGTACGGTAACCAGTCAATATTTTTGACGGATGTTGACTACCGTAAACAGCTACTCCCCTTGGGGTTTCTTTTAATTAGTATAGCATTTACGGAAATCTTTGTCAACAAATCAAATCACAATTTGCCCTTTTTTAATAATTTGTCCACAATTACCATTACAGTAAGAACAAACACAATCGTAATAAACGCTTTAAGAGGTGCTAAATGTGTCATTGTTGCGACAAAATATTCGAAAAAAGGTGCTGAAAGTTTTATTGGGAAGAAAACGTAGCTTAAAGAAATCCAACTGACTATTGCTGTTAAAAATCCCACTAAAAATTCTATTACTTTATTTTTCATAGGTTGTTATTCTGTCAATTTCCTCGTGTGTTGTAAGGTCAAACGCTACTATTTCTGTTTTATACTCGTTGTAATTATAATACACAACATAGAAATTATCCTCAACATATGTTGCACCTAAAATTGTACTATTTTTTGCTCCCAGATAATATCTAGCCATTTCACAAAGAGTGCCATTCTGGAGCTTATATCTGATATAGTAGTTTCCACCCTTTTCAATATTGCTATAATTCACATACCAATTGAATGTAAACGGTACAGCAAATTCAGTATTAGAAAGAGTCACATACAATTTATGGTTATATGCAATTTCAGAATAAGCATATCCTTTACCGTCAGTTACAGGAAGTGATACTGTTTCTTTTGGTGCATAAAGGTCAGTAACATCAAATAATGATACCTTGCAATCCCCGTTTGTACCTGTTTCTGTACCATCCTGACCAACGCCTACAATAAGGTTTTCCGTAATCGGGTGAAGATATTCTGAAAATCCCGGTATTTTAAGTTCACCCTTTACAGTTGGGTTTTCAGGGTCGCTCAAATCAATCACAAACAATGGGTCAGTCTGACGGAAGGTTACAACATAAGCCATATCACCTACAAAACGTACAGATTCAATAAGCTCACCCTTTGCTAAATCCTCAACCTTACCTACAATCTCCATATTGTTGTTGAGAATATAGAGGTTATTTGTTCTGTCATCAACTGAGAAAGAAACTGTATTTCCGTCTGTCTTTGAGTTATTAGCTGTTGTTGCTATACGGAAATATTCACCGTCATAGCTCATTGAAAATTGATTATTGATATATCCGTTTACCTTGCCTGTGCATTTATACTCAACACCTGTGTCAGTATAATCAAATTTATAAATTTTAGTTGTATCCTGTATTCCATCACCTGTTGTTTCGCATAAGAACAAGCCTTCTGCAGATGCATAAAGATGATTACACTCACCGAGAATTGCTTCACTTTCAGGGTCAGCATCCTTACTTAAATCAAGAGTTGTAACAACAGCATAGGTTGTTGATGGGCTTTCTTCAACAATTGAAATACATCCTGCAGGAATCGGTTCACAAACATCATTTACAGTAACCTCTGGAATACACTTATCACGATAATCATCTGAATATGTGTTTACATAGTATTCACTGATTGTATAAAGCTTTGTGCCAATCATTCGTGAATTATCATAAGTACCCTGCTGTGAATATTCTGTTACAAGCTTCGGAGCATTTTTGTCACTTATATCATACACCTTAACAAATGTATCGTATGAAGATTCCCTATAAGAACCATAAGTACCGTAGGCATAATCCACTAATTCCGATTTTTTCTTATCATTTGTTTTTTTTCGAAGATTGCCAACTATAACAAGCTTATCACCGTTAATATAAATTTCATTAACAAGCTCTGTTTCCTTTAACTCGACCTGTGCAGTTTCCTTCATTTTATCCTTTGTAACATCAACGATAGAAACTGATGTGGTTTCACCGTTTGCAATGTAAAGGTAGCTTCCGTCAGTTTTGATAATATCGCCCTCGTCAACTCCCTTTTCCTGAGTGTTGGTTGTGCCATAATCCTTATCAACAAGTGTAGTTGTGTTTTCTTCTACTGTATCATCCGTAGTAGTACTGCCTATTGCCGCACCATTCATACTTCCGACTGCAGATTCAGGCATAGCACCGTCAGCTATCATATCCGCTTCTTCGTCATTAGCATAGAAGAAATCTCTGAAATTATTCTTTTTTGCTTCCTTATGAAGCTTATCGAATTTTTCATAAACCTTATCGTAAGATTCATAACGCATTACTTCTGCATTTTTCACGCTATCATTGACAGGTATTTCCTTTTCCTGAAGGCTCATATACATACCTACAACACCCACAACAAGAAGTAACGATGCCACCAAAGGCACAATTTTCTTCGCATTGTTCTTTTTCTTTGGCATTTCAATAACTTCTGCTTTTGAAGACTCAATGGTTGCCATAATATTTTCTGTGCTTAAGGAGTCAGGCAAATTAACCTGCATTTTGCTGTTAAGCATTTTCTTTGTCTTTTTCATTATTCCAGCTCCTTTCTGAGTTTTCCTAATGTTCTTCTCAATTTTGTCCTTACCGTCGCTGATGGCAAGTCCATCATTTTGCCGATTTCGTGGGATTTAAAGCCACCAACCACCGACAAAAGTACAATTTCCCGTGAAGCTTCGTCGAGGCTGTTAAGGGCTTCACGGACAGGTATTGAAAATTCGATTTCGCTGTCCGTATAGCCTGTGTCCTCAAACTCCACTATGTAATTATTTTTCGATAAAATTCTTTTACATGTATTTGAAAGGGATAAAAACAGATATGATTTGAATTTGTCAGGATTCCTTAAGGAATGCATACTTTTAAAGACTGATACGGCCGTATCCTGCACAGCGTCCTGTGCATCATAAGTATTTTTGCAAAGACCAAGAGCAAAGCGATACATATCAATTGCGTAATACTCATAGAGCTTACCAAAGGCATCCTTATCTCCTGCCATTGCAGATAAAACAAGATTGTTTATTTCCTTGCTCATTTTCATACCTCCCGTCTTTTTTCGGTTAACCTTTTGCCCTTTCATAATATAAGAGTAGCAAAATTTAGTTTTTGTTTCAACTTTTTCCATAAAATTTATATTTATTGAAATTTTTCGTTTTCTATTTTATAATAATTATATCTTATATTAAGGAAAAGAAAAATGAAGCGTTCAACAAAAGTTAAAATAATTGTATTTTTCATAGTTTTCTTTCTCTGCTTTGTGGATTTGAGACCTTTATTCAGACCAAAAAAGCCTGAACCAACTATTATTACAACTCCAATAACTGACCAGACAAGAAAAAATCATAACAAGGGCTCTTGCTATGATATGGAAAGTAATCTTTGTTATTTTGTTATTCATCTTGATGACAAGGAAAGCAGTTGGAATGAAAAAGAGAAAACTGAATTTATCGAGAAGAAGTTTCTTGTATCTCTTGATTACCTTTCACAAAAGGCAACGGATTATTCTGTTACAATCAGCACACAGTATAAAAGCCTAACTGACAGCGACACGAAGATTATCTATGACGGAATAATCGAAAGTGACGTTGTTGAAAATGGTAGTCAGGAGGATATTTTAAATCAGGTTGCCTCGTCGTTAGGCTACAAATCGCCTGAAGAAATGGATGCCTCACTTAAAAAGGAAACTAGCATTGAGCAAATTGCCTATCTTATTATTGTCAACAAGGAAGGTCGTTCATATAAATATTCATATACACCGGAAAATTCAAAACAGATTGAATTTTGTGTGTTTTTCGACGATTCATTGAAATTTGACAACACCACTTGTTGCAGTACAATTGCCCACGAAATTCTTCATCTTTTTGGTGCAGAGGATTTTTATAACCCTTACGGTGAAATGCCACAAAGAGAAAAACTTGCAAAAGAACTTTATCCGAATGATATCATGCTGACACTTGTTAATGATGTGAACAATGCAAAAATCGGAGCATATACAGCTTATGCTGTGGGTTGGACAGATACATTACCCAAGGAATGTAACGCACCTGAATGGTGGGAATAGTTTGAACAAACAATTACAGCGAGGTACAACGCCTCGCTGTTTGTTTTGAGTAATTAAATTATAATTTAAACTATCCACATCTTACTGTTGTAAATGAACCACAAATTATGATAATATATACGTATAACTTTGAAAGGGAATATTAACTATGAATCCTGTAAAATTTTATCTTCTTACTGACACTCATTATTTCGAAAACGATTTAGGTGCTGAAGGCAAGGCATTTGAAGACTATATGAAAAAAGAACAGTATTTTATGAAAGAAAGTAGCGCTATCGTAAAATCTGTTTTCGAGAAAATCTCTAACGACCGTGACATCGATATTGTCATTATTCCGGGTGACCTTACAAAAAATGGTGAATTGGAAAGTCACAAAAGCTTTGTAAAGGAGCTTTATAAACTCAAAGAAAATGGCAAAAAAATCTTTGTAATTACTGCAGGACACGATTATGGCAGCGCGTTTGCCTTTAAAAATGACCAATGGATTAATGTAGAAGGTACACCATTTGAAATTCTCACTGATTTGTACAAGGATTTTGGCATTGGTGATGCACTTGCAGTTGATGAACCAACTCATTCTTATGTTGCACAGATTACAGACGGTGTCAGAATGCTTGCAATTTGTTGCGATAGTGAAAATCAGCCAAAGGGTGCTATGGATGAAAGACTTATGACCTGGGCAAAGGAGCAGATTGACAAATCTAACGCTGACGGATGCTCAATGTTTGCTATCTGCCACTACCCTATTATCCCATCTGTGCCTGTTTTTGATTTTGTTGGTGATGCTAAAATCAAGGAATGGCGTAAGGTTGCATCCTTCCTTGCTGACAACGGAGTAGAACTTGCGTTTACAGGACATATGCACATTCAGAGCATCAACGAATTTTTCAGCGAAAAGGGTAATCGATTTATCGATGTCTGCACATCCTGTCTTGTGGGTAGTCCTGCAAAATACAGAAAAATCGAAATCGATGAGAATTCAAAACTTAAAATTCAGTCAATTCCCGTTGAGGATTTCGGTCTGGATATGAACGGACTCCCAACTCAGGAATATTTTGACCGTCAATTCCGCGGTGCTATTGTTGAGCGTATTCTCCGTGCCCTTAACGGTGGCGATGGCATTGTTAAGCACCTTAAAAATCTTGGCAAAAAATTTATCACAACTGCAACTATCGGCACATTAAGTCATCTCCTTTTCATTAAGGTTGACAAATCAATCAAAAACAAGAAATTAACCGACCTGATTGGTGAAGTAGGACTTGCGATTTTCACAGGTGATATGCCTTATGTTGAAGGCACCCCAATACACAGCGCATTCACAAAAGTCCTTAAACGATTTTCTTTCATTATCAAAAAGGTTGAGCCAAAACTTCAGAAGGGTGACAATAAAATCGACCTTAAGGAAATGCTTCTTAACACTATCGGCAATAATAAAGGCTATTCCGACAACCACGCAGAATTCACACTTAAATAAAATTGAAAAGTAAATCATTCCACAGCACAAAACCTAATCTATTTTTGTTGAAATGATTTTTTATTGTGGTATAATTAGTCACATTATTTGTTGTTTCGGAGGTACATTTATGACAACAAACGCAAGTCTTAACAAGCGTTGGCTTTACCTTATATCAGGTGTATTCACAATGCTTTTTTCAGGTGTTTTATATGCCTGGTCAATTTTAAAAATCCCATTTAAAAACGAATTCGGATGGAGCGATTCCGTTTTAGCCTTCAACTTCACATTGACAATGTGCTTCTTCTGTCTTGGTGCTTTCTGGGGTAGTCTTATCTGTAAAAAAATCGGAACAAGACTCACACTCATCATTGCAGGAGCGTTGGTTGGTATCGGCTTTGTGACAACAGGTCTTTTAAGCGCTCAGACACCTTACCTTTTGTATCTTACATACGCAGTTTTGTCAGGTACAGGAATCGGTATTTCGTATAACGTTGTTGTTTCAACTGTCAACTCATGGTTTCCTGATAAAAAAGGCTTTTCATCAGGTTGCCTTATGATGGGCTTCGGCGTCAGCACCCTTTTACTTGGCAATATTATCAGCTCATTGTTCGATAATGAGACTTTCGGTTGGAGCAAGGCATATATTCTTTTAGGCATTGTTGTTGCAGTTGTTCTTATTTTAGCAGGACTCATTCTCAAAAAGCCTTCTGCTGACGTTGAATTCCCTGCTCAGAAATCTAAAAAATCTGCGCAGAAGGAAGACTTTGAAACAAGAGATTTCACAACAAAAGAGATGCTTCAGAGCTTTACATTCTGGCGTGCCTTTGTGTTTATGGCACTTATTACTGCTGTGGGCAATTCAGTTATCAGCTTTGCAAGAGACCTTGTCCTTTCAGTAGATGCTGCACCTGCACTTGCAACAACACTTGTTGGTGTGCTTTCCGTTTTCAACGGTATCGGTCGAATTCTTACAGGTGCAGTTTACGATTCACTCGGAAGAAAAATCACTATGTTAGCCTCTAACATTCTGACTATTTTTGCTGCAGGTCTTACACTCGTTGCAGTACAGACAAATTCACTTCCACTTTGCATTATCGGTCTTTGCCTTACAGGTCTTTCCTATGGCTCATGCCCGACTATGACATCTGCATTCACAGCATCCTTCTACGGTGCAAAATACTTCCCTACAAACTACAGCCTTACAAACTTCAACCTAATTGTAGCTTCATTTATCGCAACATTCAGTAACTCCTTGTTAATCTCAACAGGTAGCTACACTGCACCGTTTGTTATGCTTCTCATTTTAGCTGTCGGTGCCTTGGGACTTAACTTCACAATCCGCAAACCATAAAACATTAACAAATTTTCTAACTCCTTTGTTTTAAACAAGGGAGTTTTTATTTTTGTAAAATCACAATTGATAACTTTGCGTAGGGCGGTGCCTTGGTGCCGCCGCCAAAACCCGCACAAACAAGAACGGTGGGAGTAAGAGTCTCGCCTTCCGGCTCGGTCGGTGCTTCTGCTTACGCAGAGGTGTCCACCGGACACCCGCACCCCCGCCCTACGATATGTGAATAAGGAGAGATTTATATATTATGAAAGCAACTGGGATTGTGAGAAGAATTGATGACTTGGGAAGATTGGTGTTTCTAAAGAATTCGTCGCATTATGAGAATTATAGAAGAATCCCCTCCAAATATAATATTTAAACTTTTTTGACAAGTTACATATCATGAAAGCATAAATTCACATTGAAATAATTCACTTTTTGAGTTATAATACAAACATAAAAATCATTTTGATTGGGGAAAAGCGAATGAAAGAAAGATTAATTCCGCTTGATTACTTACGAGCTTTTGCATGTATGTTAGTGACAATCGGCCATTTAATAATGTCGTTTCAAGATTCTAATATAATAAATGACTCTTTGATTTTAAATGGTTTCATTAAGTTTATTTACTGCTTCCATGTATACATTTTCTTTTACTGTAGTGGATATTTGTTTGAAAAAAATAAAGAAAAACTATCCAATCGAAAAGAAGAGTTTCACTTCCGCATAGTAAAATTCATAAATTTTATAATTCTATATATTCTCTTCTCAGGTATTACATATCTTTTAAAAGTGATTTTTGCTTCCGAAGTAAATACCAAAACAGAATACAACTTTTTGAGTATTTTAATACATTACCCCATAAATCAAATGTGGTATCTTTATGCTATTGCTTTAATCTTCTTATTTGCTCATGTGATTCGTTCGGACAAGTCAGCTTATATCGTTCTAGGTATTGCTTTGTTTTTAAAAATTCTCATTTGCTTCCCCAACATACACTCAACTCTTCCAATTGCAATAAACTATATTTGTCATAATATGATATGGTTTGTTCTTGGTCAATTTTTTGCTTACAAAAAGTTGCAACTAAACCTATCTTTTTCGTTGTTGTTAGAGCTTATCTTCATTATATTTTTTGTCTCGGCATTCATTTTAAATTGGGATTCCGAATTCACAAATGCCATTCTTACTTTTTTAGGATTATTATCATCGATAGGTATTATTTGTTCTTTAACAAACAATAAAACGACTGTATCTGGGATTTGGAAGTGGGTTTCTAAATACATGCTACAAATTTATCTTCTTCATACTATGTGTGCAGCTTGTGTTCGAATAATTTTATTAAAATTAGGTGTAACTCATATTATTCCCCATTTGTTGATAGGCCTTTGTGCAAGTTTTGTTTTACCAATCTTATGTGCTATGATAGCCGAAAAAATTCATATTCTAAACATCGTCTTTTTTCCTACTAAAGTTTTAAAAACCTTTTTCAAGAAATGTAAGCACAGCAAATAATTTTTTGTACTATTTAACAACCTTAAATCAAAAGTATAAAACTCCTTTGTTTACAGATACTAGAAATGTTATCAAAATAAACAAAGGAGTTTTTGTATATATGAAAGCCACTGGAATAGTTAGAAGAATAGACGATTTGGGTCGTGTTGTTATCCCCAAAGAAATTAGAAGGACTATGCGAATCCGTGAAGGCGACCCGTTGCTGACACCATTGACAGTTTTTGAACAGTTTTTCTTATCAATAACAAAGCTTTACATAAGAAAAAACAAGTTAGAAGAAGACCGAAAGAAATCAGAAGAAATACAACGAAACTTTGAAAAGGTTGTAGAGTACTTCAAACAACAAGCAAAAAACAAATAAACTATTGAGACACATAATCAAACAAAAGTATGAGGAGTAGAGAAATCTGCTCCTTTTATTTTTTAGAATTATTGACTATGTTGAATTTTATGTGATATACTAATCTTGCGACACAACTGAATAGGTAGCTATGGGAGTAGTATTTTTATTTTTGATAAAAATGCATACTCTATCTTTGCATACTCTCGTAGTTATCAAAGTTGTGTCGCAGCAATCGGAGTTATGCGTTTTTTGTGCGTTGACTTCGGTTGGCGCACTTTTTGTTTTATGGAGGAGTTTGTTATGAAAAAGTTGTAGAACAATAATCTATTGACTAATGCATACAAAAAGAGTATATTTGATTTAGAGGGAAATATAAATTATAAGGGGGATTTTATTATGAAAAAAACAAGCAAATTTTTATCAATTATCCTCGCAATTCTAATGGTAATATCTATTATCCCAATCACAGCAAGTGCAGCTACATATTCAGGCACATGTGGTGATGATTTAACCTGGACTTATGACTCATCAACATACACTTTGACAATTTCAGGTACAGGTGCTATGTATGATTATAAATCTAACAATCGCCCTTGGGAAAGCTACGAAGATAAGATTAAAGATGTTGTCATTGAAGAAGGTGTAACATCAATTGGCAATTATGCTTTTTATCATTGTGATAACCTTGTGAGTGCAGAATTACCTGATGGTATAATATCAATTGGTGAATCCGCTTTTAAATGGTGTGAAAAACTTGAATACGTAAACATTCCTAATGGTATAACTACAATCAATGCGCAAACATATGCTTTCTGTGGAAACCTCAAAGAAATAACAATTCCAAATGGTGTAACTGAAATTGGTGACTCAGCATTCCATGCATGTTATGGTTTGACAGAAATAGTAATTCCTAATAGTGTAAAAATCATTGATGAAAGTGCGTTTGAATCTTGCGATAGTCTTACTGAGGTTTCAATTGGTAAAGGTGTAAAATCAATTAATAGACGAGCGTTTTCCTATTGTGATAATCTTACAAATATAGCCATCCCGAAAAATGTGACAACAATTGAAGAAACTGCATTTGCATGTTGTGAGAATCTCTCAAGTATAACAGTTGATAGTGAGAGTGAGTATTTTGTAAATGATGAATATGGTGTTCTATTCAATAAAGATAAAACTATGCTTATTCAATATCCAGCAGGTAGTACAGAAATAAATTACACAATTCCTGATAGTGTAACAACACTATGTGCAGAGTCATTTGATTTTTGTCAAAATTTAGAAAATGTAATAATTCCTGTCAGCGTAACGGTAATTGGTGATAATGCATTTTCAAGTTATACTCAAACTATACAAATCTACTATAACGGCACATCAAATCAGTGGAATGAAATGTTGGGAAACAATGCTGATACAGCCGATTTTTTAGCTGATAATTATGTTGTTCATTGTACAGATAAAACTCTGTATCCTTCTGGTATCTGTGGTGATAACCTCTCATGGACATATGATACTCATTCAAACACATTAACGATTTCAGGTACAGGTGCTATGTACAATTATGAATATGGTTTTGGTGGCTTTGGAACTTATCCATGGGTTGTTTTTGCTTATGATGTTGAACATGTGATTATTAAAGATGGTGCAACATCAATTGGCGTTTGTGCATTTGTAGATTGTCAAAATCTAATAGATATACAATTAAGTGATAGCATAACATTAATTGATGAAGATGCGTTTGCCTATTGTTATAATCTCAAGGATGTATATTTCACAGGAACAGAAGAGCAATGGAAATCTATTTCAATAGATGATTATAATGATAGACTTATCAATGCAACAATTCATTATAATAGTACAGCACCTCATACACACGATTACGAATCGGTTGTAACTGCACCTACTTGCACAGAACAAGGATATACAACATATACTTGCGACTGTGGTGATAGTTATGTTGATAATTATGTTGATGCTACAGGTCATCACCATAAACCAGAGGTTACAATACCTGCAACACACCTTGAAGAAGGTTTGATGACATTTATTTGTGCTTGTGGTGACACATACACAGGAATAATTGAAAAGCTTGAAAAACATAATTATGAATCAGTTGTAACTGCACCTACTTGTACAGAACAAGGTTACACTACATATACTTGCGAATGTGGTGATAGTTATGTTGATGATTATGTTGATGCATTAGGTCATACAGAAGAAACTATTCCTTCAGTAGCACCTTCTTGTACTGAAACGGGTCTTACAGAGGGTGTGAAATGTTCAATTTGTGGTGAAACACATACAGAACAGAAGGAACTTCCTGCAAATGGTCACACTCCTGAAAACGCAGTTGAAGAAAACTATGTTGCTCCAACTTGTACAGAAAACGGTAGTAAAGATGTAGTTGTATATTGTTCAGTATGCGAAGATGAAATCAGCTGTGAAACAGTTGTTATCAATGCAACAGGCCATGCAGACAATGACGGTGATGGATATTGTGATACAGACAACGAACTCCTCGACCCATCAGTAGAATGTGAATGTAATTGTCATAAAGATGGCATCACAAACTTTTTCTTCAAATTAATTCTTTTCTTCCAAAGATTATTTGGTTCAAATAAAGAATGTTCTTGTGGTGTAATCCACTATTAATAAACATTTAAAAAATTGAATAATTATTAATCAAGTATAAAACTCCTTTGTTTACAGATACTAGAAATGTTATCAAAATAAACAAAGGAGTTTTTGCATATATGAAAGCAACTGGGATTGTGAGAAGAATTGACGATTTGGGAAGGGTTGTTATTCCGAAAGAAATCAGAAGAACAATGCGAATCCGTGAAGGAGACCCATTGGAAATATTTACCGCATCTGATGGTGAGGTAATTTTCAAGAAATATTCACCTATCGGTGAATTATCGGAATTTGCAAATCAATACACGGATGTGCTTAATCGTGCCACAGGCTTACCTGTGATTATCACTGACCGTGACCACGTTATTGCTGTTTCAGGAATGCCGAAAAAGGATGCTATGGATAAACGGATTTCTACTGAATTGGAAACCCTTATAGAAAACAGAGAAAATTATGTTGCATCCCCTGACACAAAAGCGCTTTATCCATTGGCTGACAAGGAAAAGGAAGCAGGGCTTGCATTCCCTATTATCGGTGGTGGTGATGTGGCAGGCGCAGTTGTTTTAATGCTCAATGCCGATGGTAGTATGCCATCACAGACAGAGATTAAACTCGTTTCCGTTGCAGCATCATTTTTAGGGAAACAGACAGAAGAATAATTTGATAAATTATAATTTACCAATAATTTTTATTTTGTTCTGAGGCCTTTTGGGTAATGGTTTTTGGCTTTACCGTTGGAGACCTTTACGCCACCTACTGTGCAACCGTCAACGAGGACTGCTGCCCAGCCATTAGGACACTCTGCATTAAATTCTTCACCATGAAGGTATTTTTTAACTTCTTCGCTATCTGCTGTGAGTTCGATTTTTTTCTTAAAATCAGTACCCATAGCCATAAAAAACTGATGATGTGGTTGAATGTAATTTTTTCTTACCTCACCAATTGTCACACCGCAGAAAAATGCATTTCCCTTTCTTATTGGAAAATCCGGTGTGAAATAGACAGGATTACCGTTATACATCAGCACATTATCTTTTTCATAATTAATAAGCGTATCATTGAGAAAGTCGATAACCGTTTTGTCGATTTTCTCTTTTTTATTATCCATTTTTGAGGAATAATTGTTTTCTTCACTTGTATTATGAAGCACAGCAACAAACTGACCTTCACCCTTATTTTTATGAGGATAACATCTTCGTGTGTAATGAATATTTTCACAACTGCATCCGTCAAAGCTGATTCCGTCTGCAGTATTTTCCCTAACCTTATCTGTTACAGGAATAATCTCAAAATCAGGATGACGCCGTAAAAATGCATCAACTGTCATTTCATTCTCTTCAAGTGAAAATGTGCAGGTAGAATAGACAATGTATCCACCAGCCTTAAGCATTTTAACGGCACAATCGAGAATTTCAGCCTGTCTTTCAGCACACATAAGCACATTTTCAGGAGTCCACTCATCAATTGCGATTTCTTCCTTACGGAACATTCCCTCACCTGAACAAGGTGCATCAACCATAATCATATTAAAGCTGTCAGGAAATTCCTTCACAAGCTTTTGTGGGTGCATACAAGTTGTAACAACATTTTTAAATCCCATTCGTTCCATATTACCCGTAAGAATTTTACATCTTGAAGGCACAATTTCATTAGAAACGAGAACTCCATTTTTACCTAATTTGTTCTTTATCTGACTACTTTTACCACCTGGAGCAGCACACAAGTCAAGGACATTCCAATCAGGATTAATATCTATGCTTTCAACAGGCACCATTGCAGCAGGCTCCTGAATATAGAACATACCTGCGTGGTGATAAGGGTGGTTACCGATTCCGTCGTAGTCAAAATAAAATCCATTTTCCACATAAGGAATTTTTTCACTTGAAAAGATATTCAGTTTCGAAAAATCTTCAAGAGAGATTTTGTCAGTATTCACTCGGAATGCTCTTACAGGCTTTTCTTCATAGGACATTAAAAAGTCGTTATACTCGTCACCAAGTAACCTTTTCATTCTCTGTTGAAATTCAATTGGTAATTGCTTCATTTTATTCACCCAAATACATTTCAGCGTGTAGCATACACATTGAAACAGATGTTATTGCTGCAGTTTCTGTTCGTAAAATTCGTTTACCCAAGGAAATAACCTTTCCACCGTTTGCAAAGGCAAGGTCAACTTCTTTTTCGTCAAATCCACCTTCAGGACCGATTAAAATGCCTACTGACATACCACCTTTAAGCTGAGATAAGGCATTTTTTGTATCCTCCATACCATTTTTGCTTTCATAAGGCACTAAAAACAAGTCCATTTCAGAGGCTCTTGCCATTGCCTGTTTATATGTAAGGATTTCTTCGATTTCAGGAATTGTGTTTCGTTTACTCTGCTTTGCTGCGCTTTCAGAAATTGCCTGCCATCGCTGTTGCTTACTCTTTTTCTTTTTATCGTCAATTTTTACCACGCAACGGCTCATTTCAACAGGAATGATGCTTTCAACACCAAGTTCAACTGTTTTCTGAATAATCAGTTCCATTTTATCACCCTTTGGAAGACCTTGAAAAAGGTGAATTTTTATAGGAAGATTTGTGTCATTATAGTTTTCTTCGATTATTTTCGCAACAACGAAATCATTTTCGAAGCTTTCAATTTCGCAAAGATTACTTGCACCATTTTCGCTCACAAGAAATGTGTCACCAACATTCATACGAAGAACATTTTTAATGTGATTGTAATCAGCTCCGTCAATGAAATAGCAATTATTCTGTTTTTGATTTTCTTTCACAAAAAAGTTATACATCAACAAACATCCTTATCTATATGTATCTTTTATTATCCTATCAAATAATAATGGCGGGGTCAAGACCCCGCCCTAACAAATAATTTATTATTTAATCATATCAAGGAATTGAGAACCACGATGAACAACGAAAGTGATAGCGTTTTCTCTCATCTGGAATTCTCTTTCAGTAACATAGTCACATTCACCGTCAACATTAACTGCTGCAGGCTGTGGACTTTCTACCTTTACGTGCTTACACTTTTTGATTGTTGTGAAGTCCCACTCAACGTGTTCACCCTTCTTATATCTGCCAAGAAGAGGAATGAGTTGAAGAGGATTACTTCCCATAAGCTCTTTAGGGAATTTAACCATAACACATTCAATTAATCCATCGTTTGGCATAGCCTCAGGTGCTGCACAATATCCGCCACCGTACCAACGAGAATTACCGACATAGCAGAAAAGGTAATCGTCATCATCATACAATTCACCGTCAATTGAAATCTTAAAGTGATTAGTAAGTTTTCCGTTAAGAATTGCCTTAACTGCTGCAAGTGTATATGCCATTGTACCGCTTACGAATGGGATTTTCTTGAAATCGGACTGCATTGCACAAACTTCAGAGTCAACACCCATTGCACATTCGTTGATTGAAACCTCACCATTTGCTGTTTCAATAAGGTCAAGCTTTACAGGTACACCATTAACGTGGTCTTCAATGTTTGTATTTCTGCCAAAAAGACGGCTGAAGTCATTACCTGAACCTAAAGGAATATTTGCAACCTCACAGTTAGGGTATTTGTAGCAACCGTTAACAACCTCATAAAGGCTACCGTCACCACCACAAGAGTAAAAACGAACAGGCTCACCTTTCTTAGCAACCTCTTCAACGTGCTTCATACCGTCACGTGGTCCTGTTGTTCTGTAAACATAACCATCCAACTTATGATTCTTCAAATAAAGTTCAGCTGCCGCAGCAAACATCTTTGCCTTACGACCCTTACCTGATTTTGGATTAATAATAAAAATATGTTTCATAGTTATCACCATACATTATTTATAGTACATATAAAGCTGACATTTAATCATACCGTTATATAATTTTCTTCTTTTATCTGCTTTTCTGCCAAAGCATTTTTCAAACTCTTCATCAGGACTGATGATATAGTATGCCCAACCACGCTCAGGAGTAAATATTTTACCCATTGTTTTGTAAATATCCTCTGCCGCTTTAATATCAAGCATTCTCTCACCATAAGGTGGATTGCAGATAACTGTACCCTTTTCTGATTTTGGTTTGAAATCCTTCAAATCCTTTTTAGAAAGGTCAATTTTCATTCCAACACCTGCACGACGTGCATTTTCACGAGCAATTTCAAGTGCATGGAAATCAATATCAGAGCCATAAGCCATAAAGTCAGCATCCTGAATTACAACATCGGTTGCTCTCATTCTTTCCTCACGCCAAACGGTTGAATCTATATTATCAAATCTTTCTGAAATAAATGAACGCTTAAGACCAGGTGCAATATTAAGTGCTTTCATAGCACCCTCAATGAGAATTGTACCTGAGCCACAAGTAACATCGTAAAGTGTGTGATAATGACGGAGTCTTGCAAGCTCTGCCATAGCAGCAGCAAGAGTTTCCTTAATCGGTGCTGAGTTTGACACAGGTCTGTATCCACGCTTGTGAAGTCCTGCACCTGATGTATCAATAAATACTGTCACAACATCCTTCATAATTGAAAACTGAATCTGATGCACAGGTCCTGTTTCATCAAACCATGAAATTCTATATTTTTCCTTTAATCTTTCTACAACTGCCTTTTTGATAATTGCCTGACAGTCACTTACTGAAAAAAGCTTTGAATTAAGAGAATATCCCTTTACCGGAAAGGCATC
>JAEIGA010006178.1_pt1 | contig 18231 bp, 14 predicted proteins | sample 9270691 | NCBI WGS metagenome assembly JAEIGA01 (sample SAMN17057246, study PRJNA624740) | gut metagenome | biome: biome; isolation source: fecal sample | host: Bos grunniens | place: China: Xizang | collected 2019
CAAGGAGTTAAAGCCAAATGTCTTGTTGGTGTATTCCATAGTCAAAGCTATCGGCTTTAACTCCTTAGGTTCGAAGAACCGGTAACTCCCTTTAACTCCTTTATCTCCTCACTTATTCCACTTTCAGCTTGTTCTTATTCTTATAACTGCTCATGTCGCTCACCACCACTTGGTCGCCTGGTTGGAGTCCGCTTACCACTTCCACATATTCGAAGTTCGAGTCACCCAGCTTCACCTTGCGCTTCACGATTTCATTGTCACCATCGAGAACAAAGAGTTCGTAATCGCCACGACCTACATAGTACGAAGCATTGGCTATGCGCATCACGTCTTCCTTTACGGCATTCATCACATACACATCGGTCTTCAAGCCTGAACGGAGGCGCTTGTGGCTATCGTTTGCCAATTGTACGGTGAAGGAAATCACCCCGTTCTTCGATAGGGGAGTCACACTACTGATGGTGCCTTCCAGTTTCTCGCTACCCATCTTCACAATAGCCTTGCCACCGGCGGCTACTCTATCCCCGTAGGTATCGGCTATCTCGCCTTCCACCTTGAAATGGCTCAAGTCCGAAATGATAGCTATCTGTTGCCCTTGCGAAATTTGAGTACCTACCTGGGTTTCTACGAAAGTCAAAGTGGCTTTTCGAGGCGAACGGATTTGGGCATCGTCCAAAGTGCGCTTCATTTCGGCCAAGCCTTTCGAGAAGATGTTGAATTCAAGTTCCTTCACCTTGAGGTCGGCAGCCTTCACCTTCTTTTCGTTCTCGTATTGCTGGCGGAGCTGTTCTAGTTCCAATTTACCTTTATTATATGCCAACTCGGCTTGACGTACCTTGTCGGTGGTGCCCGAACCGATGCTGTCGAGGTATCGCTCGTTGCGGAGCTCCACTTCCTTGCGGCTCAACTCCATGGCACTGACCTTGACGTTCATCGCCAAGTTGCTGAGTTGGGTTTCGTTGGTAATCTTCAGCTGTTCCAACTGGTAACGTCGCATCTGCTCTTCGTCGAGCAGTTTGTTGTAGGCCGTTTCGGTACTCTGTAGGTCGAGCTTCAAGATGGGAGTTCCTGCATCCACACTGTCGCCACCTTTACAATATACTTCGATGATTCGGCTGTTGATGGGCGAGTTGATGATTTCCTCGAATGCCGGCACCACCTTGCCCGAGGCACTGACACTAACTTCGATGGTTCCGTTATCGACGGTAGATAACACGAGGTCACGACGTTTCACGCTGCTTTGCATGAAGGAGATAAGCAAAGCCATGCATACTACGATGGCGGCACCGATGCCTCCATACTTCATGATTTTCTGATTACGTTCTTTCTTTCGAACTTCTTTGGGTATTTCTCTATCCATATTGTTATTGTTTTGTTTTCGGTTAAGATTCACCTTTTCTACAGCAATAATCGTGCCAGAAATGTAAATGCTTGATAATCAAAAGAAACTTGTAAAACGAGAGTGTCCGAAAACGGACACTCTGTTCGGTTTTGAATGTCCGTTTGTACATTTTTGATGGGTCATTTTACCGACAAGCAATAAATTTCTATCTTTTTTTAGTCTTTTCTCAGAAATTTCTTACCTTTGTAACTGATCTTTTTAAAATCGATTGTGAATGGAACCGATACAGGATTTTTCCAGCTTAGTTAGTCGTCTGCGTGCCATGAAGGAACGCAAGCGTGTGGTGGTGGTTTGTCCGAACGACCCTCATACGGAATATGTTATTATCCGTAGTTTGCGTGAAGGGTTTGCCGACTTCCTTTTGGTAGCCGATACTCCTCATCTGCTCAATGCTGAATACATCCGTCAACAATATCCCGACCACGTGAAGGTGTTCGAGGCCAGTAGTCCCGATGTGGCTGCTCAGGAAGGTGTGCTTTTAGTTCGCGAAGGGCATGCCGATGTGTTGATGAAAGGGATTATCAACACCGACAATCTGCTTCGTGCGGTATTGAATAAGGAGCATGGTTTGTTGCCGAAAGGAAATGTGTTGAGCCATATCACGGTGGCGCAGATTCCTACCTATAATAAATTGTTGTTCTTTTCGGATGCAGCGGTGATTCCTAATCCGAGTTTGGCTCATTTGGATGCCATGATTCGATACAATGTGGATGTGTGTCGCAAGATGGGTATCGATGCTCCCCGAGTGGCATTGATTCATTGCACGGAGAAAGTGAATGAGAAGTTTCCTTTTACCCTCGATTATGTTACTTTGAAAGAACGTGCCGAAGCGGGTGAGTATGGTCCAATGTATCTCGACGGTCCGATGGATGCGAAGACGGCCTGCGATGCACACAGTGGTGAAGTGAAAGGCATCAGTTCGCCGGTAGTGGGGCATGCTGATATGGTGATATTCCCGAACATCATCGCTGCCAATACGTTTTACAAGACACTCTCGCTTTTTGGTGATGCCAACATGGCGGGTATGCTTCAGGGAACGACGGCTCCGGTGGTAGTGCCTTCGCGTGCCGATTCGGGTAACTCGAAGTTCTATAGCTTGGCTTTTGCCTGTGTTTGTAGTGATACCAAGAAATAAAAACAATAACATATATGAAGATATTTGTAATCAATCCTGGTTCAACTTCCACGAAGTTGGCCTTATATGAAGACGATAAACCGGTATGGGTAGGGGGTGCGCATCATCCGTTGGAAGATTTGGCGCCATATACTCATATTATTGAACAACTTCCTTACCGTAAACAGTTCGTGCGCGATATGTTGGCACAAGCCGGCATTCCTGTCCAGTTTGATGCGGTGATTGCTCGTGGCGGTTTGCTGAAACCTACACCAAGTGGAGTGTATGCAATCAATGAACAGATGCAGCATGATTTGATTCATGCCGAAATGGAACATGCTTGTAACTTGGGTGCCTTGATAGCTGTAGAGTTGGCCGAAGAATGCCAATGTCCGGCTTATATTGCCGATCCGGAAGTGGCCGATGAATTCATGCCCGAATCCCGTTATACTGGTATTCCTGACATCGAACGTAAATCCATTTTCCATGCATTGAACAGTAAGGCGGTATCCCGCAAGTATGCGGCTTCTATTGGTAAGGAGTATGAAGACTTGAACATCATTGTAGTACACTTGGGAGGTGGTATCTCTGTAGGTGCTCACCGTAAGGGACAAGTGATTGACGTGAACAATGCCCTTGATGGAGACGGACCTTTCAGTACCGAACGTGCGGGTACTATTCCTGCCGGTCAGTTGGTGGACCTCTGTTTCAGCGGTCAATACAGCAAGCTTCAAATCAAGAAGATGCTCAATGGCCGTGGTGGACTTTCGGCTCATCTTGGCATGAATGATATGATAACCATTGCTGCCAAGGCAGAAGCAGGCGAAGAGCCGTTCAAGAGTGTGGTGGATGCTATGTTCTATACCATTGCCCGTGAAGTGGGTGCCCGTTATGTAGCTCTTCGTGGTAAGGTGGATGCTATCATTGTGACTGGTGGTATTGCCCATAGCGAATATTGCATGAAGGTATTCTTGCCTTGGATTGATTATCTGGCTCCGATTGTGATGATGCCGGGTGAAGACGAAATGGGCTCGTTGGCTTACAATGCTTGGTGTGCCATGAAAGGTGAACGCGAATTGACGGTTTATAATCCTGCATAAAAAAAAGAAAAGCATCCGACGGATGCTTTTTCTTTTTTATTCATATTCATGTTTTCGTTTGGGATTCATGGGGAACCAACCTTTCAAAACTCGTTTGCGCTGGTCGAACACTTCTTTGATTGTCCAAAAGGAGGAAAAGGCAAAGACACCTAACAACGATGAAATCAGAATGTCATCAATGAGTAGCGAACCTATGATTCCCAATATTCCTAAGACAAGGAAAACCCACCAACAGCGGGTTCCCCAATAATATTCGGCTTTAATCACTACGGGATGAAATAGCCCGATAATGAGAAAAGTACTGATTCCGATAATGATGCCTTCCATTATTCGTCACAGATAGGAATTTCCTTCTTGATGCTTTGTTCCAAAGAAATCAATGTTTCGGTGGCTGTTACACCTGGGATTTCTTGGATCTTGGCATTCAAGAGTTCCATCAGATGCTCGTTGTCGCGACAATAAAGCTTGGTGAGCATTGTGTAGTTACCGGTGGTGAAGTGACATTCCACGATTTCAGGAATCTTTTTCAATTCCTTTACGGCTTCCTTATACATCGAACCTTTTTCAAGTTTGATACCTACATAAGTGCAGGTTCTGTAGCCGAGACTTTTCGGATTCACGTTGTAACCAGAACCGATGATGACACCCAAATCAATCAGTCGTTGCACACGTTGATGGATGGCTGCTCGTGAGACACCGCACTCTGCTGCAACGTCCTTGAAAGGGATACGGGCATTTTGAGAGATAATTTCTAATATTTGTCTGTCTAAGTTATCAATTTTTTCCATGATGCTTAAATTTTACATTTTTATCATTCTGTAAGCAAATATACGTGTTAGTTTTGAATTTTCTGTTTTTTTTGGAAGAAAAATCTCTCAAATATAGGAAAAAAGAACTTTTCTTTACTTTTTTTCTGCTTTTTCGACAAAAAAAGGAGGATATTCTTTAAAATAGCTCTATTATGTGGTTTAGAAATGCTATCTTTGTGAATCAAACGATAAATGTAGTGAAGATTATGCATCCGTTAGATTTGTTTAAATATTGTCCTAAATGCGGCTCGTCTGCCTTTCGGGTAAATTGTGAAAAGTCGAAACGATGTGCCGATTGCGGTTTTGTGTACTATTTCAATGTAAGTTCGGCAACGGTGGCTTTCATTCTGAATGAGAAGGGGGAGTTGTTGGTGTGCCGTAGGGCAAAAGAACCAAAGTTGGGTACGTTGGATTTGGCAGGAGGTTTTGTGGACCGCTTTGAGACAGGGGAAGAAGGTGTTTCCCGTGAAGTATTGGAAGAGACAGGCTTGGAAGTAATCAAGACAGAGTATTTGTTTTCGTTGCCGAATACTTATCTCTATTCGGGATTCTTGGTTCACACATTGGATCAATTTTTTCTTTGTAGAGTGAAAGATAATACTGGTTTGCAGGCTATGGATGATGTGGCAGATTCGTTTTGGATGCCTTTGACTGAAATCAATCCCGAAGAATTCGGACTGGATTCTGTACGTGAAGGAGTAAAGATATTTTTGAAAGAACATAACATAACCAAATAAGAAATGAAGAAAAGAACAGTTTGGGTAGCGACTTTGATGAGTCTTGCTGTATCGGGTATGGCACAACAGGTGTTACCGAAGGATGCCGCGGGCGACAAGGAGTATGCCCGTGTGTGTAGGGAATATGAGCTGAAGGCAGAAAACAGCATTGAACTGTTGGAAGCTTATTTGGATAAGTATCCCGACTCAAGACATGCCAATCGGGTGGAGTCTATGATTGCTTCCGCTTATTTCGATGGTGGTAAGTACCAAGAGGCTATTGCATTGTATCGTTCGTGTGACTTGGATGCCTTGGCGGACAAGGAGCGGGATGATGCAGTCTATAAGTTGGCAACTTCCTACATGAAGTTGGGTGATTTGAAGGAAGCTTCTGTGTGGTTTACTTTGTTACGTGATGTGAGCAAGACACATCAGTCTGATGCAGTTTATAGCTTAGGCTACATCGGCTATGTGGAAGGTCGTTACGATGACGCTTTGAAAGCCTTTGTTTCTTTGCAGCGTGATGATGTGTATGATGCACTTGTACCTTATTATATAGGTGAGATTTATTTGAATCAAGAAGAGTATCAGAAGGCGGATGAAATAGCTTCGGATTATTTACGCCATTTTGCCGGACATAAGGATGAAGTGGAAATGAAACGCATCCAAGGTCAAGCCCGTTATGGCATGAAAGATTATTTGGGTGCTGTACCTTTATTGGAGGAATATGTTAGTGGCGTATCTGCTCCTCAACGTAAGGCAATGTACGATTTGGGTATGAGTTACTATCAGACAGGAGCTCACTCGAAGGTGGCTAATGTATTGGGCAAGACAACATCCGAAAATGATGCTTTGTCTCAGAATGCTTTCTTGCATATGGGGTTGGCTCATTTGCAGCTGAAAGAACGCAACTTGGCTCGCATGGCTTTTGAACAGGCATCTATTGTTGATTTTGATAAGCAAGTAAAGGAGCAGGCATTGTACAACTATGCACTTTGCATTCATGAGACATCTTATTCTCCTTTTGCCGAGTCGGTTACAGTCTTTGAACGTTTCTTGAACGAATTCCCCACTTCCCGTTATCGCGAGCGGGTAAATGACTATTTGGTGGAAGTTTATATGAATACCCGTAGTTATGATGCGGCTTTAAGCTCTATCGACAAGATTGAAAAACCGGGTCCCCGTATCATGGAGGCTAAGCAGAAGATTCTTTTCCGCTTGGGTACACAGGCTTTTGCCAATGCTGAATTCATACAGGCATTGCAGTACTTTAACCGTTCGTTGGAAGTAGGACAGTACAATCAGGAAACGGGTGCAAGTGCTTATTTTTGGCGTGGGGAATCTAATTACCGGTTGGGTAACTTCCAGACGGCAGGCAAGGACTTGCGCCGTTATTTGGAGTTGACTAAGGATAAGCGGAGTCAGGAGTATGGATTGGCACTCTATAGTTTGGGATATACAGATTTCAAACAGAAAAATTATACCAATGCATTGAGTTGGTTCAATCGTTTTGTAAAAGAAAGCGACGTGAACAATTCGCAGGTAAAAGCTGATGCTTATAATCGTATTGGCGATTGTTATTTCTATGCACGCAATTTTGAGGCTGCCCGTTCTAATTACGATAAGGCAGAACAAGTGGATCCGGCTTTGGGCGATTATTCTTTGTTCCAGGAAGGCTTTGTGAAAGGATTGCAACGTGACTATATGGGTAAGATAAAGGCCTTGAACCAATTGATAAGCAATTATCCTCAGTCGCAGTATATAGACGATGCTCTTTATGAACAAGGGCGTGCTTTTGTACAGTTGGAAGATAATTTGAGTGCCATCGAACGCTATCAGATGTTGGTGAAGAATTTCCCGCAAAGCCAAATAGCTCGTCGAGCTGCCAATGAGATCGGTTTGCTTTATTATCAAGACGATAGGTATCCGGAAGCCATTACCGCTTATAAGGAGGTCATCAAGAACTATCCGGGAAGCGAGGAAGCCCGTTTGGCGCAGCGCGATTTGAAATCCGTTTATATTGATTTGAATAAGGTGGATGAATATGTAGATTTCGTATCAACCATTCCGGGAGGTGCCAACTTTGATGTAAACGAACGGGATTCGCTCACCTATGTAGCTGCAGAACGTATTTATATGCGCGGTGAAACGGCCGATGCCCGTAATAGCCTTCTGCGTTATCTGCAAACTTTCCCGGAAGGTGCATTCAGTCTCAATGCCCATTATTATGTTGGCTTGATTGATTATAATCAGAAGGACTATGAAAGTGCGGCAACTCATCTAGGCAAGGTACTTGAGTATCCTAACAACAAGTATTCGGAAGAGGCGATGATGATGAGTGCAGATATGGCTTATACGTTGAAAGATTATGCGCGTTCTTTGGACTTGTACAAATTGTTGAAGGATAAGGCTTCTACTCCCGAACGTCGTCAATTGGTTGCTGTAGGTATGCTTCGTAGTGCATCTTTGTTAGGTAATGGTGAGGAAACCATCTTGGCTGCAACGGGAGTACTCTCGGATGCGAAGGTAAATCCGGAGTTGGCAAATGAAGCGTATTACTATCGGGCTAAGGCCTTGGTGCAGGCCGGCCAGATGCAGCATGCACAGAACGATTGGGAAGTGTTGGCTAAGGATACACGTAATGTATATGGGGCAGAGGCTAAGTATCTGTTGGCTCAGCAATTGTTTGATTCGGGTAAGTTTGATGCAGTGGAAGAGGAAGTGCTCGAATTTGTTGATGCCGGAACTCCGCACGTTTATTGGATGGCTCGTAGCTTCATCCTGTTGTCGGATGCATATGTTAAGCTCGACCGTAAACTTGAAGCCCGTCAGTACTTATTGTCGTTGAAGCAGAATTATCAAGCCGATGACGACATTTCAAGTATGATAGAAAGCCGATTGGAAAATTTGAAAGAAGAACAACAAACCGTAACAGAATGATGACGATGAAAAAGATAGCGCTTATAGCAAGTATGGGATGGATGGCTTTGTCAGTAGCTCATGCGCAACAGGACAGTACGCTCAACCGGACAGTTGTGGTGGAAAACCAGTATAATCCGACCATTATGGATGCGTCGAAGGTCAATGTACTTCCTAAGGTAGAAGAACCGGTAGTTCCGAAAACCATGATTGACTACTCTACATCAGTACGTCCGTTGGGAGCATGGAATAACCCGGTCCTTTCGGCAATGACTCGTGATTGGAAATCGGATGCAGCCTACCGCGGTCATTTCCGTGCCGGATATGGGAACAATGGTAATGTAGATGTGAAGGTGGGTTATTTGTGGAATATCTCGAAAGACGATCGTTTGAATGTGGAGGCTTCTCTGGATGGATGGAATGGTGAATTGGCGGATGTGATAGAACCTCAGGATTGGAAGTCTCGTCTGTACAATACTCGTTTGGGGCTGGATTACAAGCATGCTTTCAAGAAAATGGACTTGATGCTAGGTGGCTCATACCGTTCGCAGGTGTTCAATTATGTGTATAGACTTCTGCCAGGTTTGAATGATTCGGAATCATTCTCGGATAAGCAGCATCAAACGTTGGGGCAGGCATACATCGGGTTTGCTTCTACTGACAAGAGTATGCCGATACAGTTTGCGGCAGAAGCCGGAATAAAATCTTTCAGCGAAAAATATCCGATATTGAAGAATGCCGAAAAGAATAAAGAAACGAATCTTTATTTGAAGGGAGATGCATGGAAGCAATTGCAGGATAGTGTTCGTTTGGGTTTGATGGTAAATATAGATAATTATGCTTATGCTTCTGCCCAAGTGGAAGATTGGATGGCGATTGAGGGTAATCCTTATTATTATACACGGATGGGTGATTGGAGAGTACGTGTCGGCGCACATTTTGATTGGGTAGGAGGCGAGAATGGCAAGTTCCATATTTCTCCCGATATCCATGCGGAATATGTATTCTCTGATAGCTATGTGTTGTTTGCCAAGGCTGAAGGTGGAAGAAAGCTTTCCAGCTTTTATGAGTTGACCGATATGACTCCTTATTTTTATGAGACTTATATTAATCCTACTTATATGGCGTTGGATGCAGCGATAGGTTTGAAGGCTTCTCCGATGAATGGTTGGTGGTTTCTTTTGAGTGGAGGTTATCAAATTCGTGAGAATGATGTATGTTTGGCATTGGGTCAAGGGTATCCGTATGGGTATGCACGCAATGTTTATGGAGATACCAAGGTGTTTTATGGTACAGCAGAGTTGAAATATGATTATAAGGATTTGTTGGATTTTTCATTGAAGGGAACCTATTATAATTGGGAATGGGAAAATTCCGATTGGACGGGAGGTGCTTCAGTGGTTGACTATGCCTTGTCCTTGAAACCGGAATTGGAGCTGAACGTTGAAGCTGGCTATAAGGCTATGGAAGGTTTGCGGATAAATGCCGGTTATGAATACGTGAAGCGTTGTGATGGTATTTATGATCCTGTCAACAATCTCTATATCGGTGCAGATTATGTTCTCTTGCAGAACTTGAGTGTTTTCGCCAAGGTGAACAATCTTTTGAACAAGGGATATGTAAGAGCTAATACTTATCCTGATCAGAAATTGAACTTCTTGGCTGGTCTTTCGCTTCAATTTTGATAGGAATACAGACATTTTTGGAACATTTTAAGAAAAAAAGCAGAAACATACCTTATTATATAGGTGTGATTCTGCTTTTTTTCTTACTTTTGCCACCAAATTTGAAAGATTATGCAGAAGAACCTTGTTATAGTAGAGTCACCTGCCAAAGCGAAAACCATCGAAAAATTCTTGGGTGATGAGTATAAAGTCCTTTCAAGTTATGGTCATATCCGTGACTTGAAGAAGAAAGAATTCAGTATTGATGTAGCGAATGGCTATCGACCTACCTATGAAATACCTGAAGACAAAAAGAAATTGGTGAAGGAACTGAAAGCCGAAGCCAAGAAAGCCGAAATGGTTTGGCTCGCATCCGATGAGGACCGCGAGGGGGAAGCCATTTCATGGCATCTGTTTGAAGTGTTGGGGTTGAATCCGGCCAAGACCAAGCGTATCGTGTTTCATGAAATCACGAAGAACGCCATCTTGAGGGCTATCGAAAATCCCCGTGATATTGATGTGAATCTGGTGAATGCCCAGCAGGCACGTCGAGTGTTGGACCGTATTGTGGGTTTCGAACTTTCGCCTGTGTTATGGCGTAAGGTGAAGCCGGCTTTGTCGGCAGGACGTGTACAGTCGGTTGCTGTTCGTTTGATTGTAGAACGAGAACGTGAAGTGAATGCCTTTGTCAGCGAGTCGTGGTATAAAGTGACTGCTGTGTTCGAAGTTCCGGGTGAGAATGGAGAAAAGGTAGAAATGCGTGCTGAATTGGGAAGCCGCTTTAAAACGAAAGAAGAAGCATCTGCTTTTCTTGAAAGCTGTAAGGATGCCGATTTCCAGATTACGGACATCGTGACCCGTCCGTCCAGAAAATCACCGGCACCTCCTTTTACCACTTCTACCTTGCAACAGGAAGCTGCCCGTAAGCTTGGTTTTTCTGTTTCGCAAACCATGGTGGTAGCACAACGCTTGTATGAAAACGGTTTCATTACCTATATGCGTACCGACTCTGTAAACCTCTCGGATTTGGCATTGGCCACTAGCCGTCAGACCATTATGTCTCTGATGGGGGAAGAGTATGTAAAGAATCGTCAGTTCGCAACAAAGAGTAAGGGAGCACAGGAAGCTCACGAAGCCATCCGACCTACCTATATGAACAATGATACGATTAGTGCTACGGCTCAGGAACAGAAATTGTATGAGTTGATTTGGAAACGTACACTTGCCTCACAGATGGCTGATGCAGAGCTGGAAAAGACCACGGCTACCATTTCCATCAGTCGTAGCAACGAGATATTTATAGCCACTGGCGAAATCGTTACTTTCGACGGTTTTCTACGGGTCTATAAGGAGTCGTATGACGAAGAGAACGAGCAGGAGGACGAAAGCCGTCTGTTGCCTCCGTTGACAGTAGGCCAACACTTGAAGCAGACTGAAATATTGGCTACCCAACGTTTTTCAATGTGTCCGCCTCGATATACCGAAGCGAGCTTGGTGCGAAAGTTGGAAGAATTGGGTATCGGTCGTCCTTCTACCTATGCGCCGACCATTTCGACTGTTCAGCAACGAGGTTATGTGGAAAAAGGAAACAAGGAAGGGGTGAAGCGTTCGTATGATGTGCTGAAGTTGAAAGGTAACAAGATTACGGAAACAACCAAAAGCGAGATGACGGGTAATGAAAAGTCCAAGTTGCTGCCGACTGATGTGGGTATTGTGGTCAATGACTTTCTGATGGATTACTTCCCGGGCATTATGGACTATAATTTCACCGCAAGCGTAGAAAAGGAATTCGATGAAGTGGCAGAAGGCGAAAAGGAATGGACTGGCATGATGGATCTCTTTTATCAGGAATTCCATCCGTTGGTAGAGAAAACCATGAATACCAAGACCGAACATAAAGTAGGCGAACGTATCTTGGGTACTGATCCTGTCAGCGGAAAGCCTGTGTCGGTGAAGATTGGTCGATATGGTCCCATTATCCAGATAGGTTCGGCAGAAGATGAAGAAAAACCTCGTTTTGCCCAATTGCCCAAAGGATTTACCATCGAGGGCATTACGTTGGAAGAAGCTTTGGATTCTTTCAAGTTACCTCGTACGTTGGGTGAGTTCGAGGATAAGGATGTGACGGTAGGAGTAGGCCGTTTCGGTCCGTATGTCCGTCACGACAATGCTTTCGTGTCTATCCCGAAAGGTACTGACCCGATGAGTGTGACATTGGATGAGGCCATTGAACTGATTGTGTCGAAGCGTGAAGCGGTGGTAAACAAGGTCATCAAGACATTCGATGAAGAACCGGACTTGCAGATTCTGAACGGTCGCTATGGCCCCTACATCTCGTATGAAAAGAAGAATTACAAGATACCCGAAAATGTGGAGCCAAAAGACTTGAATCTGGATGCTTGCTTCAAGGTTATCGAACTGCAGAAGGTTAAAGGTGAAACCAAGCGTACACGTTATAGCGGCAAGAAGAAATGACACGTATTTTTCTGATAGGGTATATGGGTGCGGGCAAGACGACTTTGGGAAAGGCGTTTGCCCGTTCCATGGGACTGACTTTCATCGACCTTGACTGGTACATCGAGGAACGTTTCCATAAGACTATCCGCGAACTTTTTACAGAGCGTGGCGAGGATGCTTTCCGCGAATTGGAACAGCGCATGTTACACGAGGTGGCTGAGTTTGAAGATGTGGTCATTTCGGTGGGAGGGGGTACACCTTGTTTCTTTGACAATGTGGAGTATATGAATGAGACGGGTGATACCGTATTCTTGGATGTGGACATCAAGGTCCTGTTCCGTCGCCTGAAGGTAGCCAAGCAGCAACGTCCTTTGTTGGATGGCAAGTCCGATGAAGAATTGATGCAGTTCATTCAAGAAGCCTTGCAGAAACGATTGCCTTTTTATACCAAGGCCCGATATACCTTTAATGGCGAGAAGTTGGAAGATCGCCGTCAGATACAACAATCCGTAGAACGATTAAAAGAACTGTTGAAATTATGAAAGAGAAACTGACTGTAATTAAAGTAGGTGGAAAGATTGTTGAAGAGGAAGCGACTCTCAATCAGCTGTTGGCCGATTTTTCTGCCATCGAAGGTTATAAAGTATTGGTGCATGGTGGTGGCCGTTCTGCTACCAAGCTGGCGGCACAATTAGGAATCGAGAGCAAGATGGTGAACGGACGTCGTATTACCGATGCCGAAACCTTGAAGGTGGTAACCATGGTGTATGGGGGCTTGGTGAACAAGAACATCGTGGCTGGTCTTCAGGCCAAAGGTGTGAATGCTATCGGCTTGACTGGAGCCGATATGAATGTTATCCGTTCGGTGAAGCGTCCGGTGAAGGATGTGGATTATGGCTTTGTGGGAGATGTGGAAAAGGTGAATGCCGATTTGTTGGGTAATCTGATTCGTCAGGGTGTAGTTCCTGTGATGGCTCCGTTGACTCACGACGGGCAGGGCAGCATGCTCAATACCAATGCCGATACCATTGCTGGAGAAACCGCAAAGGCTTTGGCTCAGTTGTTTGATGTCACTTTGGTGTTCTGCTTTGAGAAGAAAGGTGTACTCAGCGACGAGAACGACGACGATAGTGTCATCCCCGTCATTACTCCTGAACTCTTTAAGGAATACGTACAGAAAGGTGTTATTCAAGGCGGCATGATTCCGAAACTCGAAAACTCTTTCTCTGCCATCGATGCAGGTGTATCGCAAGTGGTGATTACTTTGGCTTCGGCCATTCACCAACCGGAGTGCGGTACCATCATTAAGAAGTAAATGCGCAAATCACTTGTCATCCTGCTCTCCTTGTTGCTGATGTCGGCTTGTGTGCATCGGCCTACAAGTGCGGTCCGCTCCCTGATGGAGGAAGCGGAAGGGATGATGCGCACCTGTCCGGACACGGCCTACTTCCTGTTGCGGGAGATGGGTGCTTCGATGGATTTGAGTTCGGATGCGGACAGAGCCTATCATGGCTTGTTGCTGATGGAGGCACAAGTAAAGAACCGCATGAAGCTGACGGATACAGCTGCCTTGCAAGAGCTGGCGGATTATTATAAGACACAACCGGATAGTTTAGTACAAGCCCGTTTGTTGAGGCTTCGGGCAGTGGTACATCGCGACGGTGGCCGTTACGAAGAAGCGGTGAGGTGTTACGATGTAGCCATCGACGAAGCAAGGCGGATAGGCGATAGGTTGCTGTTGGTGGATGGATGGTTGGAATTGGCCCGTGTATATGCTTCCGAAGGAGAACACCTGCTTGCCGATTCGGTCTTTCTCATGGCCGAAAAGGCTGCGGAGGAATGGAAGGATACGGCGCTTTGGATAGATAACTTGCTTGCTCATGCCAACAGTCAAAGTCAGTATGCCGAGACAGAACATCTGTGGCTGAAAATGTTGGATTTGGCGGATGCTTCCCATAACAAGAAAGCGCAATATACGGCTTCCTTCCGTTTGAGCATGGATTATGCAGAGGTGGGTGAAAAGGAAAAGTCGTTGTCGTATGCCAAACGTTATCTGAAGGTGGGGGAAGATTCCCTGTCCAAGCATGATTATTACTTGAAATTAGGTGTTGCCTATCAACGGATTGGCGAGAAGGATTCTGCCGAGTTTTATTTTGCGAAAAGCCGGATGTACTCGGATACAAAAGAACCGGTAATCGTATCTTCCTCTTCCCGAGTGGAGGCCGGAAACCGGAACATGGCTAGGCTGTTTGTGGATCGCATCAAGCAGAAAGAGGAGCTTGAACGCCAGCAAATGCAGAAACGTTATCTGTCTGTGTCACTTGTGGTGTTACTCGTGGTGGGTGTGATAGCTTCCTGGATGTATATTAAGAGGTCTCGGATTCGTCATCGGCAGGAAGAAGAGCTCCGCTTGGTAACGGAAGCCTTGTGTAAGGCATTGGACGAAGAAAAGCGACGCTTGTTTGGAGAGTACATACAGACCAAGGAGCAGTTGCAGCGGAAAGAAACCGAGCTGCAGGCGGAAAAGGAAGCACTGCAACGCAAGGAGCGGGAGGTCTCGGATTTGCAACAACGGTTGGACAGCTTGTCGTCCGATACGATTCGTGTATTCGATAAAATCAAACAAATCATAGCCGATTATTGCTACAAGAACAAGTCGGAACTGAAGATGGAAGAACCCGACTGGAAGCAGTTGCAATGGGTGATGGACAAGCAATGGGAGGGAGCCATTGCCCGCATTCAGGAGAAGTATCGGTTGACGGATGCAGAAATCCATCTGTTTTGCCTGAACCTGACGGATATTCCTACGGCACACATTTCTTACCTGTTCGATAGAGCACGCGATTATGCTTACGCCAAAACCCGCGCATTGCTCGAAAAGTTGGGCATCGAACGCGGTTCGAAAACTTACAAGGACGCCTTGGTGAATTTTATCAAGAATCAGGAATAATCCCGATGAAATCGCCCTTTTTGGATGTTCATCATACACTTTTCATACACTTCGTAAGCTAAAATCATACACTTCTCATACACTAAGGAAAGCCGTTTGTCTCTACTTTTGCGGTATGAAAACCAATAAAGATATAGAACATGAAAACAGTGTATTATTGTATGATTGTATGGATGACGCTTCTCCCTTTGGGATTGTTTGCCCAATCGGAATCCGTCGTGAAGGGAAGCGTTTGTGATACCAACGGACCGCTTTCCGGTGCCAATGTCCGTTTAGTTAGTCTAAAGAATTCTTCGCACATCTATGGCGAAAGTACCGATGCCCAAGGTGCATTCGACATTCCTTTGCCCCGAGGTAAATATTCGATGGAGATTTCTTTCGTGGGTTATGCTACTTATTCCACCTATGTAGAGGTGAAAGGCGATGTAGCCCTTCCGCCCATTACGTTGAGCGAGAATACTCAGCTGATGGATGAGGTGGTGGTGACCGCGCGCACGGTTACTTATCATTCGAATGGATATGTGGCGGAGATTTCCAAGAATGCTTTTTTCCGTAACAAGGACTTGAGTTCCATCCTGCGTCTGACACCGGGAACCCAAGTAACCCCGACGGGCATTGAAGCCTATGGAGGCGGTATTTCGAAAGTCTATCTGAACGGTCGTCAACTGAACTTGCATGGCGATGCCTTGATTCGTTATTTGGAAACCATTCAGGGAAGCCGTGTCAAGGAAATGGAAGTGGTCATTGCCTCGGGTGTAGAGGACGATGCCGCATCTGCCGGACAAGCCATGCTGAAAATCACAACCGTCAATCCCGAAACGGGCGGCTTGCTGAACCTTGGCGGAACAGCGGGCTATCGGATGAACTCCGGGACATGGGGTGGAAACTTGAACCTACAATGGCGAATGAACAACCATTGGGGAGCCTACATCCGTTTTGCGGGAATGGATACCCACGAAACCAAGGGAACCGTCAGCGAAACGCACTTCTTTGATACGGACGAACGGAGGAAGAGCGAATTGGTAAACGATGGTTCGAGAAGGAACTACAACGGAACCTTGGGGCTGACTTACGACCTCGACGCCAACAATTTGTTTTCGTTGGAAGGGAACTATCAGGCTACTCCGAGCCGTCATGACCATACGAACGGAACGGAACTTTGGCAGGACGGGCACTACGAAAGAACATCCGACGGTGTTTCAACCGGTAACCGCGATTTTAATAGCTTCAACCTCTCTTTCCTCTATCTGCATAAGTTCGGCAAGGATGGGGAATTGACTTTCAAGGTGGAATCCTTCCAGAATAAGGTGGATGAAAATGAAGACCAACGCTATCGCTATATGTCGGGAGTGCAGAGGGAGGACAGCCGCCTGAACACGGAGGACAACCGGCTCTATATGCTGAAGGCCGACTATACCCGTCGCTTTCCTGCCGTGAAGGGCAAGCTGAGTGCAGGGGTAAAGGCTCATTGGCTGACGAACAACAATAGGACGGACTATCTGTCTGCAACCGATGGTGTCGCCAATCCGTATGGCAACTATAAGGATATGTACAAGTATGCGGAAGACCTCTATGCCCTTTATGCCAAATACAACTTCACTTGGAAACGCTTCAATCTGACCGCAGGGGTGCGTGTGGAGCATAGTGTGCTTTCGCCCCAATCGCTCACCAACCCCGAACGGAACGAGGAAAACTGCTATACTGACTTTTTCCCGGAAGTGGGATTCAGCTATACCATCAATAAGCAGAAGGGGCACAACATGAGCCTTTCGTACAACAAGAGCATCCATCGTCCTTCCATCGGGTTCCTCAATCCTTTGGTGCAGCGCGTCAATGAATACAATTATACGATGGGTAATCCGTCGTTGAAGCCATACGCTACCCATAGCTTGTCGTGGACCACCCATCTGTTTCATAAGTACATCTTCCGTCTGTACTACGACCATTCGGACGATGCTTTCATCAGCTTGAGCGAGAGCAAGGATGGAGACATCTATACCACCCGCCATAACGGAAGCCGTTTGTCCACTTTCAAGGCTTATGCCAGTGTGCCCGTGCAGCTTGGAAAGAACGTGAAGTTGACCTTTAACGGAAGTTACAGTTACAACCGCACCCGGTACTTGGAAGACGAACGGGAGTTCGGTTCTTGGAATGTAGGATTTTCCGGTATGTTCGACTTGCCTTTCGGCATCGATATGATGACCAACTTCAGCTATTTTCCTCCGGTGAAGAGCTTGTATGGAAAGACCACTAGCCGGCCGTTTGCCTACATGCATGTCAGCAAGACTTTCTTGAAGAACAAGTTGAATGTAGCGGTCTTGGCAGGCGACCTGTTCGATACCTTGGCGAGCACCAAGAGTGAATATCGGTACGACACCCATTGGCAGATGACGAAGGGAAGCAAGCGTAATTACGGTGCGGTGCTGAATGTGAGCTACAACCTCCGTTGGGGACAGAAGTCGAATGTGCATCAGGCGGGCAGCTCCAGTGACTCCGGACGATTCGGTACGGAATAAGGGGATTCCCCATGGATTTGGTCAGAACTTTTTTAAGTATAAAATTCGTCGTCATTGTTGTCAGCTATATGTTAAGCGTCTATAGCACAACGAGTTGCTATGACAACGACCCTTGTTTTTCCTCGTCATTCGTTGTCATAAACAAAGGGAGTATGACAACGAATGACAAGGAATTTTATATACTGTCGTCATTGGAACGGGTTGAGAATCAAAACGATGGATGCGTCTGACAACAATGACAACGAATTACGGAAGTGAATTGGTTCTGCGTCAATTTAGGGACATAGGAAGGCTAAATGACAATTTGATTTTAATACACATGCCTTCGCAAATTTAAAATTCGCCTTCACGTTTTCCCTCTTGACTCTTCAGCAACTTTTCCGAACTCTTCTTCAACAATTCGGAAAAGTTGCTGAAGAGTTGGTCCGATAAATAGTTTGGTGTGCTGATGACAATCCGGTGCTTGTGGTATTGGAGTTCTAAAAATATAAGGATATTCTTTTCATTAATAAGTGGATGTCATCCCTCCGTGCTTCTTTGGTAGTGCGAGGGATGACATCTTTTTTCTGTGATTCTTTCAAAAA
>JAEIGA010006179.1_pt1 | contig 18230 bp, 29 predicted proteins | sample 9270691 | NCBI WGS metagenome assembly JAEIGA01 (sample SAMN17057246, study PRJNA624740) | gut metagenome | biome: biome; isolation source: fecal sample | host: Bos grunniens | place: China: Xizang | collected 2019
AACTTAAATCATACTACTCTGTTTGATTTTACGGCTAACAAGATTAGGTTAGACAACCAAATAGAATCAACACTTCAAAGAACTTTAATCTTATGTATAAATAATAATATAACTGATATAAGTTTTTAAATAAAATGAAAATAATTTATATATTAATTTATAGATACACATAATATGTGTTATAATCAATTATATTATTTCTAATATAAATTTATAAACTATAAATCATTTTCTTTATTATAATTGTCGGTGACAGGCTTGTAAAACCGGGTTTTATCACCACAAAAATCTTGTTCTCGAAGTTGTAAAAATCATTCATTTTTACTATATGTTTTTATTCTACAATATCACCATACAATTTTGCACGGCATATACTTGCTTTTTGGCCTGTCATGTTAGTTGCCATATATAAATAATACTCTGCAGAGGCGAGATTGTTTTCACATAGTGTTTCCAAATTATGTTCCAACGATTCATGTACTCTGTCAAAAACTGATGCGTCGATAACAAATTTGAAGTCATCACCGATAATAGTATATTCCTCAGCGTCTTTACTTAGTTTGATAAACACATCGGTAGAGTTTATTTTGATGTACGGGTTATCCTTTTTATCAAATGGTCTTGTAGGGTCTTGTTTTTCCCAGTACTCGGCTACTGTTTTACCGTTATTGTTAGTGCAATAGAAAAAGCTTGTTTGCTCAAAGCGGCCGGCATAGTATATCAATGTCTCAACAGTAGGATTTATGAGTAACAATGTATTTTCGGTATTACCACCGAATTTACCTTTAATTGGAATATAAACGATATTATTGCGTTTTAAGTCCTTCTTAAAATCATTCATCAACTTGGCATTTACCTGTGGTGTTTGTTGTGTTGAATCTGGATTCTCACCGGTTATAATACCTATTGTGCGGAATAACTTATGGTTTTTACCATCAATGTCAAATAACGACTTAGCAAATTGTTCTCTTCTGTTTTTGGCGTTTATGGACGCTTCTTGTATGTATTCAGATATTGTTTTCATTACTTAAAAATGTTTTTCATGTAAATAATAATAGATTATATTTAATTTTTAATGGTTTTTGTTTATATATAAATGTAAAAATGATGTTGAATTTATAAAACCGAAAAGATATGAGTACAAACGCACGCGTATGGGTAAAGATTGACCCGCAAGACTATGGTAAAACTTTGAAAGCTGATGTAGAAAAGCTTCCGTTGAAGTTGGTAGAAAATAACTATCCAATGGTAGGTGTAAAAATAGACCCAAATCCGGTAGCACCTCTTTACATCGGTGTTTACGTTCACTTCGACGGGTACTTCAAAGGCGGCGTAGGTGAAACACTATGTAACCATTTCAAAAGTTATGAGCAAGCGCTTAACTTGGTGCTTTTAGGAGACCTTTCGTATGTAGACGCTACAGCCGGAATATGTGCGTACCACAACTGGAGAGGTGAAGATTTTCATGCAGTGAAAGCCCAGTATGATGAAGAGACATTCCACAAAATGCTACAACAAGCCTATTATGAATACGAATACGTATTTGAAAACGGGCAATGGACTACGGTGCGGTTTACTTTTGAGGACTAAAAAACTGATATTATAACATGAAAGAAAAGAATTGTATTGAAAGTGTAAACAAAGGTGAAGTATATTTTATTGACGAATTTAAAGTAATTCGTGGTAAGGTTATAGGCATGTATTATGACAATTCTACCCATAACGTAGGCGCATGTTGGACAATACAGACAGAAACACAAAAGACATACAAGGGGTATTATAGCATATATACAACAAAAAAGGACGCACTTAAAGCACTGCTTGCAGAGATAACAGAGAAAGTAAATGACATGAATAAGCAACTTGAGTACTTTAAAAATCTGCAATATGAAGTTTACAATGAATACTTTAATTATAAAGAGCTAAAAAGTTACAGACATTAAAAAAAATAGAAAACATGAAAGAAAAAATTGATATTGGAACAACAGTTTGGGTTGTTATGGAAGTTGCTGGAAAACCAGTGTTAGAGAAAGGTATCGTTAAAAGTGTTAGTTGCGAGGGTAGTGATTATACTTATTGTATAGAGTTTGACAATTTTTTTGTAATCTCAGGAACCTCCAACATATTCACAGATGAGGTTGATGCGTTACGGAGGTACTCAGAGAGCTTAGAGATGTATCTTAATAACTTAATTGATGACGCTCAAGAAATTATCACACAACTTCAAAGAAAACGCGAGCAAATAAATGAAGTTGAGGAACAACTTGTACAATGTCTTATAAAACGAGGTAATAAAATTTTAAATAAATAAACAGTTATGGAACAAAATATAAACATAAACGATACTGTCTATATACTTAATGAAGATAACAAAGTTATACCGTGTAAGGTTATTGATAAGAAACTCGAGATACTCAACTACTGCTACAGTGTTGTAACGGAAAAAGGTGAACCGTATTATAGACGAAACCAGATATATAAAACTGAAAAAGAAGCTTATGAAGGACTGAAAGGGCTTCTCGAAGAATGCGTAAACTGGTATACAGCAGATATTGAACGCTACAAACGATATATTAGCGACGCCCAGATAGAAATCGCGGAAGCTGAAAAACAACTGCTGAAGGTTAACAAAATTTTGTTAGGGTAACATAAATAGGTTAACACAAATAATTAATAAAATACGAAATTATGAATAAAAATAATATAGTGTATACAAGTATGCCTTTAAAAGTAGACCAAGAGATTTGGTTTTTGGATAATATAGGGGATATTAATCTAAAATACGGAAAGATTTATTCTGTACACAGCATATTACAATCATACAATGATGTTGAGTATGGCACACCAAAATACTATTACGTACATGTTATGATTTCTATTAAAACTTTATTAGTATAATAAAAAACTTTTATGCTTTTAAAAGCACACGGGTTAAACACAAACCCTCTATCCGTTGGTATTACTACATCACGGACTTCTTGTATTAATATATTTAAGTTTACAAACATAACTCAATTGCCGTCTTGTCTGGTGTCATTTAAGATTCAGACTATAATTGTGATTCGACTTGTTATGTATGTAGTATATAACTTAAAATCATACCGCTCTGTTGGATTTTACGTCTAACAAGATTAGGTTAGACAACCCTATAGAATCAACACTTCAAAGAACTCAAATTTACATATCAATAATAATGTAATTGATATAAGTTTTTAAATGAAAATTAAAATAATTTAAATATTAATTTATATTAATACATAATATGATTTATAATCAATTATTATATTATCAATTGATTAAAAATAAAACTGAAAAAGACCTCTAAATAACTTAGAGGTCTTTTTTTATTTCCTTACAACTTTACATTCATAGTTGTTATCATCATACATTTTACGTTTCTTTTTACCTTGTCCTTCAAGGCGTTTAGTTGGTAGGCAGTCTATAAGGTCATATATATGAAACTCTGTCTTATCCTCTGCTAATAACAGACCGCGTCCTATGCTCTGAAAGTTTATAACCTTACTTTTGAACGACTGTGCGAAGATACAATAATCGAGGTTTTTAAATGTCAGTCCTGTACTCACGCACCCGTAACTGGCAAATAATACCGCGTTGTGGTCTGTAGTATTTAGACTCTCCTTAATAGCGTCACGCTTTCGTACACTTGTACTACCAGTAATCATGTATATATGTCTGTCTGGAAACCGCACCCTAAAATACTCGTATATATACTTAAGATATTCCGTATTATGTGCAAATACGATACCGTTTTTATTCCATGAAAAAATTATCTCCTCTATCGTCTCAAGTTTCTTTGTTGAATGCTCTGCTATCATCTGTTCGAGGTTCAAAAGGTTACTGCCAGACGCCTTACACATATCTATCAGCACTGACCTGTACTCATCACGGGTCGCCGAATTCTTTATTGTCTGTAGTGCTGTCGGTAACTGTTTGGCATATACCATAGTCATGTCACGTTCCTCTGCAGGTAGCAGTACCTTGTTTTTGTCTTTATCCAGAACGAAGTTTGAACAAAGATACTCACCGTAACGTATGTATTCTGATGTCAATGCGTTGTCGTCTTTATATCCCATGTATACTTGTGTTATCACAGGTTTTGCCAAGTAACCACTATCCACGAGCTCGCTGGTACTTATATCTTGTATCTTCGGACCGAGCAGAGCTTGACAGGCATAGTTTTCTATAGACCCATTGTCGGGTATAGTACCGGAGAAACCGAACTTCAGTTTTATATTTTTCATGAACGGTTGTGAAAGGATATTCTTAATACTCACGCAATCGGTCTTGTGGCACTCGTCAATACATATCATATCGAATTTTTCAAAGAACTTAGGGTTATAGTGTTTGTTGATGTTACGACCTTTTGACGGCGTGCACCTACGTACAAGACTCTGGAAGGTACCAATAGTAAGGTTAGAACTCTCCACGTACTCACCTTTGGCCCAGATTGGCTCTGTGGTAAAGAACTCCTTGTACTGTGACATATCGCTGACACCTTGTTTGACAAGCGATATATTCGGCACAATCATAAGTATGTTCTTGACACCGCCTTGCTCTAACATATAACGAAATACCATATATGCCAGAAGTGTCTTGCCTGCACGGGTAGCGAGCTGTGACATACTCTGACGATACTTTAATATCTTCCATGCTGCTTTAAGCTGATAGTCTCGAGGCTGTATATTTAAATTCCAACCATTGACATATTCAGTAAAATCTGCAAGCGACATTGTAAACGGCGTGTACTTAAAAGTATCAAAGTCCGTCGGCAGCTCTATCTCTATACCGTTTGACGTGCAGTAGTCATAAATCTCTTTCCAGAGGCCGCTCAGGCAGTAATGTATAACTTTTCCTTTATGGTCCGCCTTATATAGGAAAACTGTCGGCTTAGGTATACCAGAAAATGATGGGAGGTACATATAATCTGGAACCTTGTTCAGGTGTTCCTCCAGAGCACTAATTTCAGTCATCGTTTTAGTCGACTTCCCGTTGCTTATTGTAATTTTTTTACCATCATGAAGGACAAAAATAAACCTTTGTTCTCCGGGTTTTGTAACTATCTTTATCATGTTATAAAATACCAAAAAATTATGTGTTTTTTAGTACTTTGAAAACGCATTCTAACGATATGGTTTACATACAGATAATACCGTTCCGACGCATATAAATAAATTAATATACAAACAGCGGTAAAATTACAGTTAAGAATTGTTATTATTTATGTATATAAAACTTAAACATAATATAGTATTTTAAATGAAAAGTATATCACAATATATAACTGAACAATTAATTAACGAGGGCGGCGCGGCAGGCCACATGTTACATCCGTATGAGCTTCCATTTATATTTTCTTGTGCAGACCTTGTAAAATGGTTTGAAGCACTTGAACGTAAGCTATCAGAGAAAATGACGAAGACATTTGTTAAGCTCGACGGAGTGAACTGTTCAATACGGGTGCGAGACAACGAATTTGTACTTGACAGAATGACAAAAAACCCGTTGGACATTGCAGGTATGACATCGCAAGATATTTCCGTGCGTTTTGCCGGTCATGAATTCGGGTATGATAAATATTCAATTCAAGTATTGGATGCTTTTAATACATGTTTTAATGCTATAAAACCGGAATTGAAAAAACTCGGTCTAATCGATAACCCTGCACTGATGTTTAATGTTGAGTTCATTGACCAAAAATTGAATATAATAAACATCGGGAAGCATGTTATAGCAATACACGGTTTATTGATGATTGAGACTAACGAGCGTAATGGTGCGCGCAAGACATACGAGGTTCGGGGTGATAGTAATATAATTGAAAAGATAGCCAAAAAGATGACTCAAAAATTACCGGATATAGAGGTAATCACTCAGGAAGAGGCATTCTTAGACACACCTATAAACATCAAAAAGGTACTGTCAACACCGATGCGTATAAATTACGGTGACCGCGACGAGACAAAAACATTGAAAGAATGGTTATGTATATATGAGTTGACAGACCGTAAAAACTGTTCTGTCAAGAATATAAGTAACGGTAAACGTGTAAACACACAATCATTGCAGGTATTAAAATACATATATAAAGGTGGTAATATGGCTGAGATGTTTCAGGAAAAGGATTTTGATATTGTACTTAAAAATTATTTCCTACAAATCGCTACACTTATGTTGGGGCAAGAATTCTTAAATAATATGAACTCTCGTATCGGTCATTTATCTAAACAAGAGGGTATAGTTGTACGCGACAGCGAACTTAACCAGACTGACGCACCTATCAAGTTAACAGGGTATTTTGTTTTGCATAAATAAATTATAAATATATAAATATGAAAAGCTTATCACAATATATTATAGAAAATATTGTAAAAAACGAACAGCTTATCGTCAATGAGGGTGGTAATGCTGTGAAATGCGACCGTATTCCATCAGAGATGGGTATGGTGATTTTTAAAGAGATAGAACAATTAATTCGTACCAATTACAAGGGTATAGATATGTGTGTTCTTGGCAGTGTAGGTAAGAAAAAACCGGGTGATACAAATGGTGATATTGATATAGCTATCGCAGTGAAGGACAGAAATGAACTACAAAAAATAGTCGATAACTTGTTTCCTGACTGTAAACAATCAAAACAGACATTCGGTATATCTATCGGGTATAAATACGACTACAAAGGTCAAGAAAAGATTGCACAAGTTGACTTCATGATTGAAGACGATTTAGATTGGGCTGCGTTCAGATACCACTCACCTAATTTTATCAACGACGAATCCTTATTCAAGGGTGCAGTCCGTAACCAGCTGCTAAGCATAGTGATTGCATGTGTACCTACTGTAGAGCCTACCGAAAAGAACGAAGAAGGTATGTATATAACACGCTGGAAACATACATATAATCAAAACGGTATTTTCAAGCAGTTTTTGGACTATCGCGGTAAAAAAGGCTTATTGAAAACACCTAAGAAAATTAAAGAGCTTGAGACATTGATTACCAAGAACAAACATGAACTTGCAGCGTTTTTATTCCATAAACCTGATTTGCAAGACTTTAATTCTGCCGAGTCAATTTGGAAAGCAATACATTCACGTAACTTCAAATATCCTGAATTGATACCTCATATAGAAACAAGATTCTTAGACGAAGTACTTGCACCAGAAGGACTCCCAGTTGATGTTTTTAGAGACTTAGTAAGTAAATAAATAAATTTTAACATATATGCAAAGTTTATCACAATACATATTTGAACATATAATTACAGAATCGGTTTCTTCAGACTTGAAGGACTTGCGTAAGGCTTTTAAAGCTAATTTCAAGAGTATGTTTGGAGTAAATGTTTCTCCTAAAAGCGGTGCTCACCATGAAATATTCCGTTATAGTTTTTCGTCGTCGGAAGATGCAGTTAAGATGATAAAAACAGCACTTGAAAATATTTCAGGTGCAACATTGAAGTCAGAAACCCCGAAAATTGCTGGTCGTATGGCCGGTTCGTCCGGTACATTTTTTTCGTATGTTATAGAGTATAACGGCGAAGAATATTATATTTGTGACAATAACGTCAAGAACAGTAAAAGCGGGTCATTAAAAAAGAAAAGTCTTGCGCCTAACGCATTGGGACTTGGAAATAAAAAATTTAATAGCTTCAAGTCATTGTATGACGCAACAGTTGCCGGTCTTAAACAAAACAAAAATATTGAGGAGAATGTGTTGAATTTTATATATAGTGTATTTGATAAATTATCTGATACAAAAAACATGAATTTATCAGGTAGTTTTAATGCACAGTCTTTTGATGAATATATAAATAACACGAATAAAGGTATTGTAGATGTTGACATCGATAACCTTGACATAAATAATATCTTAGACACAGACCTTAATTGTATCGAATGCGACTTAGGAGAAGTAATAGGACCGATGTTATTCTTAACAGTATTTCCAGATACTGAAGTATATTTTCCATCTGCAAGTAACGAGCCTTTAGTAGACTATTTTATTAATGGGTATAAGTTTTCGGCTAAACAACTTTCTGGTGGCGGTAACCCTGCAGGTACAGACTTGATGCGTTCTGCCAAAAACATACAGCTTGCTAACATCGAAAACAAGATAGACGCAATGTCTGCTAAACAACAAGATATTATATTTACAGATACTGAACAACAATTTATAAATGATATTGCAGAAACTTTTGATTTGTCAATATTTAAACAGCAAGCAATTTTGATTGATAAATTCTATAAACAAAAAGATTCTGGAATTAAAAAATTATTGTCGTTCTTAGATTTACCGTCATATAGTACATATAAAGATATGGTTAAAGATATGGATAATTATTTTAATAATGACAAACAAAAAATTATATCTTTTTTCGCTGACTTATATTCAATATGCAATTATAGACTAAAAGAACAAGTTGACGGTACTGTATTTACGCCAGAGGTGATAAGCGAAAAATATGACACACTTGAAACAAAACTTAAATATGGTTTGTTGTTTTACCCAATGTGGAAAAATACTATTAATAACATAAATACTACATATAAAGACGAAATAACATCTGTATTTAATAAAGTTATTAATATGAAACAAGTATATTTCGGGTTTAAAAATGATTATATGAAGTTTAATATCGTATCTTCTGCAGTGAGCAACTGGGAGTTTACAACCGGTGGTATGTCGACTGCTAATATAACAAACTCAAAATTGAGTGTACGCTTGAAAAAATAAAAAATATAAAATATGAAAACATTAGTAGACTATATAAACGAAAATTTAAATGAACGCTATATTGGTGAAGAGATAAACATAGTTATCGGACGTTTTCAACCGTTCACTTTGGGACATGCTGCATGCGCAAAATTCGCTGCTGACACCAAACATGTGAAGTCTGTTTTATGTGTTATTGATACTAAAAAAGCCGATGAAAAACATCCGTTCTTAACTAATGATATGTTTGATTATTTTGACAAGATTGTCATGTATGATAAAAACATTACCGGTTGGGTAAGAGTTACTAATGCAGACCTTGTTAAAAACACTGAAATTCTTCGTGCTAAAGGATATGAGCCGGTTTCCTGGTCATGCGGGACTGATAGATACGATAAATATAAAAGAGAATTAGTCATTCCAAAGTATCTAAACATGGCCGGACTACCTGAAGACTTCGAGTTACTCGAAATAAAACGCGGTGATGAAGACATTAGTGCAACCAAAGTCCGTGAGGCACTCAAAAACGGTGACATCAAGACATATCAGGCAATGACCCCAAAATATTTGCATGGTACCACTTTTGATATGCTACGAGACCTTATAAATAAAGTGAAGTAAAAATATTCAATTTAAGACACTGAAAGCAGCATGGGAGTATATTTATATTACCATGCTGCTTTTTTCTTCTTAAACGCGACGAAAACGGCCTTAAATCGCGTTTTTCCGGTACACCAATACATATACTGTTTTGCATTTTTCAATTACGGTACGATTTTTATTGAAAAAGTTGTGTCGTAATTTAATTTTTTTCCCGTAGTGTTTATATATAAGTGTAAAACGAATGAACAAAAAAAATATTTAAAATAACGATTGCTTTTGTTATGTTTAAAAATAGTGTTAAAACAGGAAAAGATACCTTTTATGTCAAGGACGGGTACATATATAAGAACCCAAGATTTGACGAAGACGGTAATATTCGAACTTATAAAGATATGGTACCGCTCGCTTATGAGAAAGGGAAATATTTTAAGTCGATTAAACAACATAATCTTATTGAAGACCGGATTTTGGTTGACCATATTGGACGTATGGACATATATGACCTAAATTTGAAGCTGTTAGGTTACTTGGACTAAAAACTTTGAATATGTAAATAAAAATTAATATGAAAATAAGCAGAACGACAAAAATATATGTTGTAATAGCATATAGATGGGGTGATGATAACAACCACTCATACCTTGTAGGAGTAACACCTCGTAAATATCGTGCTATTGATATGGCGCAAAAAGAGAATGACTATAGAGGCTGTAAGTACACATGTACAGTATATGAAACAGACTGCGACTGGGAATGGAACACGGACCGAAGTCATCTGAGAGAGATAAAATATTAGGCGTAATTTTATATATTAAAGCATGAAAGTATGTATATGTGAAAAACCGAGTGTAGCAAAAGACATCGCCAAGGTTCTCGGTGCAAAAGATATAAAAGACGGTTACATTGAAGGTAACGGGTATCAGGTTACATGGACATATGGACACCTGTGCGAGCTCAAAATGCCAGAGGAGTACAATCCTGCATGGAAGCGCTGGAACTACGGTATATTACCTATTATGCCGGCAAAGTTCAAAATAAAGGTAAAGAACGAGGCAAGTATTCAGAAGCAGTTCAATACCATTAAAAGTCTTGTTGAAGTTGCAGATGAGGTCATCAATTGCGGTGACGCCGGCCAGGAAGGTGAAGTCATACAACGTTGGGTGCTTCATCTATGTAAAGTAACATGCCCAGTGAAACGCCTATGGATAAGCTCTCTGACTGAAAAAGCTATCAAAGACGGTTTCAAAAACTTACAGGACTCAGAACGCTATGACAACCTATATAAGGCCGGCATGACTCGTTCAGTATGTGACTGGCTATTAGGTATCAATGCAACAAGATTCTATACTATTCGTAATAACAACGGACAGTTTGGGAATCTTCAGTCCGTAGGACGTGTACAGACACCTACATTGGCGATGGTTGTCGAAAAAGACCGCGAGGTTGAGTCATTCGTATCTAATGACTTCTATACGTTATCAACGATGGTAAACATTAAAGACGCTGAATGTAGATTTTTCAATTCTACTAAGTACACGGATAAGAAAGAAGTCGATACGATTCTTAAGGCTATCAAGAACGAAGATTTTGTCATCACAGACATAAAAAAGACCGACAAAACAGAGAAGCCTCCAAAGTTATTTGACCTAACATCATTACAGGTATATTGTAATAATGTGTTTGGTTACTCTGCAGAGGAGACCTTGGGATATATACAGTCTATGTACGAAAAGAAAGTCTTGACATACCCGCGTGTTGACACATGTTATCTTCCGGAACATATGGTAAGTGAATGCGGTACGATACTTAACCAGCTTAGAAACGCCTTTGAAGACATCAAAGAACTTGATACAAGCAACCTCCGTAAACGTAAGACAGTCTTCGACAGCTCGAAGGTGACAGACCACCATGCCATAATACCGACAGGTAGACTGGTATATGACCTGAGCAACGAGGAAGGTAATGTTTTTGACGCAGTAGTAAAAAGGTTCATATGCGTGTTCTATCCGGACTATGAATATAGTGAAACCAATATCGTAGGTAAGGCTGGTGACGTAGAGTTTAAGGCAAACGGAAGGTTTATATACAACACTGGGTTTTATGATGTCATCGGAGGTGCACCTCAAGACGTTACACTACCAAACTACGAAGTAGGAGACAAAGGACCTCATAAGCCAAAATCGGAGAAAAAAAGTACAACACCACCAGCACGTTTCACTGAAGCAACATTGTTACGAGCTATGGAGACCGCTGGTAAGAACTTCGACGACGACATAAAAGACGCTATGAAAGAAAACGGCATAGGACGACCAAGTACTCGTGCAAGTATTATAGAGATACTAATTAAGCGAGGGTACATTACGAGGGATAAGAAGAAAATAATATCCACTGACGCTGGTCGTAGACTGGTCGATAGTATAGAATTCGATACACTCAAGAGTGCTCGTATGACTGGCGAGTGGGAATGTAAATTGCGACAAATCGAGCGTGGCGAGTACGATGCTACGGGGTTTATTGATGATATGAAAAGTATGGTAAGACAAATAATAAAGAAATAAAGTTTTATGGAAAATACAAAAACACCGAAACGTTGGTCTTTGGAACATTTGATTCTTAATAATTCTATTTACGATGGGGATTTGGGAAGACACATATACGAAATGGACAAAAACATTGCAGAAAAAATAAAACACGACATGAAGATTGAACGTGAATTATCGAAACATGGTCATTTAGGTAACAAACAAAAATAAAATAACATTATGAAAATAGCATTAATAATATGTATTATAATCTTTGTCCTTACCATAGTAGGGATAATCTTTGTTAGTTGGATTAAAAATAAAATTGACAACAATTATTTGGTACAACGTATATTGCAAGGTGTAACTGAAGGTGAAAAGAGTGAGTACAACCATAAGAAAAAACTTTTGGAAATAATGTTATATACGCTATATTCAGTACTTGCCTTAGTAACTGCAATAAGTATTATTTTAGTACTTGAAATATTACCAATACTTGAAAAGTTATGAAACGGGAGACCCTTACAAGCGTGTTATATTATACGCTTATAACCATATGTATATTGGGAACGGTTGTTGTGTTATTACATATAGTACTACCTGACGGATTCTTTTTGGTCAATAGTATTTTAGAACGACCGTTTTTTACAATCGATGCCAATATCACAGATTTTCACATAGTTGTTCTGTCTATTTTGACGGTAGCTTCATGGTTGATTTATGCAGTATCGTTAGTAACATGTTTCATGTTTCCGTATACGTGGGATATAATTTATGATAGTTTATATTTTTTATACCCAGAACGTAAGGTTGTTAAAACACCAGAAACAAAAATATGTTCCACAACACCTGCAACGGTGTGCGATGGTAATAGCGATTTAAATACAAATGTTAGTTATTACAAAAGTACTATAACAGGCCTTCCACACGTAGCACGTGTCATATCAGGAACCGAGGGTCGAACGGTATATGTATATAACCTCGTAACGGGTGATTGTAAACGTATGTCGGAGATAGATTTTTATGAAAACCAAAAAGTTTAAGGAACTTTTTTTGTTGTTTCATTTAATTTTTTATCCAATTCGTTTATATATAGATGTAGGGCGATAGAGCCTACGGAAAACAGAATGTTGAACTAAATAGGAGAAAATACAATGAACAATCAATTTAATCAATTCGAACAAGTTTATTTCGTATCAGATGAATCACGGCATTATGAAATACTTGAAGGTAAGGTATGGGATGACTTGGGAAACGGATTGTATGAAATACTATATAACGGTAAAATATATGAAGTAAATGCATTTCAGGTTTTCAAATATGACCAAGACTGCAAGGAAGAGGCTAAAGAACTTGCAAATAACTTAAGCGGTATTATGACGTCTAACTACCATACCTGGATTGCAGACCCAAATTTAGTATCACACAAAGAATACTTTGAAAGCGTTATTGCAGAGTTTCAATTGGTACAAGAAAAAAAAACAATATATAATATAACAACAAATACAACTTGTAATGAACAGCATTGATTTAGAAGCTATTTTTATGAAAGCTAATGTAAAACCCAAAGATAAATTTTATTCAACTGTTTATGGTGATATTTACTTTGATGGTTTTGATAGATGGAGTGATATGTGTATCTTAACATTCACAAAATCTTTGAATAATAGTTTTGTCGTTCAGCAGAGTACTTGTATCAAATACAATACTAACGGGGTACTTTGCGGGCCAGATTATAAATTTGGTGAGATGACCATTTTTCCATCAAAGGAGATTCGTGATTGGTATAAATGGGAAGAACTAAAGTGCTATCAAGGTGATGTGAGTGTTGGTGATTATGTTGTTGGACGAACCGTTGATGGAACGATAAAGAATATGTTTCAAAAGGTTTTTCGTGTTATTGGTTCAACAGATACACATTTTAATTGTATCTGTGTTTGCGGCAAAGACGATGTCGATAAAACCATGGATATACGTAAGGACTATGTGGTGAAACATAGTTTTATACCCAATGTATACTATGAGGGAATGCCTGTATTGGTGAGAAATAATAACGATGAATGCGGATGGATAGCTGATATATTTCAAAGTTATTCTTGTGGTGGTGGGTATATTTGTGGTGAAGTTAATAAAACACGAACGTACGACCAATGTGTTCCTTACAATCAAGAAACATTCAAATTGTTATTTACTAAAAATGAGTGTTTGGATTTTTATAAACGCTGGTAAAAAATAGAATATCGTAAAGAATAAGAGACAATATATGAAAAGACAAGACAAGAAAACACAAAATGCGTTTATAGAACGTTGTAAAAAAATTGCCATGCTATCGAAGTACTTCGAGACGTACGGTTGTGAATTAGACGAAGCTTCTGTTGTTCGCCCCTACGACGACCACCCAGATTGGGTACACAAGTGTAAAGAGGTTGCGAAAAAGAATGATGATAACTACCTTGATAAGGTAGAATATTCACCGATGTGTGGTGTGAGTGTAGAGGGTACGGTATTACCTACAGAGGTACTGTTTGGCGATGTTCGTGATATGTTGATAACAATAGTACACGCCTATCTCGACTACTGGAAAGGTGCGTTGTTGGACCATACCAACGGGATGGCAGATGCAGTAGATTATACTATAGAGTACAAAGAATTGAGCGATGACGCTTGTACTGAGTATTATGAGTTGATGTACTACAATGATAGACTTGGGTGGGCGATGAGCGAATGTGTATATGGTAAATTGGTTTTAGATGAACATGCAGACTATAACGAGTTGTTGGATGATTTAATACATCAAGTTTAGAAAAATAAAAATTAAACGATGGCAAAGATTGTCTTGAAAAAAATGTCCTATACTTCCATTACGCACGGAATTATAGTGGAGCTGGATATACCAGATGATTTGGTGGTATTTGAAGTGGAAAGCCAATATAGTAACACAATTGATTGTGCAGACTTCAAATGTTACGTTGGCATAAGCCGTGATTTTGCATGGTTTGAACGTTTCTACGATGACAAGGGTCACAATGAAGATTTTGTATGTGATATAGACGTCATTGGCGATATGTTATTTTTCAACCTACATAATGTATTGTTGAAAGATATTGAAGAGTGCCGTATTATTACCCGTGAGGAAGCACACGTTCGGTTTGGCTTAAGAGACCTGGTCGTTGTCCAATGGTGTGCCAATACGCATCGTTTTTCGAGCATACATCGTATACGTGAGTATTATAGCGATTCATGTATTGTGGCAGATAGTATCATCAATCACGGTTATGGGGAGTTTGTTGACGATTGTATGAAGACGGTAGTAAAGAACAACACGCTTTATGCAGGTCAGATTTCTAACCATCTTCGCTCATCTCATATAACGTATGTTGCTAATATAAACACTAATTCGTATGCACTGGACTTGTACGATAGCACGCTGAAGTATGTATGCGAAACTCTATGTGGTGTCAAAGGGGTACTACCGAAGTATGACGTTGATATGCCATATAGAACGAAGCGTGATGTGCCTACGTGTGGTGAAATTACGGACGATTACGTACGTATGCAGGTGCATAGCTCGGAGTGTATATGTTTGAATAAAGAATTGCCACAAAATGTAAAAACCACTTAATTTATTTGGTGTTTTGTATATATTTAAGTGTAAAAATTATTGATATGAAAAAATTAAATATTGGTGATAGTGCGTATGTCATTATGCGTTATATAGGTCCTAAGTATGTGCCGACAGAAGTCACGGTTATAGAGGTAATTGAACAAGCGACACTTACTTCTAATGATATATACTATAAAACTCAAATTAAAGATAGTATCATGTTAACTATACGTAAGAGTGATGAGATATATAAAACTATTGAAGAAGCTGAACTTGGTATGACTAACGAAATTAAGGCCGATATAGAAGAGTACCAAGGGTACATCTTAGAAGAAAAAAATAAGGTTTCGAAGTTAGAAGAAGAGCTTAAGACAAGTAGATTCGTTATAGATAATTTACAAGATAAAATTAATACATTAAAAAATTTATTGTCATGAAAAAATTCAACAAAGGTGATGTAGTATGGTTTTATATGCCTACGTGCCCCAAAATATACAAGGGTGTGGTTGTACAAACAAGCAACGGTATCGAGGAGTGTCTAAATATAGAGTACCGTAAGAACTGGTACAGCAGAAAAATTAAAGAATGCGGTGTGCCATTGGACTTTGTTTTTGACGATGAGTCTGACGCGCTGGAGAGTATTATATATTTCAGAAAACGTCTGATAGACAACTATGTAGAGCGTCGTAATTGGTGTTATGCAAGACGTTTGCAGTTGTGCGAGGAACTATCTGAGCACCCAGAGTACCCGCAAACAGACCGTGAGATGCTACATGCTAAAATAACCTCGTATACTATGGAGATACAAAAGTTGAACGAGCTTAAAGATGCTCTCATATTCATAAAAAACTAAAGACTCATAATATGCGGTATTATAGCCAAGCGAGACGAAATTATTAATTTCGGCATGTGCATGGGAATGTTGGGTGGTATCATTATAGCCATTGTATTGGGTATCGCATTTTGTGTCTCAACTTTTTGTGGAGGACTGTAAAGACATAAAAACAATGTTTGATTGAAAAAAAATTAGATAGAACAATATTTTTTTGTTGTTCCATCTAATTTTTATACCGTTTTATTTATATATAAATGTAACGATAATAAATATACGAAACATGAAAAAACACTTTGAAGCTTTGGAAAATGTATACTGGGTATCTGGTGAAGACAAACACTATGAAGTTCTTGCATGTGTTGTACAGAACGTCTTGGGAAACGGCATGTATGAAATACTATGTAACAATATGGTATATGAAGTAAAGCAACATCGTCTTTTCAAACCGGAGTGTAAGGAAGACGCTATAGAGTTTGCCAACGACTTAATCAACGGTACTCTTATGAATTACCGCACTTGGATGGCCGATGAGGGTTATGCACAGTACAGAGAACAATTTGAAAGCGCAATGGCAGAATTCCAATTGGTGCAAGAAAAGAACAACAGATTATAACACCCAGATAGATATGAAAGAACAAAAAATAAATTTTTGTGTAGGATGATATATAAAATAGACGAAATATGACTGGCAAAAGAATAGTACAAATATTATCGCATAATAAATTTATCGATGAAGTGTTTGATAGTAATGAACGCAACGCTCGAGGTAAAAAATCCTCAAGTATGAAGACCGACTTGAAAAAAGCAAACCGCAAAGTAAGACGTGATAAAAACTACAAAAACGAATTGTAATATGAAAGAATTTGATGACTATGCAAGTCCTGAATTGACAATAGCATTACGAAAATGTGGTTTAGGTTGCTTAGGCGATAAAATAAGACCTACATATTCAAGTGTGCTGCGTTGGCTGCGTAGCAAAAATATTCATATTGAGGTTTCTTTATCAGATTACGATGAAGACGAATCACCTAAATATAATGCTACAGCATACTATATTAGACCAGAACGTACAGAGTTTCTTCATTCGGATAATGACAGCTGTAATAGTTATGAAGAAACCTTTGAAAACATTTGTTTGAAAGTTTTAGCAGTAATACAAAAGTAATATAAAATCAATTAAACCCCTAAAAATGAACGATTTACAATTATATTATTTATATTTATCAGTTCCCGAAAGTACAATAACGGAAAAGACTTGGATATATCCAAATTATGTTGTTAGAACTGGTAGCTCAATAACTTCACCACACCCACATCGTCATTATACCTTTGAGGAATTTATCGATAAATTGTATAGTGATAATAATTTTAGACAATTATTAGAACAATAGTTGATACACAAAACCAATTAAAAAAACGAAAATTTATGATAGCATTAGAAGACTTATTCCCATTGTTACAACGATTGGCCCGGAAGTTTCATTGTACATGTACACCATACATGACCTATAAGGGTATGTTACGAGATAATATAAAAGTTCAAGAAGGCTTTAATATCGTACCATTAAACGATGAATATAAATACGACAGTGTTATTTTGTATGTGGACATAAATAATTATGATGGTACGTTTATTTACCGACCATCGCTGCACCATACTTACAAAGACGATATGGGACCTGTTGCATGTACGGAAGGTAACTTACGTATTGTGTTTAATCAGTATTTCAAACAAAACCGATAAAAACTATAAAAATAAATAAAAATGAAAAATAAAATTTTGGAAATAATCAAAGAGCGTGACCGTAAATTGGATAACTTATGGGACGAAGAAAACAAAATTTATAAGGAATACCTTCAAAAATTAGAAGAACTATTACCATACAACAATAAATACATTAAAATTGTTAGAGAAAATGAATATACAATGTATTTTAAA
>JAEIGA010006180.1_pt1 | contig 18229 bp, 15 predicted proteins | sample 9270691 | NCBI WGS metagenome assembly JAEIGA01 (sample SAMN17057246, study PRJNA624740) | gut metagenome | biome: biome; isolation source: fecal sample | host: Bos grunniens | place: China: Xizang | collected 2019
CGCTTACTGTGCGTCATTGGGGCGGTCGTAATCCGCTTCGCTTGGTCGTCGACCGAGAAAACTCTCTGCCCTCTACACTGCGTATCTTCGATGGAACTGTTCCAACCGTTCTTTATACCTATACTCCCGTTAAAGAAAAGTATGGTAAAAATGTTGAACAAATAGCACTCTCGGCAGAGAAGGATTTTCTCTCGCAAATACTATCTCATCTTGCCGATATGAAAATAAACAGCCTTCTTGTAGAAGGTGGTGCAAATTTACTGAATTTGTTTCTCGACTCGGACTTATGGGATGCTATAAGAGTAGAGCGTAATCCATCTCTCTTTATAGGCAACGGGGTAAGAGCTCCGCGAATCCCCGAAGGGGTAAACGAGGTGGTCGAGTCTTGCGGCGGTAATGAAATACACCATTTTGCACATAAAAAAAGCTAAATTATTATAAATAACACGTAAGTTTGTAGTACTAACCAAAAATTGTTGCTATTTTTGCAGGTTGTAATTTAATTTGAAAAATTATGAGAAAACTGCTGGCAATATATTTGGCAATCTGTTCTACTGCTTTTTTGTGTACATCTTGTTTCGATGACAAGGAGGAGAGTGTTGTAACCTATCCTTTCGCAGCACTTAAGTCGTTCTCCATAGGCTCGTTCTATGTTAACACAAACGCTACTACAAGCGAAGGAAAAGATACTGTGTTGGCAAAAAAGTATCCGGGTAGTTTCTATCCCTTCATAATAGACCAAAAGAGTCTCGAAGTGTATAACCCTGACTCATTGCCTATGGGTGCCGATGTTACAAAACTTACCACAGGTGTCGACTGCGATGGAATAGCCTATTTCTATACCGACAGCACCGATACTTATGAACTCGTATCTTCGGCCGACTCAATAGATTTGAGTAAACCTCGAAAACTGCTTGTTGCATCTACAAACGGTATAACATTGCAAGCCTATACGGTAAAGGTTAATGTCCACACTGTAGACCCCGAGGTTATGTATTGGCAACAGCTTGATGCTTCTTCTGTTACAACACCTCAGCGTGCCGTTCTTTTGGATGATAAGCTATTGCTTCTTGGCCGCAACGACGTTGGCGCACCTGTTGTCTGCTGCTACGATGCTGACAATGGTTGGGGTTCTGTAGAGGAACTTTCGGTTGCAGGGTTAGAGGTCGAGAATGTGCAGCTGCTTTCGGGAGTGCTGTATGCGACAGATGGAAAATCGCTTTATAGCTCTACCGATGGTGTCGATTGGAGTATGTTCGCTGCAAACACATCGGTCGCTACGCTTTTTGCTGCAACCAATGACGGATTATGGGCTGTGACAACCTCGGATAGCATAGCACACAGTACCGATGGTATCAACTTTGAGTTGGTGCAGCCTCTTGATAAAAATTTCCCTGTTAGGAATTTGTCTGTGGCACAGTATCCCCTGCTGACAAACCCCGATATAATGCGTACGGTGGTTGTCGGTTATCCGGCAGCAGAAAATTCACGTCCTCAGGTGTGGAGTCGTCTGTCTACCGAAAAAACGTGGGCACATTACAAGCCTTTGGGCGATGGCACTTTCGACTGTCCTGCACTTAAACCGTTGTCTGTGGTACGTTACGATAACTCTCTTTATGCTTTTGGTGGTAAAGGTGTGGTGGCCGATGAGGTTGTAACTCCGTTCGAGACAATCTATTCGTCTCCCGACAACGGATTGACTTGGAAAGCTCTTACTAAAGTGAAACTGCCCGAGCAATTGAAGGATAATGATGCACCATTTGCGGCTGTTGCCGATAGTGACAACTATATGTGGATTATTGTAGGTGGTGAGAAACCCGCGGTGTGGCGCGGACGAATAAACCGTTTGTCTTTCTGATAATAAATCTTCAAAAGGTGTCGGTATGAAGCTTCTTGTACGCAAAATAGGATTGCTGCTGTTGGGCGCGCTCTTGTGCCCGACAACACAGTTGTGTGCCGAGGAACTTGAGTACCGTTACGAGATTGGTGCAATGACAGGTGGTAGCTTCTATCTTGGCGATGCGAACTACACAGGGATGTTCAAAAATTTGAACTTGATGGGTGGAGCATTGTGGCGATACAACATAAACCCGCGAATGGCGATAAAAACCAATCTGGCAGTGGCAAGAATATCGGGCGATACAGCCGATGGCGATAATAAATTTCCTGGTGGAAATACCTCTTTCTCGCGTACGCTGTACGACTTGGGAGCTCAGTTCGAATATAACTTCTTCGCATACGGCGAAGGAACAGGGTACAAACGTACACATCGTCTTGCTCCTTATATTTTCGGAGGATTAGGCTTTACATTTGCGCCCGAACCAAAAGATAATGTCTTTACTGCAAATATCCCGTTGGGTGTAGGAGTGAAATATAAGTTTGCATCACGAGTGAATGTCGGTTGTGAACTCTCATTCCGTTTCTCCCTGAGTGATAAATTGGATGTTACAGATACCAATCAGCCGCAGCTCGACGACCCTTACGGAATAAAGAGCGATGGACTGAAAAATAAGGATAGCTATGCTTTCCTCGCAATATTTTTGACTTACGACCTATCGCCTAAATATAGACGATGCAATAATTGATACAAGACTATGGAATACAACGAGATTATAGACCGAAATAATGTCCCTCGACATATTGCCATTATAATGGATGGTAATGGGCGTTGGGCGCAACAGCGTGGACTGGAACGTAGTGAAGGACATCAGGCAGGTGCTGCTACAGTGCGTAAATTGGTTGAGAATGCACTAAAAATAGGTGTGCGCTATCTTACTTTGTATACATTCTCTACCGAGAACTGGAACCGCCCGCAAGCCGAGGTTGCTGCGCTTATGGTACTTCTTTTCGAGAGTATCGAGGAGGAGATTTTTATGAAGAACAATGTGGGATTCCGTGTTGTTGGCGACCTCTCAAAACTTCCCGATAAGGTACGCGAGCGTCTTCACGCCTGCGAAGAGCGCACCAAGAATAACGACGCAATGACGATGGTACTTGCACTAAGCTATTCGTCGAAATGGGAGATAACCGAAGCTGTGCGCTCAATTGCTCGTAAGGTACAAGAGGGTGCTCTTTCGTTGGATGCCATCGACGATAAGACAATATCCGATGCGCTGGCAACAAACTTCATGCCCGACCCCGACCTTCTCATAAGAACAGGTAAGGAGCAGCGCTTGAGCAATTTCCTGCTGTGGCAGTGTGCCTATTCTGAGTTCTACTTTACCGAGGTTCTGTGGCCCGATTTTGACAATAACGAACTATGCAAGGCTGTATACGAATATCAGCAGCGTCAGCGCCGCTATGGAAAAACAGGCGAGCAGATTATCGAGGAGAATAAAAAATGATAAAACTGCAAGAGATGATATATAATCCACTAAGAATGGTAAAGGCAATCAGCCTTATACGTGTGGCTGCACTGTTGCTGCTGATTCTGTCGGGTTCGGCCGAACTTCTGGCACAGGCAAACAAGGTTGTTAACCCCGCGATACTATATTCGGGTACTCCGCGCAAGTATGTTATTGGCGGTATAAACCTTACCGGTATTGAGAATCAGGAACCGTATGTGATAATAGGTCTTTCGAACCTCTCTGTCGGCGACGAGATTACAGTGCCCGGTGAGGCTATCACTGCTGCCGTAAAACGTTATTGGCAGTTTGGTCTCTTCTCGGACGTCAGTATCACTGCCGATAGTATCATTGGTTCCAAGATTTATCTTGGCATACATCTGAAACAGAGTCCCCGTGTGTCGCAGATTAATATAAACGGAGTAAAAAAGAGCGAACGCGAAGATATCGAATCACAGATAGGACTGTTCAAGGGTAATCAGATTACCCCTGATATGGTGAGTCGTGCCAAGCGAATTATAGAGCGTTATTTTGAGGCAAAGGGTTATAAAAATGCTGATGTTAATATACTTCAGCGTCCCGATGTCAATGCCGAGAACCAGATGATTGTTGATGTAAATATCGATAAGAAAGAGAAAATCAAGATTAACAAGATTTATATTAATGGTCTTGAAGCGCTCCCCGATAAAAAGGTGCGCTATGCAATGAAAAAGACACGCGAAAAGACAACATTCAAGAATTTCTTCCACACATTCCTGCGCTCTAAGAAATTTACAAAAGAGCGCTACGACGAAGATAAGGAGAATATTATATCGCTCTACAACGAGCACGGTTACCGCGATGCTCTTATCGTGTCGGACAGCGTGGTGCCTGTTAATGATGACAGGGTCGACATCTATCTGAATATCGAGGAGGGTAATAAGTACTACCTTCGTGGCATAAATTGGGTTGGTAACAGTGTCTACTCGACAGCCCAGCTTAACTATCTGTTGGGTATGAAGGCCGGTGATGTCTATAATCAGAAACAACTCGACGAGCGTCTGAATACCGACGAGGATGCTGTGCAGAAAATGTACTACAATGAGGGATATGTGTTCTTGCGTATGGTACCCATCGAGATGAGCGTGGATAACGACTCGGTCGACCTTGAGATTCGTATGCAAGAGGGCTCGCAGGCTACTATCGACCGTGTCAAAATCAGCGGTAACGACCGTCTTTACGAAGAGGTCGTGCGTCGTGAGTTGCGTACACTGCCGGGTAATCTCTTTTCAATGGCAGGAGTAGAGCGCTCTTATCGTGAGATTGCACAGATGGGACACTTTGACCCCGAGAAGGTAAATCCTAATATTGTGCCCAACGAGCAGAAGGGTACTGTTGATGTCGATTGGCAGCTTGTATCGAAGAGCAGCGACCAGATTGAGGTGTCGGCAGGATGGGGACAGACCGGTGTAATTGGTAAGCTATCGCTTAAATTCACCAATTTCTCTATGCGTAACCTATTCCGTAAGGATGGTAACCGCCGAGGCATTATTCCGCAGGGTGATGGTCAGACACTTACCATAAGTGCCCAGTCCAACGGACAGTACTATCAGTCGTACAGTGTTTCCTTCTTCGACCCCTGGTTCGGCCGCAAGCGTCCCAATTCGTTCTCGGTGTCGGCATTTATGTCGGTACAGACCGACGTAGCAAGCAGCTATTATAACTCGGCTTACTACAATAACTATTATAATTACCTCTATGGCTATGGTAACTATAACAACTATGGCTACGGATATAATAATATGACGTCGTACTACGACCCTGACAAATATATAAAGATGTATGGTTTGTCAATAGGATGGGGACGTCGTCTGCGTTGGCCCGATGACTTCTTCCAGTTCTCGGCCGAGTTGAACTATCAGCTCTACTCGCTGAAGGATTGGCAGTACTTTCTTATTACAGATGGACATTGTAATAACATAAACCTTACATTGTCGCTCTCGCGTAATTCGGTTGATAACCCCTTGTATCCGCGTCACGGCTCCGAGTTCTCGCTCTCGGCATCGTTTACTCCTCCATATTCGGCATTCGATGGAAAGGATTATGCCAACCTCGCCAAGGATCCCAAGAGCTCTACTTACAAGCAAGAGTTGCGTGATAAACATAAGTGGATAGAGTACTACAAGATTAAGTTCCGCAGCAAGACATTTACCTCGCTCACCGAGGGTAAGTACAATCTTGTGCTTATGACGCGTGCCGACTTTGGTATCTTGGGCAGCTACGACAAGAATAAGAAATCGCCGTTCGAAACATTCTATATGGGTGGTGACGGTATGAGCGGATACTCGTACAACTATGCAACCGATATGATTGCTTTGCGCGGATATGATAACGGTAGTCTCACTCCCTATGGCTACGAGGGCTATGCATACACTCGTTTGGGTATGGAGCTGCGTTTCCCCTTTATGCTGCAGACATCGACCAATATCTATGGTCTTGCCTTTGTCGAGGGCGGTAACACTTGGACCGATGCCGGTAAGTTTAACCTGTTCGACCTGAAACGCAGTGCAGGTGTGGGTGTACGCATCTATCTGCAGATGATTGGTCTTATTGGTATCGACTGGGCTTACGGATTCGATAAATTGTTCGGCTCATCGCAGTATAGTGGCAGTCAGTTCCACTTCATATTGGGACAGGAGTTCTAACAGAGTATTAACGGGCGCTCCCGGTGGGCGCCATAAATGAAACGTTATTATGAAGAGATTTTTGTTAATGACAATCCTATCGTGCTTTGTGGCAATAGGAGCACAGGCGCAGAAATATGCGCTGATTGATATGGAGTATATATTAAAGAATATACCTGCGTACGAGCGTGCAAACGAGCAACTCAACCAGCAGTCGAAACGTTGGCAAGGAGAGATTGATGTGCTTGTGGAGCAGGCACAGACGCTCTATAAAAAGTATCAGAGCGAGTCGATGTTTCTAAGTGACGAGCAGCGTACACAACGCGAGGAGGAGATTCTTGCTACCGAGAAGAAGGCAAGTGAACTGAAGCGCCTCTATTTTGGTGCCGATGGCGAGCTGTATAAGAAACACGAGAGCCTTATAGCACCTATTCAGGACGAGATATATAACGCTGTAAAGGATATATGTGAAACAAAGGGCTACTCAATGGTGATAGACCGTGCTTCGGCATCAAGTATAATATATGCTTCGCCAAAGATTGATATAAGCAACGAGGTGCTCTCTAAACTTGGGTATTCCAATTAATTGTGCTATCTTTGAAATAAATTTCGAAGATTTTAGGCACTCGCTGCAAAATATTCAAGCAAGCTTGGTTTTATTTCGCTCGTTTGTTGCTATCTTTGAAATAAATTTCGAAGATTTTGGGCACTCGCTACAAAATATCCAAGCAAGCTTGGCTTTATTTCGCTCGTTGTTGCTATCTTTGCAGGCCGATAACGCAATATAAACAAGAAGTTAATAATCTAAATATAAAGAAAATGAAAAAGATTTTGATTCTTATGTTGATGATGGCTCCTTTGAGCATCATTGCACAGACACAGAAGTTTGGTTATGTAAACGCTAATGCCATTATGCAGATAATGCCCGAGTTTACAAAGGCTCAGGCCGACCTTAAGACCTTGGAGAAGCAGTACTCGGATGAGCTTGAACGTCTGCGTACCGAGCTCGAGAAGAAAGGTCTGCAGTTTGAGCAACTCAAGGATTCACTTCCTCAGAATATCCTTCAGCGTCGCTATACCGAGCTTCAGGAGCTTAATACACGTCTTGAGCAGTACTATCAGGAGAGCGTTCAGAACTTGAAGCAGGCCGAGCAGACTAAGATTGTTGAGGTGAGCAAGGTGCTGTCGGATGCTATTCAGCGAGTAGGTCGCGACGGCGGATACGTTTGCGTATTTGACATTGCAGGTGGTGTACCCTACATCAGCGAGACTCTCTGCGAGGATGTAACAGAGAAGGTTAAGGCGGTGTTGGGAATAACCGGTTCGGCTGCTCAACAGAAGAAGTAATAGGTCTCTGTAGTAGATAAATGAGAGGGTGGCCCTGAAAGGCTTCCCTCTTATGTATTTAGAAGCTTCTTAAAAACTTTCATAAATAGCTGCAAAAACAACAAAGGAAATACTTGAAAGCAATGCGAAAAATCTTATTAATTCTGCTTATGCTCCCACTCGCTGCAGTGGCGCAGGTACGCTTTGGCTACCTCAACTATAGCGAGGTAGTGCAGCAGGTACCACAATATAAAGAGGCTCAGAAACATTACGAAGAACTATTGAAACGTTGCGAACAGGAACTTGTACGTAACGAGGAGGAACTCACACGTAACTATGTATCGTTTCTCGATGGTCAGCGCGAGTTTCCCGAGCTAATATTACGTAAACGCCAGAAAGATCTGCAGGACCTTGTCGACCGCAGTATCGTCTTTCGCGACCAAGTGAAGAAGTGGCTCATACAAGCTCACGACTCACTGTTTGCCCCCGTCAACGCCATTGTCGACAACGCTATTGCACGTGTCTGTATGCATAACGAGCTTGCCTATGTGATAGATACCGAAAAAGCAGGTTATCTCTTTGTTAACCCTGCAATGGGTTATGATGTAACAATGGCTGTTGTAAATACTATATTGAAAAATGGTGAGCCGCAGACAATACAGGCTACAGATGGTCGCCAGTTCCTACTTAAAGATTCTATCCCTAATGATACGCTGCTACCTGTGGTAAAAGATGAAGCGGATGTTGTAGAGAGTGAAGAGGGTAGTGCCGAAGGAGAGAATGAGGCTGCCGAGGGTGCATTCCATTAAGGACTTCTTTAAAATAATCATTTATGTCTGAAATTGTGCAACTGCCACAAACTGCGGGACCGATAGGAGTTTTTGATTCGGGTTATGGTGGGCTTACGATATACAGCGAGATAAAGAGACTGATGCCCGAGTATGACTACCTCTATTTGGGTGATAATGCGCGAGCACCGTACGGAACACGCTCTTTTGATGTGGTGTATGAGTTTACTCGTCAAGCTGTGGAATTTCTTTTCAAACAGGGTTGCCATCTGGTTATCCTTGCTTGTAATACAGCATCGGCAAAGGCGCTGCGTAATATCCAACAGCTCGACCTGCCTGCCCTCGACCCTTCGCGTCGCGTGCTTGGTATTATCCGTCCTACCGTAGAGTGCATTGGCAGCATTACGAAAAGCCGCCACGTAGGAGTGCTGGCAACCGAAGGTACTATAAAATCGATGTCCTATCCGCTGGAGATAACGAAACTGTTCCCTGATATTCAGGTGGCGGGTAAGGCTTGTCCTATGTGGGCATCATTGGTAGAGGCTAACGAACATCTTACTCCCGGTGCCGACTACTTTGTGAAACGCGATGTTGAGGCTCTGCTCGAGCGCGACCCGGAGATTGATACAGTGATACTCGGTTGTACTCACTATCCGCTGCTATATGATAAGGTACGTAGTTTCGTTCCCGCAGGGGTGAGTGTACTTACACAGGGCGAGGCTGTTGCAACCTCACTTAAGGATTATCTTGCACGACACACCGATATTGAAGCCCTTTGTACAAAAGGGGGAGATACGACATTTTATACAACCGAGTCGGCCGAGAAGTTTCGCCAGCAGGCGTCGCGCTTTCTGAATCATCCGGTGAAGGCCAACAGAATCTCTTTGGTGTAAGATGGTTTGAATGTTTCTGTTACAGAAAAAACGATATTGTATAGGCCAATATAAATATTAGGAGGTCGCTTTTTGTGAGCTACCTCCTAATATTTATAACCACCGTTTAGAATCTTTTTTGTAAGTATCTTTACCGGTATTGCAACGGCAATGAGTCCCACTGCTACTACTGTGCCAAAGACAAGCAGAATGTCGGTAAAGTGAACATCTACAGGGTAGCTGTCTACAATGAGATTATTTCCGGAGCCGCCTAAGGCAAGCAGTCCCCAATGCTCTTGAGCAAGACAAACAGCCACACCTGTTAAAATACCTATAATAGCTCCTATAGAGGAGATTAAAATGCCCTCGCTTACAAAAATGTTTACTATTAATCGGTCGTTCGCACCCAGGCTGCGAAGTGTCGAGACATCCTTGCGCTTCTCGAGAATGAGCATCGATAGTGAACCGATTATATTGAAGCAGGCTACCAATAGGATGAATGTGAGGAAAATATAAGATATAAACTTCTCAATCTCCATAATCCTGAAAATATCCTCCTGCTGCTCGCGACGGTCTTTTACCTCGTATCCTTCGCCTAAGATTTTAGTAATAGTATTTTTTGTCGCTTTTAGGTCGCTATGTGGCAATAGATGCAGTTCGAGGCTGCTCACCTGTGATGCACCTCGTGTAAAAAGCTTGCGAGTGAAATCAATAGATGTCAGAATGTAATTATCGTCATATTCGGCCTGATTCACAACAAAAATATATCCCGATGCTTGCAGGTAGTCTTTGTTGAAATTGGCTGCCGGGTTTGTGAGGCTTACCTTTTTCCCTCGGCGTGGTGTGAAAATCTCGTAGGGGCGTACAAAGGAGATTCCGCTGTTGAGCGTTGTTACAAGCCCTGCGCCGGGTATTGCGTAGTTGGCGATACTGTCGGCAAGTATTGTGGAGCCATTGCCTATTAGTACATCCTTAATGTTTGTCTGTTGCGTGTAGTTCGCTTCTACACCTTTCAAAGTGACCATTACTTGCCGTCCGCCATATTGCACCATTGCTTTCTCTTCGATACACTGTGTGACAACGCTCACTTGCGGTATCTCTCTCAGTCGCTCAAGCATTGTTGTGTCGGCTGTGAATACCTTGCCTTGTGTCGCGCTTATCCTTATGTCGGGGTTAAAGGCTGTCGACTGTATCTCTACCAATTTACCGAATCCGTTGAATACCGATAGGGTACACACCATTGCAAGGGTGGCAAGGGCCACTCCTGCAATTGATACTCCCGAGATAATGTTTATTACCTGATGGCTCTTTTTCGATAGCAGGTATCGCTTGGCTATGTAAAGTGGCAGGTTCATTAAAACGGAAACTCCTTAGTCTTTCAACAGTTGGTCGATGTGCTCGATGTAATCGAGTGAGTCGTCCTGATAGAAACGCAGCTCGGGGATGATGCGCAACTGGTGTCTTACGCGGTTGCCAAGCTCGAAGCGGATTGCCTTTGTATTATTGGTAAGGTGTTCGATAATCTCGCCTGCCTTCTCCGAGGGGAATATGCTCAGATAGGCTTTGGCAATACCAAGGTCGGGGCTTACACGTACTACACTTACCGATACCATTACGCCGCGCATCTCTTTTGTCATTCTAAGGAATATGTCGCTTAGTTCCTTTTGTATAAGGCGCGAAATTTTGTTCTGTCTTGTACTATCCATTTTTTTACTGTTTTTTTCTTATTATTGTTAATCCGTCACGCAGGGGTAGTATAACCTCCTCTACGCGCTCATCGGCACGAACATAGTCGTTGAAGGCTCTTACGCCGTTTGTCTGGGCATCTTTGTAAGCCGGGTCGATTACGTGACCGTCCCATAGGGTATTATCGGCGAGAATCCAACCGCCGTCACTCAAGTGCTCTAATGCCATTTCGTAGTAGGCAATATACTCGCGTTTGTTGCCGTCGATAAATGCAAGGTCGAATTTTACCCCCATTTGCGGTACTCTCTCCAAGGCACTGCCTATCGTAAAGATAATTTTATCAGATACGGGCGAGCCCTCTATCCAACGGCGTGTAAAATCCTCTAACTCATCGTCGACCTCGAATGTATACAGCTTGCCTTCGTCGTCGAGTCCCTCGGCCATACATATTGCCGAATATCCTGTATAAGTGCCAATCTCAAGGATGTTTTTGGGACGAATCATCTTTACCAACAGTTTCAGCAGGCGTCCTTGTACGTGTCCCGATGCCATATGAGGGTTCAGAATCTCAATGTTTGTGGCGCGGTACAGACGATACAGATAGTCGCCCTCGGGGCTGCTGTGTTCAGCAATGTAATCGTCGAGTCTTTCGTCTATGCTCATTGTTCCGAAATTTATGCCGCGAAGATACACAAAAAAATGCAATTTCTTTTAAAGAAATAAGAACTGCTTCCTAATTTTCAGAAATCAAGTGTTATTTTTGTCTCGTAATTGAGAATGTCCGACAATGTGTGCAAAGAAAATAAATACTCCGCTTGAAAGGTTCCGTCTTTATCTGAGGCTCGAAAAGGGACTCTCGCCGCGCACACTCGATGCTTATATGAGTGACGTCGAGAAATTCGACGCTTATATTCAAGAGGGAGGTGGTGACATTCTCACGGTAGAACTCGAGCAGTTGCGTTCATATATTGCCACGCTTGTCGACGTAGGTATTCATCCTCGTACGCAGGCCAGATTGTTGTCATCGCTGCGTTCGTTCTATGGCTTTCTTAAAATGGACGGTTATATCGAGTCGAACCCAACCGAACTGCTTAAATCGCCTAAATTGCCGATGTATCTACCCGATGTGCTGACGCTTGATGAGATAGACAGGGTGATAGATGCAATAGACCTCTCGCAACTCGAGGGACAACGCAACCGTGCTATGATAGAGGTGCTTTACAGTTGCGGATTGCGTGTCTCGGAGCTGTGCAATCTGAAAATATCCGACCTGTATCTTGATGAAGAGTTTATCCGCGTTACGGGAAAAGGTGACAAGCAGCGTCTTGTCCCAATATCTCCGCGTGCCATTGCCGAACTTAATTACTACTTCAACGACCGCGACCACATCGAGATTAAACCCGGGTACGAGGATTATGTCTTTATCAGCGAAAGGCGTCGTAAACCGCTATCTCGAATAACGGTGTTTCATATAGTAAAAGAACTTGTCGAGGCTGCCGGAGTTCAGAAAAACGTCAGTCCCCACACTTTTCGTCACTCTTTTGCAACTCATCTTCTTGAGGGAGGCGCTAACCTGCGTATAATACAGGCGATGTTAGGGCACGAGAGTATCGCAACCACCGAGATATATGCACATATCGACCGTACACGTCTGCGTGAAGAGATATTTGAACACCATCCTCGCAATAAACTTCGTAAAAACAACAAATAAAAACATTTTTTTACACACTTATGCGGTATGTGTTGGTGTTTATATTGATATTTTTCTTAACTTTGCAAAAATTTTGCGCGCAGGTGCGCTCAAACGTGACGAAACTATTAATTAAATACTAAAATGTTGAAAAAATTATCTCTTTTGTTCACTGTTGTAACAGTGATGCTTCTCAGTTCTTGTAGCTCAAAGATGAAAGAGCTCCAGTCGAACTATTTCACAGTGACACCTCGTGTTCTCGAGGTTGTAGGTACTCAGGTTCCTGTAACAATTGATGGACGTTTCCCTCAGAAGTTCTTTAACAAGAAGTCTGTTCTTACAATTACTCCCGTACTCAAATACGAGGGTGGTCAGGCTACAGCCGAGTCAGTTACATTCCAGGGCGAGAAGGTGCAGGGTAACAACCGTACCGTTTCATACGACAATGGCGGTAACTTTACAATGAAGATGAACTTCGACTATGTTCCCGAGATGGCAAAGTCGGCTCTTTATCTTAACTTTACAGTAACAAAGGGCAGCAAGAGCTATACTCTTCCCGAGGTTAAGGTTGCCGATGGTTGTATCTCTACATCACAGCTCTATCGCTCTACTGTATCTACAGCAAGCACAGCTGTTGGTGAGGATGCTTTCCAGCGTGTAATCAAGCAGGCTCAGCAGGCTAACATTATGTTCCTTATCCAGCAGACCAATCTTCGTAACAGCGAGATTAACAGCGAGGCTATCAAGGCTCTTCGCGACTCAATGAAGGCTGTAGCTGCTGATACAGAGAATAAGGTTCTCGAGAATGTAGAGGTATCGGCTTATGCATCACCCGATGGTGGTATGTCATTGAATACCAACGTTGCTACAGGTCGTGAGAAGAATACCGCTAAGTTTGTTGAGAGACAGCTTATGAAGAAGGCTAAGCTCGAGGGTAACCTTGATACCGAGTATACAGCTGAGGATTGGGAAGGTTTCCAGGAACTCGTAGCACAGTCTAACCTTGCCGATAAGGATGTTATCCTTCGTGTTCTCTCTATGTATAACGACCCCGAGGAGCGTGAGCAGCAGATTAAGAATATCTCAAGTGTATACAGCGATCTTGCCGATGTAATTCTTCCTCAGTTGCGTCGTGCACGTATCACATTGAACTATCAGCTCATCGGCCGTAGCGACGACGAGATTATGGAGCAGTTCGCAAGTGATGCACGCGTACTCAGCCTCGAGGAGATTCTTTACGCAGCAGTTGTTGCTGAGGAGCCCGCTAAGCAGGAGGAGATTTACAAGACTGCAGCAAAGCACTATCCCAACGACTATCGTGCTTACAACAACCTCGCAATGTTGGCTTACAACAAGGGCGACTATGCAAACGCTGCAAGCTACCTTAAGAAGGCTGCATCGTTGGCACCCAATGCTCCCGAGGTGAATGTAAACCTTGGTTATCTTGCACTTCTCGATGGTAATGTAGCTGATGCCGAGACATATATGGCAAAGGGTTCTGCCGCTAAGGTGGGTAACGAGGCTCTTGGTAACCTCTACATCGCACAGGGCCAGTATGTTCGTGCTGCATCAATGTTCGAGGGTCAGGCAAGCAACAGTGCAGCATTGGCTCAGCTCCTTAACAAGGACTACAGCACTGCAAAGAACACTCTTGCTGCAATCAAGAATCCCGATGCAACAACATACTACATCACAGCAGTGCTTGGTGCTCGCACCGACAATGCAGCGCTTCTGTACGATGGACTCAGAAAGTCAATCAAGCTCGATCCCTCTATGGCAGTTAAGGCTCTTGGTGACCTTGAGTTCTCTAAGTATGTAGCAAGCGACGCTTTCCAGTCAATTATAAAGTAATAACACTCCAACGTGGAGGAGAGAAACCTTAAAAGACAGCTCTCAATCCTTGCACTCACACGGGTACGAGGATTGGGAGCTGCCGCTGTTTGTGCTATCTTACGTACGGTAGAGCATCCCGAACTTATTTTCGAGAACCTCGACTCGCTGGACGATATTATCCCCAATGCGGGAACCGAATTGCGCGCAGCGCTCTCGGACCACGAACTAATGGAGCGCGCAAAGGCCGAGCAGGAGTTTATAGAGGAAAAGGGAATACGCGCAATATGTCTTGGTGACGATGATTATCCCTATCGTCTAAGCGAATGTGATGACGCACCACCGGTAATATATACACTGGGAAATGCCAATCTGAACGCACAGCATATTGTCTCTGTCGTAGGTACGCGCCGTGCAACAGAGTATGGTAAGGACCTTTGCAGCAGTTTGGTGTCCGACCTTGCACGACTGCTGCCCGGTACGCTTATAGTCAGCGGATTGGCCTATGGAATAGATGTCTGTGCCCACCGTGCAGCCATTAAGTGCGGTTTGCCTACGCTTGGTGTGCTTGCGCATGGACTCGACAGAATATACCCATCATCGCACCGAAGCGTGGCTAAGGAGATGCTAAAGGATGGTGGACTGTTATCAGAATATATGAGCAAGACCGAGCCGTTCAGGTCGAATTTCCTGCAGCGCAACCGCATAGTGGCAGGTCTTGCCGATGCCACAGTGGTCGTCGAGTCACCCTCGCACGGCGGTTCGTTGGTTACATCATCGATAGCACAGAGCTATGCTCGCGATTGCTTTGCCTTCCCGGGTAGGGTGAACGACCAATTTTCAATAGGTTGCAATGAACTTATAGCACGTAATTCGGCTGCGCTCATAACATCTGCGCACGACCTTATCGAGGCTATGAATTGGAGTAGTGCAGTGAAAGGGAATGCCCCTGTCGAGCAGGAACTTTTTCCTCAACTGAGTCAGCCGGAACAGGAACTTCTCGACCTCCTAAGGGTGCACAGCGAAGGACTTCAGATAAATCAAATCGTTATTGCGCTTGATATTTCTGTCAGTAAGATAATGCCCGTGCTATTTGAACTCGAGATGAAAAATCTCATTCGCGCAGTAGCAGGAGGTAACTACAGGGCTATAGTGTAATTAACAAAGTCCCAAGATAAGCTCTTTTTGTTATGATAATAGCCTGCAGTACAATATTGCAGGCTATTATGTTATTTTAGCGCCTTATAATATCGCCATCATAAAAAAATATCATTATCTTCGCATTGTAAAGAAAGAGTAGATGAAAGAATTTGTAATTTCCACTTCGAAAAAAGAGACCGCTATACTTGTGGGAATAATAACTTCCACACAGAACGAGCGTAAGACGAATGAATACCTCGATGAACTTGAGTTCCTCGCTCAGACAGCAGGAGCAGAGGTCGTCAAACGCTTTACGCAACGTATTGACCATCCGCACCCTGTTACATATGTAGGTAGCGGAAAGCTCAAAGAGATAGCCGATTATGTCGAGATGCGCAAAGATACCGACGATGAGGTTGGTATGATTATTTTCGATGATGAACTTTCGGCTAAGCAGTTGCGTAATATCGAGAAAGAGATAAAGATTAAGATACTCGACCGCACATCGCTAATCCTTGATATCTTTGCGATGCGTGCACAGACTGCGCATGCCAAAGTGCAGGTCGAGCTTGCCCAGTATAAATATATGCTTCCCCGTCTGCAACGTCTTTGGACTCACCTCGAACGTCAGGGTGGTGGCTCCGGTGGCGGTAGCGGAAAGGGCGGTAGCGTGGGATTGCGTGGTCCGGGTGAGACACAGCTCGAGATGGACCGTCGTATTATCCTCGGGCGTATGTCGCTGCTGAAAGAGCAACTCTCGCAGATAGACCGTCAAAAGTCGATACAACGCAAGAATCGTGGAAGGCTCATACGTGTAGCCCTTGTCGGATATACCAACGTAGGAAAATCGACCCTAATGAACCTGCTTGCCAAGAGCGAGGTTTTTGCCGAGAATAAGCTGTTTGCCACACTCGACACAACAGTGCGTAAGGTTATCATCGAGAATCTCCCCTTCCTGTTGTCCGATACAGTAGGATTTATACGCAAACTACCAACCGACCTCGTCGAGTCCTTTAAGTCGACCCTTGACGAGGTGCGTGAGGCCGACCTGCTGTTACACGTGGTAGATGTCTCACACCCCGATTTTGAGGAGCAGATAGAGGTCGTAAACAAGACGCTTGCCGACCTGAATTGCGGCGACAAACCTATGATGGTGCTGTTTAATAAAGTCGATGCCTTTACATATACTCCAAAGGATGAGGATGACCTTACGCCGAAAACACGTGAGAATATTACCCTCGACGAACTAAGAAGTACCTGGATGGCAAAGCTCGAAGATAACTGTATATTTATTTCGGCACGCGAGAAACAGAATATAGACACACTGAAAGATGTTATATACAAACGTGTGTGCGAGCTTCACGTGCAGAAATATCCATACAATGATTTTCTCTATCCTACGATAGATGAGGAGGAACAGTAAAATAAAAATATAGTTTATTCAAACCTAAATACAAATACTTATGGCAACAAAACCCGAATTCAAGTATGCCCATATGTTCCAGCAGGGCACTGACACTACCGAGTATTATCTCCTTACCAAGGAGGGCGTATCGGTAGGAGATTTCGAGGGTAACCCCATTCTTAAAGTTACTCCCGAGGCGTTGACACTTCTTTCGCGTACAGCGTTCCGCGATGTATCGTTTATGCTTCGTCGTGAGCACAATGAGCAGGTGGCAAAGATTCTTACCGACCCCGAGGCAAGCGACAACGATAAATATGTTGCACTTACATTCCTGCGCAACGCCGAGGTTGCTTGCAAAGGTCAGCTTCCTCTTTGCCAGGATACAGGTACTGCCATTATTCACGGCGAGAAGGGACAGCACGTGTGGACCGGATTCTGTGACGAGGAGGCTCTTGCACGTGGAGTTTATGACACATATACCGAGGAGAATCTGCGTTACAGCCAGAATGCACCTCTTACAATGTACGAAGAGGTTAATACAAAATGCAACCTCCCTGCACAGATTGACATTGAGGCCACCGAGGGAATGGAGTATAAGTTCCTTATGGTGACAAAGGGTGGTGGTTCGGCGAATAAAACATACCTTTATCAAGAGACAAAGGCGCTGCTTAACCCCGCGACACTTGTTCCTTTCCTTGTCGAGAAGATGAAGAGCCTTGGTACAGCTGCTTGTCCTCCCTATCACATTGCTTTTGTTATTGGTGGAACTTCGGCCGAGAAGAACCTGCTCACCGTTAAGTTGGCATCTACACACTTCTACGATTCGCTTCCCACAACAGGCGACGAGACAGGTCGTGCATTCCGTGATATTGAGCTCGAGAAGCAGGTGCTCGAAGAGGCTCATCGTATTGGTCTTGGTGCACAGTTTGGAGGTAAATATTTTGCTCACGATGTGCGCATTGTGCGTCTGCCCCGTCACGGCGCAAGCTGCCCTGTAGGTATGGGCGTAAGCTGTTCGGCCGACCGTAATATCAAGTGTAAGATTAACAAGGATGGTATCTGGATTGAGAAACTCGATGATAATCCCGGTCGTCTCATCCCCGAGGAACTTCGCAATGCAGGCGAGGGCGAGGCTGTTAAGATTAACCTCAACCAGCCAATGAGCGATATTCTTAAAGAGCTTAGCAAATATCCCGTATCTACACGTCTCTCTTTGAACGGTACAATTATTGTAGGTCGTGACATTGCACATGCCAAGCTGAAAGATCGCATCGATCGTGGTGAGGGTCTTCCCCAGTATATAAAGGATCATCCTATCTACTATGCAGGCCCTGCAAAGACACCCGCTGGTATGCCTTGCGGTTCAATGGGTCCCACAACAGCAGGTCGTATGGACTCTTATGTCGACCTCTTCCAGGAGAATGGTGGCAGTATGATTATGCTTGCAAAGGGTAACCGCAGCCAGCAGGTGACCGATGCTTGTCA
>JAEIGA010006181.1_pt1 | contig 18229 bp, 15 predicted proteins | sample 9270691 | NCBI WGS metagenome assembly JAEIGA01 (sample SAMN17057246, study PRJNA624740) | gut metagenome | biome: biome; isolation source: fecal sample | host: Bos grunniens | place: China: Xizang | collected 2019
TGCAGGCGGAATACTGTACGGAAGAACGGCAGACGCTCATCCTTGCCAATCACTTCACCCGTGTTTTGGTTTACATAAACCGCCGCCTTCTTTGGCTTTGAGAGGTTTACCCTGTAAGCCTCATCGGGAGAAGATGAAACGACAACACCCTTGACTGCAACATCGGCAGTCAACGTCGCATCCACCTTGTCGGCAATCACATCCAAAGGTAATGGCTCACCTTCAGGCGTGACAATGGTCATCCCACCCTTGCACAATGCAGTAATCTCGTCCTCGAGCACCAATAACGCCCCCGTGAAACAAGTTATTGTTATCACAAGGCCGAATGGCACCGAGAGCCACAAGTGGAATTTGCGAAAGAGGTTTCTCATATCACGTCTCCTCTCATTTCACAGCTTCTACTGTGTACCCTTTTGCCTTCAACAATTCAAGCACACCTTTTTCGCCGGGCAAGTGAGCGGCACCCACAACAAACAATGTCGCAGCCTCGTTCATCATTGCAGGCATCTTCTCGGCCCAAGCCACATTGCGACCATATATAAGCGCCTCCTCTTCCTCGGGGGTACTATCACACAAACTACCCATTTTCTCCTCGGTTATATTCCACAAGGCATCCATATCCTGCGAAAAGAATGCAGCAGCGAGTTCCTTCATCTGCAATGAATAGTATTCGTTATTATCCACCATACAAAGAAGTTGCTGTTTTTGGCGTTCAATGGTAGCACCCATGTAGAGTGTGGCAATCTGGAAATCCACAGTCTCAAGCCCGATCACCTTCTTGCCGGCCACGGCGGCAGCCTGCTGAAAATAGGCATCAATGAGGCTCGTTGGATTAAACCCGGGAGTGAGCTTCATATACTGTACCAACTGCAGCTGCGTAGACAAGGCCGTAGGTGTGAATCGCCCCATCTGCTCCATGAGCATCGGGTTATCAAAATTCACGCCCAACAGGTCGCTCATATATGCATTCAGGCGTGTCATCTCATCGGCATCAAGCACATCGGCCAGCGACTTGCCGTCCGGCAAAAGCATAGCCTGCTGCACCTTTCCCATATTTTCAACGCTCTCCATCTCACTCATCACAACCTCGCCACATACAATGTCGACAGCCTCGAGTGCAGCTCTTGCGCCTGAGATTGAATCGACGAACGACGCGGGAGCCAGATGATATGTACCCACTATATATGAAGGTGCATCAAGGTCACAGTGTGAAATCTTATAAAGCAACTGTGCATTGCCGGCAACTACAGCAACGATTGCCAACAAAAAGGATAAGAAGATTCTTTTCATGATTTTTGACATTTAATTTTGGCGAAGATAGTAAAAAACAACAACATAAGCATCCAAAATCGGACGCCAAACATTAAGAAAACTTAAATCGCACGCAATATGCACCACATACAGGGAAAGTGTGTTAATTTTGACAGGTAAATCAAAAAAAAGAGTTATGAAGAAGATAATAAACCCCTGGGCCGGACTCACCGACAAAGGCTATAATTGTTTTGCCTGCGCACCCACAAACCCCTGCGGACTGAAGATGGAGTTCTACGAGGATGGCGACGAGATTGTTTCGCTATGGACACCCGGCAACAATTATCAAGGTTGGCTCAACACCCTGCATGGCGGAATACAGGCCACACTGCTTGACGAAATTGGCGGATGGATTATAGCCCGCAAGTTCCAGACATCGGGCATGACCACAAATCTTGCCATCAAATACAAGAAACCCATACCTACAGGAGAGGATGTCACCATTGAAATCCGCGGTCGCGTGAAAGAAGTGAAACGTATGTTCGTTTTCATTGAGGCCGAGATAATACACAACGGCGAGACATGTTCAAGCGCCGAGATGACCTACTACACATTCCCCAAGGATGTAGCCGAGAAGGACTTTATGTTCAACGGTTGCGAAATAGAGGAGTAGAAGCAACAGGCTGTCACTTGTTCAGGAACCCGATGAAACGCTCAAGTTGCTTTGAGAAAGAGTAAGCATTACGCGATGCCTCAAGGCTGTTTGCAGAATAGGCCGAATACTCATCGGACGGCATATCCACAAAGGTTCTGATATTCTGTTCAAGCGCTTTGTAGTCACCATACTCCGACACAAGGCCGAAACGGCACTCTTCGACAATGCGCGCTCCCTCGCCATTACCGCTGAAAAGGATTGGGATTCCAGCAGGCAGAAGGTCAAATATCTTGGAAGGTACCGCACCGTGTATGGCAGCTGCAAGAGGAATGACAGAAAGGTTATATTTCTTCAGTTCCTCATTCATCTGTTGCTTTGAAACATAACCGTGATACCAGATATTCTTGTCGCCATTCTTGATGTACTCCTGTATCTCTTCAACCTGATTTCCACCACCATAGAGGTGCATTTCGACACCGAGAGCCACAAAATCAACAGCCTTCAGAAGTTGCAGCATACCCTGTGCTACACCAAACAGGCCGGCATACACCAATTTCAGTTGTCCGCTCTTCTGTTTTACAGCTGCAGTGGCTGCGCCTGCCGGTTGCAGATTACGGTAAAGGAATGTCCTTTTACCCGGGAACATTGATTCAACATGCTCCACAATCTCCTGCGATTGTCCCATCACAGAATCGGCGTTCCGGTATATGAACCTCTCGAAACTGCTCAACGCCTTGAATGAGATACTGCCCTCGCGCACGAATCCCAGCTCAACAGCCGAACCGGGCCACAAATCGGAGACATTAAGGACAACATTCTTGCCGAAAAGTTTCTTGAACAGCAACATTGCCGACACCGACACCATTATGGGCGGAGACTGGACAATCACTCGGTCGTAGCTCCTGACCAATTTACGTTTGAACGCGAATGCCCACATTGTTGCCGCGTAGGCGGTCATCGCAAGAACACGCTTGAAGGGATTTTTGGACACCGTGGCATATGTCCAATAGCGATAGACATCAATGCCATCAATCTGTTCTTTCATTGAAAAGCGGCCACGATAGCCATCAAAGATTTGGCCTTTGGGATAATTGGGCATACAGGTCAAAACATCCACGTCTACCCCTGCCGCTTTCAACCCTTTTGCAAGGTTGGCTATGCGGCTGGGAGCTGCACCCAATTCCGGTTCGTAGTAGAAAGAAACAACAAGTACTTTCACCGATGTCGCGTTTTGTCTTATAATTAGAATATCTTTTAATCAATATAGGCCGGAAATCATTTCTTGAAGACACCGCAGAAATCGAGAACCTTTACGTCGGCACGATAGTCCAATGCAGCGAATTCCCTGTGATTCACCAGGAACACTACAATATCCGCAGTTTCATAAGCGGTCTTGTAGTCTGTGAGTTTGAACACATTGTGTTCCTTGATATTGGGTTCTACAACCATCACATTGGCATTATTGCAGGACTGCAGCACACGCGAAGCGATGGATTTTGCAGGTGACTCACGCAAATCGTCAATGTTAGGCTTGAAAGCCAAGCCCATCATTGCCACCGCCGGAGAGCGATGATTCTCGAGTTCAAAGTCAAGCATCACCTGGCGCACCTTCTTGGCACACCACTCTGCCTTGTAGTTGTTTATGCCACGCGCCTCTGATATTATGCGTGACTCGGTTGGGAAAGCCGAAGATATGAAATATGGGTCAACGGCAATGCAATGTCCACCGACACCACAACCTGGTTGCAGGATATTCACGCGTGGATGCTTGTTTGCCAATTCTATAAGCTCCCAGACATTGATGCCGGCCTTGTCACAGATGAGCGACAGCTCATTGGCAAATGCAATCTGTACATCACGCGAAGCATTCTCTGTGAGCTTGCACATTTCGGCCGTACGGCTGTTTGTTGTATGGAGTTCACCTTTTACAAAGTGAGAATAGAACTCCTTTGCCTTCTCGGTTGAAGCAGAGTCTATACCGCCTATCACACGGTCATTGTTAACAAGTTCATATATGATATTGCCGGGGAGTACACGCTCAGGACAATAGGCTATATGCACCTTTCCTTTGAGCTCAGGGCGCAAGGTAAAAATCAGCTCGGCCATCTTTTCCGTAGTTCCCACAGGTGAAGTTGACTCAATGACGTAGAGGTCACCATCCTTGAGAAGCGGAAGTACCATTTTTGTAGCCGCCTCAACAAAAGATATATCGGGCTCGTGATTTCCCTTGAATGGGGTTGGCACAACAATGAAATAGGCATCGGCCTCTTGAGGAGTTGTGTAGGCCTTGAAATTACCACTGGCGATGACCTCACGCAACAGTTCCTCAAGTCCCTCCTCTACAATGTGCAGATTACCGGAGTTCGTTTTGTCTACTACAGCCTGGTTAACATCAACACCAATGACCTCAACACCATGTTTTGCTGCAATTATGGCTGTAGGCAGGCCAATGTAGCCCAATCCCATAAAACAAGCTTTCATATATAGATATCGTATTTTATTTCAAAAATATTGTATCCCCGAATAAAGTATTTGCAAAGTTAGGAACTATTTCGTATAAAAAAAAATAAAACAGGACAATTTTACGCTGAAAGTACACCTTGACATATTCCAAAAAAGTACACACGCTATTGCGAGAGATACATCTCACATTGACAGACTAAATCACAGTTGGCCCCCCTTGCTTTATCACCTGATGGTAGATATACATTTTTCAGAGAATGGGTATAGTGAGCGATGTTCTGCATAAAAGTAAATTAATTCATACACTTGCACACACATTTGAACGTTTGTCACTATATTTGCAATAATTTTCAGCAAAACGACAACAAAATGAGCCTTACCACAAGATGGACACTACTGATATTGATGTTCGTACTCCCCGCACAAGCGCAAAAGAGCGAGTGGGGGAAAATCAGGTATGAGGTACAGTCAGAAGCTGTCTTGTCCAAAGGAGAACACGCTCCTTTTTGGTTGGTGAGCAACAGACACGGTTTGTCATCACTGGAAAACAACAGCGTGCTATTGAGTGCCGGACTACAACGTGACTTTGACGACAAACGAGGCTTCACCTGGGCCTATGGATTAGAATTGGTAGGAGCTTGGAACCATTCGACACCATTCTACATTCAACAGCTATATGCCGACATAAAGTACAACTGTTGGGAATTGAGCATCGGAAGTAAAGAGAGGTGGTCCGAGGGCAAGCACAGGACACTGAGTGGTGGCGGCTTAACCTTTTCGCCCAACGCACGTCCCATACCACAAATCCGTTTCGGCATCAACGAATACACTACTGCACGCTGGCTCTTCAACGAGTGGGTGCATATAAAGGGACACTTCAGCTACGGCCGCCAGACAGATGACTGTTTCCAACGCACACATATGAAAAACGCTCCAATAAGGAGCAGGTATGTCGAGAACGTCCTTTTTCACGAAAAAACAGCATTCCTTAAAATCGGCAAGAGATCCAGAACCCCATTTTCTATAGAAATGGGATTGGAGATGTACACCCAATTCGGAGGACGCGTATGGGAAAAAGGCCCCGACGATGACATTATACGTCACGACCTTCCACACTCATACAAAGAGTATTTAAAAGCCTTCATTCCATTAGCCGGAGGCAGTGAATCCACAGAAATGGACCAATCAAACGTAAACGGCAATGTCCTTGGAAGCCTGCATCTTGCACTTGATTACACAACAGACAACTGGAGTGTCAGAGCCTATTACGAACACTTCTACGAGGATCACTCGGGACTATTCGGCTTGGACTACCACTATAACCGCGAAGGAGAGAAGACTTGGGTAACATATCTTCCCTGGCGCGACGGACTTTTTGGTCTGGAGCTGACTGTTCCAAAGAACAGGGTCATAGATACGGTAGTGTACGAATTCATAACATCACGCGACCAAAGTGGCCCTATTCTGCAAAACCCATCGGGTGATATGATGGGGCAAGCCGGCGGAAAGGACTGGTACTACACGCACAGCTACTACCAATCGTGGCAACATTGGGGCTTGTCAATGTGCAACCCGCATTTCTTGTCACCATTGTACAACAAGCAACCCAATATGACAATGCCATATTCGCGCCTGCGCTCGCATCACCTGGCTTTCAATGGCACACCTTGCGAGCAACTCGGATACAGAGCAATGGTATCCTGGACAAAGCATTGGGGGTCATACGAGGACCCGCTACCTGAGTCCCAGACCCAGCTGAGTACAATGGCTGAAGTTGTCTACACTCCAAAGAAGCTAAAAGGGTGGAGATTCACAGGCGCACTGGCCTATGACCACAGCCGCCTTATCGGCAACAATTTCGGCGGTATGCTATCCATTTGCAAAGAGGGTTGGTTAAGCAATAAATAACAACAAAGCCAGAAAGATATGAAACGATATATATACAGGCTACTGATTCTATTGACCATAATAGCGGCATCGTCGTGCGAGAGCTATCTCATTCACGGTAACTTGGATGGTTTTTGGCAAGTAGAAAGCATTGAGGACAAAAATACAGGCGACATCACATATTGCGATGGCGATACCTACTACTCGTTCCAAAGGGAATTGGTGTTGGTTTCATACGTATCACCCAATATCCCGACAGGGCAAATAAAAGAGAACTATATTGCACATTTCACTTATGAAAACGATTCAATATATATGACCGATTTCCGCATCTATATTGACAGGAACGGCAAGCAAGCCCCGCTCTCAAAACTTGAGAAATTTGGCATATACGACACCTTCAGCACCTTTTACGTAGAGATGCTCAACAAAAGAGTTTTAATACTCAACTCGGGAAAGTCACGCATAATACTAAAAAAACATTAAATATCACTATTAAATAAAACTATGACAAGCAACACACAACTTCCGAAAAAGAGAATTGAATACATTGATGCTCTGCGCGGACTGACAATGATTCTTGTCGTTTTTTCTCACGTTGAAATGACAAGTTTCGGTTTTGAGACACCAACATTCATCAACAGCCTTTTTATGTCATTCCGTATGCCTTTGTTCTTTTGGGTAAGCGGCTTCATTGCCTACAAAGCAAACATTGAGTGGAATTGGTCTACTTGGTGGACAATGAGCAAAAAGAAGATGCTTATACAATTGATACCGACATTCACTTTCGGTTTGATATACGCATACGCATATTTCAACTCAGACTTCACAACGTTCATAACCCATAATGGCAAGTTGGGTTATTGGTTCACAATTGCATTGCTCGAGATATTCCTCATTGTGTACGCAACAAACGTTCTTATATACAACAATGACCCAAAGGTACACAGAAAGCGTATGCTTGTTGCGCTTATAATCCTCTCGGGTGTACTGTTCATTGCAAAGATTGCCCTCAAAATACACCCTGCTTTGAACAATGCCGGCAATATATTAAGTTTGCACCACACATTCAACTATTTCCAGTACTTTGCCTTCGGATATATTTGCTCAATGTATAAAGAGATATTCAACAAAATGCTCGAAAACACGTTATTCTCGGCAATAATCATCATTCTCTTTGCCTCACTGTTCTATGTAAAGGCAAGCTATATCTCAGCTATCGCCGGCGGTGGTATGAGCATTTGGGCTATGATTGATATTACCTTGGAGATGCTTATCGGCTATTTTGGATTGTTGTTGGTCTTCAACACCGTAAAGACATACCAAAGTTCATTCACTGCAGACAAAAGAATAGGACGCGCACTACAGTTCATAGGCAAAAGGACATTGGACATATATCTTTTACACTACTTTCTGTTGCCACATCTGCCACAGGTCGGTGAATTCTTGCTTAAAGGGAACAATGCCACATTGGAATTGATTACCGGATTGTTGCTCTCTATTGTTGTACTGACTCTTTGCCTTACAATAAGCAGCGTGTTGCGCACCAGCCCGTTGTTGGCAAAGTGGTTATTCGGAGTGAAAAGCAAATAACGACAGGAGTAACAATAAGAAAAACAAATGGTCATCAGCACGCTGATGACCATTTGTTGAATAAATCAGTATAATGCTCCATAAGATTTTTTATCTGCACATCGTTGCTGTCTCTATGCAGATTGGACGCCATCAACGAAGAGTTACTGTGCAATTTCTGATATAAGAGGTCTATCTGATAGAAAGAGTATCCGTAATCAACCAGACGATGTTTTGTTCCGGCCATCACAGCCATAGACCAGAACCATATATCATCAGCCTGTGGTGCTAACGCCATAAACAGTTCTCTATTGGAAACATCCTTGTACAAGGATTTTGGAGGATATAGTGTTCCGGCGCCACCCAGTGGAAAAATAGGTTTATCACCCATCTTTGTTATATTCTGCTCCCACTTCCTGTATGGAAGGAACTGCCCATCTTTCACTCTTGGGCAATGAGCCAATGTACATAATATCTGTGAAGGAGTTTTCAAATGAGCCTCATACAGGCTTTTAAGAAAGCCACGCTTATACACCAGATCATCGTCAACTGTCACCAGTATATCATTGGGGCACAATTCCAAAGTTGGCACAAGCTTCTTGTAGGAACGTATATCGTCACAGAAACGCACCTCAACGCCATACTTATTACAAAAACGCGCTAACTTCAAAGGAAGATTTTCTGATGAAAAGTTAACATTATCAAGCCACAGGATTATCCTGTCGGGCCTATGACTCTGCAAAAGTAGCGACTTCAGTACGTGAACAACGGTAGCCTCCACTCGTCTGCCATAGCTCGTCAATGTGACAACAATATGTGGGTGAGCACTACTATCAACCTTTGACAAAGGTTTTTTGGGGAGGATGGTAATCCACGCCACATATAAAAGTCCACATATATAAGACCACAAAATGCGTATGTATTTCATAGTTTAAATTTAAAATATTTATGTTCTATCAATAAATTCCTAAAATCTTCTTGTGTCACGCCATCTTTCCTATACGAATCTGAAATGACACTTCTAACAAGTTTTAGTGTAAGCGAAAGACTCTTTGACGATTTATAGAAAGCACTTAACAACAACGGGATATTCAGCAACAACCACACAAAATACTTCAACGCGTTAAAATGCAAACGAACATTAATCAAACGGTTAAGATAATGCAAATAAATCTTTGGTGTCTGGGGGGAGCGACCTATCGAAGCTCCGACCTTGTGATATATTTGTGAATCAAGTACACAAGCCATCCTTTGTCTGTTCTTTTTCATTCTCAAAGACAACTCAAAATCCTCCTCGCCAAAGAAAAAACGCTCTGTAAAGATTTTACCCTCACTGTCCAACATTCCGGGAGTGAAGAATAGGGCACAACCGGTGACAAACGATATCTCAATGAACTTGTTCTCTTTGATTTCAGTCTCAGGACGACCTGCGTAGAAATATTTACGGAACCCAAAGAACAGTTTACCTCCACAATTCCAGACCCGGCCCTTATCCGAGAAGAAGTTTATCTTTGGCGTCAAAAGTTTATATTCGGGATTATCGTCTGCAAATTTCAACAGATGTTCAAGAAAATCGGGACATACTTCAGTATCATTGTTCAACAACAAATAACTGTCTGGAGATATCTTACGGGCAACTTCCAGGCCCTTGTTGTTACCACGGGCAAAGCCATAGTTCTTGTCGAGCGGCACCAGACGGACATCAATATCTTTGTGTTCATCAATCCAGGTTGCAATGCGCTGTATCGAATCATCAGAAGAACCATTGTCAACAACGAACACCACAAACTCTCCATCAGCTTTAGCTAACGATTGCAGGCAAGCCAACGTATCGTCGGCACCATTCCAGTTGAGTATTACAATAGCTGTCATTTGCGTTTATTTATACGGTATAAACTTATGAGACACAAAACAAATAGCATAATCTCGGACAAAGACATTGCCCAAGCTGCAGCCGTCGCACCCCCGCTAGGTGCAAAAAGCAACATAAATATCACGCTGAACACTCCGGTAATTATCACCGAACGGAAAAACAGAGCCTGACCGTTCATATTTATGAGTCCGACAATGCCTACAAGATAATTTATTTCACCGAACAGTATTACCAATGTCATTATGCGTATAAGGGGCACACAGGCCACAAAATCCTTGCCACAAAGTATATCCGAAATGAGCGGAGCGAAAATATATACACCAATTGTCACCACCACCACAGCGGCAGTAAAAGGCAAGGAAATCTTACGCAGCAAAGCCATATTCTTCTTTATTGGTTGCCCTTTGAACTTATGACTCAAATGAGGGAACAGAGCCTGCGCCGCAGGAGATATAAGAGACTGGAACCCTTTTATCACCTTCTCTGCCGCAGAGTAAAGCCCTACAAATTCATCGGGAACGAACTGTTTGAGAATGATGATATTCGCATTGCGGTAAAGATTCATACCAAATGTGGAACCGAACACAGCACTGCCGTCTTTTAACTGGGAAAAGACATCACTCCACTTTACACGACGCAGACGCAGATTAAACTGCCGGTAAACGAGGATAAGACTCAAAAGACCTGCAAGCATATATCCAAAAGAGTTCAAAAGAATAAGCAAATCCGCATCGTCTGCCGAACGTATAACAACAAATATCAATACCGAAAACAGTATTTTCGATGAAGCGTTCACAATTGTGACATACTTCATCTTTTCCAATCCCTGGAACAGCCATATTGGAGTAAATATATCGCCCACAACCATTCCCAGACCATAGATAAACATCAAAATCCCGGCATCATCCTTAAAGACCAATTTTGAAAACAGGAAAAGGACAAACGACACCGCCACCGCAATCAACGCCTTGCTCGCGGTCACAGCACTATATATAGAAGATACAGCTGCGTCATCATCACGGCACTGTGAAATCTGTTTTGTGGCCGAGAAGTTAAACCCATAGGTGCTAAACAAGATTACATACTGCACAACCACGTACACATAAGAATATGCACCGTAGCCAGCCTTACCCACAACGTGAAGTATATACGGCAAAGTCAACAGAGGCAGCAAAACATTCAACGCATTCAAAATAGAAAGCGAAAAAAAATTTTCTATGAGTCGACGATACTTTTTCAGTTTATCCATTGTTATTATTTTTTGTAACCCAAGACATCACAAGAGTTCACAATACCTTAAGAATACACAAAGTTATAAAAAAAGTACAACAAAAAAACATTGTAATCTTCATATACAACTGATTTTTCGAATATAAATCATCAAAATAAAAAAAACAGATATAAAGTTTGTCTATTTTTGTGGTTTATTTATTTTTGTAACATAAAAACATTTTAAAAATAAAAGCAAAGGTGAAAAACATTTCTATAAAGCAAGCGATATTCCTTTGTCTGTATTATGGTGCTGCACGTTATCTCCCCAAGCTGTTGCTTGGGAAGAAATTAAGATATGTTTGCTGCAAGAATATCTTCAAGCACTGCGGAAATAATGTAAACATTGAGCGTGGTGCATATTTTGGCACAGGCATAGAAATATCCATTGGAGACAACTCCGGACTCGGCATCAACTGCTGGGTTCCAAATAACCTCACTGTGGGCAACGATGTTATGATGGGGCCGAACGTAACAATACTCGACCGCAACCACAAATTCGAGCGCACCGACATCCCCATTATAAGGCAAGGAAATACCGAAAGGAAGCCAACTATAATTGAAGACGATGTGTGGATTGGTTGTCAGGTTCTTGTTATGCCGGGAAGAACAATAAAGAAAGGCTGCATTGTTGCAGGAGGTTGTGTGCTGTGCAAAGATTTTCCCGAATATTCAATCATTGGTGGCAATCCATCAAAGCTAATAAGGAGCAGAGTGCAATAAATCTTAGAAACAAGCGAATGGAGACAATAGTTACGTTCATCGGCAAACAGAATGTTTTCTATCTTATTCATACGGCTCCGACACAAATAGGCCGATTTAAAAGTCATTTACAAAGAATGCAATCCCTGTTAGATATATTCTAGTGGGGATTGCCCGTTCAAAAAGTATACTTTCAGGGAAATTCCTTTGTATACTCTTGGTGTCCTATATTTTTGTCATCCACCACATATTGCAAACCGGCGAGCACAAAATAAACTTGACTCAAAAGGATGAAAGTGAAAAACCTTTATATCAAGTGCTATTATTCCAAACACTTCTTCTCTTTTGAACCATCTTGTTTTTTATGCAACACCCAATCTGTTAACCAAAGCAAGGCAACAATAACCGGCAACTCGAACACCACAAGATGGAAATAGTAGAACTCAAACCAACCCATAGCTAAAAGTCCACACTCAAAGAAATAAATTACATAAACATAAATATTACTCCACTTGATTGTTGCCAATTTCAATAGGTACATAAGTGTACTCGACAGCAGGATATAGACAAAGAACTGCAATGCATCCGTATATATGTATATTGTACCAAAGAATGTTCGCACATTGGTTAAATTTATACCTGAATTGTAATAATATGGATTGACCGGACTCACCATATCCTCACCACCAAAAAGTGCATTGAAGAGATTTATAATCGGTGCCCAAAGAGTCTCAAAACTTCCTGCATCGGGAAAAGCATTCTGCATATCCATACTCAAACCAAGCACTCCACTGGTGAGATAATGCAGAAAGTGCATATATATAAAATCAAGAAAGGCATCATCAACGCCTCTGGACTGCACAACAAGAATTGCCAAAGCATACGCTGCAAAGAATATCAGAAAAGCACCAACCAGGACTAGGATTGCAAGCGTGAAAGTAAGACGCGTTTTTCCTGTATATATGCGCATAGCCATCGCACCAAGAACAGGAATTACGATCCATCCGACAACCTGATTAAGCATACTGACAGACAAGAACACCAGAATAATTGGCCAAAGCCATAAGCGCTTCTTTGAGACATAATAGATACTCATCATCAAAAGCGGCAATGTCAATATTCGCAGGTGTCCCCATACACCACCTCCACTAAACTCATCACTGAAATCATTGGTACCCACTTCGCCCTCTACAGAACTACCCAAAGAGCTACGCAAACGAACGGCAAACAACAATGCCACGACAACAAGCAAGAACTTGATGACTATAGAGACTTGTTCATTAGGGTGCTGCTGAGGAATGACACTCTTGCCGCTATGCGTCATTAAACTACCAATCACAATGCTTGGCAGAAAGAATATCAGAAGCCCTACATTCCAAATGAAAATACTGGGATAATAAAACTCGACAAACTCAAGTTTGCCACTCACCAATGTAGCTGTTATGAGCAGTACAATTATATATGGCAACATTACAAAATTCAACGGAGTATATAATGTCTTCCATATTTTGCACTCAAGATAAAAAAGCAAACCAACTTCTATCAAGATCGCAACAAGGTACAACATATCAGCCCAATCACCCATTACAACACGAGCGTTAGTTCTTTATTATCTTGTCTTTCAGTATAATCCAAGCCGAAGTTCCAAAGAATGCAAGGAAAACGTAGAGAGCTGCCATCATCAACTTTTTGGGTGACGAAGCCTTCAACTGAACGTATGCCGGCTCAACGACAACACAAACAGGTGTAACCTCCTGCACCTTTGCACGAGCCATTTCAAGTGTTTGAGAAGCTTGACTGTACAAATTAAAAGCCATATCCATCTCATTCTGTAATCTGAGAAGCTCGACCTGATTCTTCTTATTCACAACATTTAGGTGCAAATTGGCATACTCTGCATATTCATTCTGTGCTATGATATACTTTGACTTGAATTCATTATGTATTTTCTCAGAATAGTTCAAATCGGCACGAGCCTTTGCCGAACGGTATTCTTCGATATACTTTGTAAGATTTCGCGAAACAATATTTGCAACTGTAGCTGCAATATTCTTGTCCTGCATTGAAACAAAGAGAGTAACAAGATAATTTCCCTTGTCAACGTTTACAACAATACTCTTCTTCAACCTGTTCAGAACCTTAAACTGCTGCTTGGAGAGATACCCGGTGTATGTCTTAGAAGGGCCTGATGCATTAGTCAAGTCAACTTCAGAGGAAAGCAACGACGCGATAAAAGCCATTGGCACGGAATATATTTTAACCCACCACTCAGTCTTTATATGCTTGTTAAGATAGTCATACAAAATTATAGTGTCACCATCAACCGTTGTCACTTCGTTAGAAAGAACATCCATAAGGAAGGGGGTCGAAGACACCACCTCGGGGTATAGTTCCGGATAAAGGGCATCTCCACCTTCAGACATAGAACCGAGATTGACTCCCGCAACCGAAGCTATTGCTCCAAGGCTTCCTGCTGCGCCAGTTGTTGCAGATACCTCAGGCGCCATAACCACCTTGGATGTATATTTTTTGGGAATACTGAATGCAATAACCACAGCCAGCACAAACGCAATCAGACAATTGATTATTATCAGTTTGCGTTTACTCCACAACAAAAGTAGCAAACCTATAATATCCAGACTCTGTGTATTTTCCTTGTTTTCGTTCATAAATAGTTACGACTTTACTCATTCACAACAAATGCACATTAAACCCAACAACTATCACTCGGGACAGTCCATACAGTTTTACTTTTTCAACAGACTGATCATTGTAACAATCATAGTAGCCAATGAAGCCGTAGATGTACCAATGGTCACAATTTCACCGGTGGTCATTGAGCGACGTATTTTCTTACGTGGAACAACTATTTCACAACCCGGCTCCACTTTTTTCCTTGAGTATCTTGACACCTTCTCGACATCGCCGTTCATCTTCAACACATAGACTCCGTTTTTCTTGGCATTGTTACCGAATCCGCCGGCGTGTCGGATGTAATAGTTCACAGATTTTCCTTTACGCCAGTTCAAAGCTGTCGGGAACATCACCTCACCTCTAATCTTTACGGTAGATGAATATTCGGGAATTCTCAACAGGTCACCTTCGCACAGAACAATATCGTCGCGGCTACCCGGTTTTTCAATAGCTTTCTCCAGGTTGATGGCAATTTCATAATGAACATTCTCGGCAGACTTTATCTTCATCAAAGAGTCTATAGCCTCGACATTGCTATTATTTTCCTCTAACAGGTCCTCATAATATGCAATATTCAGTTTATTACGCAACTCCTTGTAATTTTCCAAATCCTGAGCAGTAGCCTTGCGCACAAGAATAGCACCCTTTGCATATGCATCATCAGAAAGGCCACCTGCCATTTTAACAAGGTCGCTCAACCTGAATTCTTTGTTTTCAATAGCATACGCGCCCTGATAAAGGACTGCGCCTGTAATTTCTACGTTTTTGATATTCTCATAGGCCGGACTACGGCGAATGTTTATCTCATCGAAAGGTTCAAGCACAAAAGCCGCATTGCCATCAACAACAAAGCCATCCTTTATCTCAAAAGTGAATGTCTGCACATAGGCGTCATTCTCTGCTGTTGCTTTCGGGTTGGAGAGCTGACGGTACACGTCGACCTTTGCCATTGAAGCGGCACGTGTCAGGCCGCCGGCCTGCAGTATGAGGTCCTCTATTGTAGTGTTCTTGGCAAACTTGTATACTCCGGGGAAATTGATTTCTCCATTTATGGTAACAAGCTGTTCACCTTTCATTTCGCTGTTGCTGGGTATGAACAAAATATCATTGTTGCGCAAAGCAATATCGGCGGCAGAGCCATCAACTATACCCTTGATGTTGACAGACATAGCCTCGATTGTATTGTCGGCATTCCTGTGATGCAACACAGCCCTGTTGAGGAAAGCATCCTCGCGGAGCCCACCCGCAGCCTCAATGAGTTTTGCGACACTGTTTATATCATCACAAAGCTGGTATTGACCGGGGAAGAATACCGCACCGCTTATTTCCACCATATTCGAGTAGCGTTGGATTACAGAATCGACATACACAACGTCGCCGTCGTGCATTGCGAACGCACCCATATCCTTCCTGTCAACAGTGAACAAAGAATACTCCCTGCCGCTCTTGCGTACAATGCGCAGTTTATCGCTGTAAGCATCACCGGCAAAACCGCCTGAGAAACCAATGAGTGAAGAGAGTGACTCGTCTTCCTTCATCTCGTACATCATAGGACGCTTGACCTTTCCCTCGACACTCACAATGGCATCATATGCACCTACGCTTATCACATCGTTGTCCTGCAATGCCACATTGCCGTCGGTATTGCCATTGAAGATATAGTCATAGACATCTATCACGGCAATGCACTTGCCTCCACGAAATACATTTATCGAACGCAATGTTCCCAAGTCGCTTATACCGCCGGCCGCATACAGGGCATTGAATGCCGTTGAGAGCGCGCTAATTGTATAAGAGCCGGGAGTGACAACCTCGCCAAGCACCTGCACCACAATAGAACGTGTTGTTGCCAAAGAGAGATTTATACTTGACTCGGCATACATTTTCCCAAGCACATCGTTGACATATCTGTTGGCCTCGGCCACATTCTTGCCGGCAATATACAGAGGACCTACGCCGGAAACGACAATCTTGCCATCGGGGGAAATCTCGGCCTCTATCATATTCTGCGATGCACCCCAGATGTCAATTACAACAACATCGCCCGCGCCCAGGACATAGTCGGAGGGGGTGGGGATATTCTTTGAAGACTCAAATGTCAACAATTTGTTATTGAATATATTACGACCAAAAACCTGCGGCTTTTCCTGAGCCTCGACCAAAGCAGACTCCACAAGTTCCATCTCCTCAGCTCCCTGAATTTCCTCGTTCTTCTCGCGCATACGGCTATTGACCGATTTCTGGTCATTGAGGTCACTCACTCCCATCAATGTCTTTTTATTCTCATATTTGGTTTTAGCCTCACGGAGCCTATCGGGAGTAACACCTTTCTGCAACAGTTTGGTTGCTATGGTACGTTCATCAGAACCTTTTTCCTGTTCCGAGATGATAAAATCCTTTATCTGTTCGTCACTCATTGTCTGAGCGGTTGCAAGCTGAAGACAGAAAGCACAAAAGAGCAGCAGTATTATTTTTCTTGACATATTGGCTTAATTAATGGTAGATTAGAATTTTTTTCCGGTGACGATATACAGCACTGTAGTAACGATAATCTTGAGGTCGTACCACAACGAACGTTTCTGCAGATAGTCGAGATCCATCTCCAGACGGGTGAGCATCTTCTCCAAAGTATCGGTATATCCGTTGTAGATTGTTGCCAACGAGGTCAATCCCGGACGCATAAGATAGATATAGTCGTAGTTAGGATTCTCTTTCTTTATCTTGTCAATGAAATATTGGCGTTCAGGCCTTGGACCCACGAACGACATATCACCCACAAAGACATTGAACAACTGCGGCAGTTCATCAAGATGATGTTCACGCAGGAACTTGCCCACTTTTGTAAGGCGTTCATCGCCTTTAGCGGCGAGCTGAGGCTTTCCGTTGCTCTCCGAGTCGGTGCGCATTGTCCTGAACTTATAGATATTGAACGCCTTACCCTTGTAGCCGATACGCTCCTGCTTGAAGATTACACTGCCATCATTCTGCAAGCGCAAACTGATATAGACAATCAAATAGACCGGCGACAGGGCCAGGATTCCAAAGAACGAACAAAAAACATCAAAAAGGCGCTTTATGAATCGCTCCACGGCATTCATACCATCGCGTATTTCCAAGTCCATTGTTTTTCCATCCATAATAGAAACAGTTATTTTCTTATAGAAACTTTGTTTTGTACAATTTATTGTACTGAAAGGCAAATAAATTTCAGCACAATGAATCTGCCGCGAGATTTCGCGGCAGATTCATTGTGCAAAATTAATCAAAAAAAACCATTCTGCATAATAACTTGACGAAAAAGAGGCATATATGCTCACGCCTCGGTAATTTTCGCCAAAACGGCACCGGGATAATAGAACGAGAGAATCTGCCCGCAGTCATATCCCTTCTCACCCATCATTGCTGCGCCTATTTGGCAGAGCCCGACACCGTGTCCCCAGCCGGCTCCCTTGAGCACGAACTGCACCTCACCCGTAGCGTCGCTCACCTTGTCCACTACAAAAGCCGAACTGTAGAGATGCGAACTTGACAGCCAACGGCGAATCTCAAGTTCCTTACCAACCGTCCTGACAGCCTTGCTACCCACAATCTTCAGTTTCACAATGCGCCCCGAGGCTCCACGTTCAACAGGTTGCAGTTCTTCGATGGTACCGAAATCGATTCCCGAGCGTTCTGCAACAAGCCGCGAGAGCGCCTCTTGTGAGTAAACGACTTTCCAACGATAGAAATCGTTTGTCTCCCTGTCATATCCGTTCAATATCTGCGACAGCACACTCTTGTCGGCTGTAGAACAGAACGATTCGGGAACACTCTCAATCCATGCCCTTGCACCCTCTTCGGTGACAAGGGATGGCAGCTCCGCA
>JAEIGA010006182.1_pt1 | contig 18227 bp, 17 predicted proteins | sample 9270691 | NCBI WGS metagenome assembly JAEIGA01 (sample SAMN17057246, study PRJNA624740) | gut metagenome | biome: biome; isolation source: fecal sample | host: Bos grunniens | place: China: Xizang | collected 2019
CAGTCATGAATTTCACAAGATACTCAAGGGAGTATATCGAAAAAGAAAATTGGCTGGCCGATGTAACTGGTCTATTGAATCACTTCGTTCATCGTGTTTCCTTTATCTCAGTTGGAGGCCTCCAATCTATACGTCGCTAAACGAGCCGCTATTTGCATTTCTATTTTGCCGCATGGTTCCTTTTTTTTTCAATAAAGTGAATGCAAGGTGTGGAGTGAAATGAAAAAGGACAGGTAACGATTTTCTTATTGTACAAGTACTGTGTTGATTTCTGGTGTAGTCGGACACTATCCTTCCTCGGAATCTTGCGTCAATCTCCCTTGTCGTTTCTCGCTTTGTTAAAATTAAAAATTATGCGGAATACTGTGTTATTATGTAGGATTTTTAGTATAATGTTAAATTAGTGAACACATATCGTATACACATGAAAGTATCTGTTTAATAGATATTAGATTCGACGTAGGGGGATAACTTGAATGACCGAAAAAAAATCGAAAAAGGATCTTATGATTCAAAAGCTTGCAGATCGCCAAGGTGAAGCGAAAACAGTAAGAAAGATTGTTTTCTTTACGATGATTGCTTTCATCGTGCTTATTGCTGTAGTTGGTTTGGCTGGGTTCCTATATGTTAATTCAGCGTTAAAGCCTGTTGATCCATCGAATGATAAGGCGATTATCGTCGAGATACCAATTGGATCGTCATCATCTGCCATCGCGAATATTTTAGAAGAAAATAACGTTATAAAAAACGCTAGTATCTTTAAATATTATGTGAAATTCCGCAACGAGTCAGGCTTTCAGGCAGGTACGTATGAGCTGTCACAATCAATGGAGTTGAATGAAATCATCGATACAATCAAAACGGGTAAATTGCACAAAGAGGTTGTACTAAAGCTTACAGTACCTGAAGGGCTGCAGTTAAAGCAAATTGCTTCTATCATTGCAGGTAAAACAGACCAGGATGCGGATGAAATATTCACTACGTTAAATAGCAAAGAGTTTATAGAAAAAATGAAAGTGCAATTTCCAGAGCTTCTGACTGAAGAAATTTCGAATAGTGATATAAAATATCCGCTTGAGGGTTATTTATATCCAGCAACATATGAGTTTTATACGGAAACACCTACATTGGAGACAATTGTGAGTGAGATGATTTCTCAAACAAATAAAGTCGTTAATAAGTATCGTAATCTAATGGAAGAGAAAGAAATGACGCCGCACAAATTGCTGACTATGGCATCTTTAATAGAAGAAGAGGCAACGCAGCAGACAGACCGTAAAAAGATCGCTTCCGTTTTTTATAATCGCTTGGAAATTGATATGCCCTTACAAACAGATCCAACTGTTGCATATGCACTTGGGGAACACTTAGACCGTACATTTTATGTGCATACAGAAGTCGATGATCCTTATAATACGTATGAGAATAAAGGCTTAACACCAGGTCCAATTGCGAATGCTGGCGAAGAAAGTATACAGGCTGCCCTTGAGCCGGAAGATACAGACTTTTTCTACTTCTTGGCCAATAAAAAGGGAGAAGTATTTTACTCGAAAACCTTTGATGAGCATAAGCGATTAGTGGCTGAACACATTACAAATTAAATTGGAGATGTTTCACTATTTCACATTCTACCTATGGTTATGGTACAATAGTGAAAGTTTGAAAACAGATGAAACTTCGATTCGAATTTCTCGGCATTTGCCGAGTTTTTTGTTGCAAAGTTAAAAACGTAGTACGCGAAGAGTTAAGGAAGTAGGAGTTGAAAACGATGAACGATTCCATAAATGAATATCTTGTGAATTTGACACCAAAGAGAGATGAGCTATTTAGCAAGATGGAAAACTACGCGGCTCAGCACCATGTGCCTATTATGGATATCATTGGGATAGAAGCTTTGCTTCAATTACTGAGAATCCATAATCCTTCCTCAATATTAGAGCTTGGAAGTGCAATCGGCTACTCCGCCTTACGGATGTCAGATGCCCTTCCCAATGCTTCAATAGTGACGTTAGAGCGGAATCAAGATCGTATTAATGCTGCTCGTTCCTTTATTAAGGAAGCAAATAAAGAACATTGTATCACCTTGATTGAAGGAGATGCGCTTGAATTGGCAGAGGAAGCAAAAAAACATGGACCTTTTGACTTTATCTTTATTGATGCGGCGAAGGGTCAATATGTCCGTTTTTTCGAGCGTTATGAACCATTACTTGCACCTGAAGGGATAATCATTTCAGATAATGTTTTATATAAAGGAGAAGTCACTTTACCGGAGGAGTCCATCGGGCACCGAAGAAGAAGGGCTCTAGTTAGAAAAATTAAGCACTTTAATAGCTGGATTATGGAGCATCCAGATTATCATACGGTCATTCTGCCGATTGGGGACGGAATGGCTATTTCAAAAAAGAAGAAAACTATACAGGGGTGAAAAAATGAAAGCACCAGAATTATTAATTACTCCTACTGGCGTTCAGGATATTGAACCTTTAATCGAAGCAGGAGCAGATGCTTTTGTTATAGGTGAACAACGTTATGGCTTACGTCTTGCAGGAGAATTTTCTAGAAGTGACGTTAAACAATCAATCGAGAGAGCACATAAACACAATAAGAAGGTTTATGTTGCAATGAATGCAATCTTCCACAATGATTTAGTAGATGAATTAAATGACTATATCGCTTTTGTTCGTGATGCTGGTGCAGATGCTATTATTTTCGGCGATCCAGCCGTATTGATGGCAGTCAGAGAAGTGGCACCTGATATGAAACTACATTGGAATACAGAAACGACTGCGACAAACTGGTTTACGTGTAATTATTGGGGAGAAAAAGGTGCTAAACGTGCCGTGCTTGCCCGTGAAATCAACATGGATGCAATTGTAGAAATGAAGGAGCACGCTAAGGTTGAATTGGAAGTGCAAGTACATGGGATGACATGTATGTTCCAATCGCGTCGTACTTTGATCGGCAATTATTTTGAGTATCAAGGTAAAGCATTGAATGTGGAAAATCGTCAGCAAAACAAAAATATGTTTTTGCATGATGAAGAACGAAACAACAAGTATCCAATTTTTGAAGACTTTAACGGAACTCATATCATGAGTCCTAATGATATATGCATAATTGATGAGCTTCAGGAAATGATTGAAGCAGGAATCGATAGCTTCAAAATTGACGGTATCTTAAAGGATCAGCAATACCTTGTTGCTGTAACGAAGCTTTATCGAAAAGCAATTGATACATGTGTCGAAGATGAAGGGAAATACGAGGATATTAAGTCAGATCTTCTTAAAGAAATTGAAGCGATTCAACCGAAAAATCGTCCTTTAGATACGGGATTCTTCTTCAAAGAAACGGTTTATTAATATCAACGTTTTATACGATTTAAGGGAAATTAATTTTATGAAATGAAATGGAGGAATAGCCTTGAACGCTATTACTGATAAAATTTCACAGATCATTGATGGAAAACGTGTTATTGTGAAAAAGCCTGAGCTACTGGCACCTGCTGGTACGTTGGAAAAACTTAAAATTGCCGTACGTTACGGAGCGGATGCTGTTTATATTGGAGGTCAGGAATACGGCTTACGTTCGAATGCCGGAAACTTCACATTTGAAGAAATGAAGGAAGGCGTCGAATTTGCTAAGCAATATGGTGCAAAAATTTATGTTACGACAAACATTTATGCGCACAATGAGAATATCGATGGCTTAGAAGAGTATTTACAAGGTCTGCAGGAAGCAGGGGTAACAGGGATTATAGTTGCAGATCCGCTTATCATTGAAACGTGCCGTCGTGTTGCTCCGAATGTAGAAGTACATTTAAGCACTCAGCAATCCTTATCAAACTGGAAGGCAGTTCAGTTTTGGAAGGAAGCTGGATTGCACCGTGTCGTGCTTGCTCGTGAAGCAAGTGCGGAAGATGTGAGAGGTATGAAGGAAAAGGTTGATATCGAAATAGAAACATTTATCCATGGAGCAATGTGTATTGCTTATTCTGGTCGTTGTACACTATCAAATCACATGACAGCCCGCGACTCTAACCGTGGTGGCTGCTGTCAATCATGCCGCTGGGATTACGGCTTATTTGAAAATAATGCAGATGAGGAAACACCATTATTTACTGAAGGTGATGCACCGTTTGCAATGAGTCCAAAAGACTTAAAGCTTGTTGAATCGATTCCAAGAATGATTGAACTAGGGATTGATAGTCTCAAGATAGAGGGACGAATGAAATCGATTCATTACGTGGCAACCGTTGTGAGTGTATATCGTAAAGTCATTGATGCATACTGCGCTGATCCGGAAAACTTCGTTATTCAAAAAGAATGGCTAGAGGAACTAGATAAATGTGCAAATAGGGATACAGCACCGGCATTTTTTGAAGGTGTGCCAGGGTATAAGGAGCAAATGTTTGGGAACCATAGCAAAAAGACAACATATGAATTTGTTGGTATGGTACTTGATTACGACAAAGAAACAGAAATGGTAACATTACAGCAAAGAAATTATTTCAAACCAGGTGATGAGGTAGAATTTTTTGGACCGGAGATTGACAACTTCATATATACAATAGATAAAATCTGGGATGAAGAAGGAAATGAACTTGATGCAGCGCGTCACCCGTTACAAATTGTAAAGTTTAAGATGTCTACACCAGTTCATCCATTCAACATGATGCGGAAGGAGAACTAATTTTTATGAAACAAAAGCCGATTGTTATAGGCGTAGCAGGAGGGTCAGGTTCTGGTAAAACAAGTGTTACCCGATCAATTATTGAAAGCTTTGAAGGTAAATCCGTTCTAATGCTAGAGCAAGATTATTATTATAAAGATCAAAGTCATTTACCTTTTGAGGAACGTTTAAAAACAAACTACGATCATCCGTTTGCGTTTGATAATGATTTATTAATCGATCATATTAACACCTTGCTAAATTATGAGCCAATTGAAAAGCCTGTATATGATTATGCACAACATACTCGTTCAGGGGAGGTTGTACATGTTGAGCCGAAAGATGTCATCATTCTTGAAGGTATCTTAATTCTAGAAGATGAAAGACTTCGTAACCTAATGGACATGAAGCTTTTTGTTGATACGGATGCAGATATTCGCATTATTCGTCGTATGTTGAGAGATATTAAGGAAAGAGGGCGTACGATTGATTCTGTTATTGATCAATATGTATCTGTTGTTCGTCCAATGCATAATCAATTTATTGAGCCTACGAAACGATATGCTGATATTATCATTCCAGAAGGCGGGCAAAATCACGTTGCAATCGATTTGATGGTAACAAAAATAAAAACAATCCTTGAACAAAAAACGATTTTGTAATAACATGACAAGTATAATATATTGAATTTCATCGGTTTGATTTGGCATTTATTCCTGTATATGGAATAAAATGAAATCATCCTATATAATCTCAAATGCGCGCCCTTATTAATATAAGGACGCGCAATTATGTATTTTACATAATCTTAGAGAAAAAACGGGTTAGAAGGCCCGTAGGAATTCGTAGAAGGAGTGAATGGTATTGGCAATTGAGAAAGTTTATCCAATGACAAAAGAAGGTAAGCTAAAATTAGAGCAAGAGTTAGAAAACTTAAAAACAGTTAAACGTAAAGAAGTTGTAGAACGTATTAAGATAGCAAGAAGCTTTGGTGATTTATCAGAAAACTCGGAGTATGATTCAGCGAAAGAAGAGCAAGCGTTCGTAGAAGGTCGTATTACTACGCTGGAAAATATGATCCGTAACGCAAAAATTATCGAAGACTCTGAATTAGATGCAGATATAGTTTCTTTAGGGAAAACGGTTACATTTGTTGAATTGCCAGATGGCGATGAAGAGACATATTCTATAGTGGGAAGTGCAGAAGCAGATCCATTCGAAGGGAAAATCTCTAATGATTCTCCAATCGCTAAAAGCTTAATTGGAAAACGTATTGGTGATGAAGTAGCAGTTCAAACTCCAGGTGGAGAAATGAACGTTCGTATCGTATCGATTCGTTAATTTTTAACAATAATGTATGAAATAGGTTTAAATCAAAACACCTCACCCTACACTAGGGATGAGGTGTTTTTTTATGCTTAAAAAGAAAAGAGTCATGTTGATTGCAATTACATTTTTAAGTTGTTTATGTATTTTAGTTCTCCGCCTCATTAATATACAGCTAATAAGCACAGAATCTTATTCTAAGCATCATGTGAATTTATTAGAGGCTAGCGTCAGTCAGCGAATGCAAAGCGTCGTATTGGATGACGGACGTGGAAAGTTTTATGATAGGTCTGGAAGTTTACTGAATTACAATCAAGTTCCAGCACTAATATTATTTCCGTTCTTGAAAAATATGAATTGGCCAATTGAGGAATTAGCTAATATATTGAATGTTTCAGTCTCTCAGCTTCAAAGCACTCTTTCTGAAGCAGAGGAACCTTTCGTTTATAAGTTTAAAGGGAAGCCTATAAACTTAACGGAACAACAAATGGATCAAATTAATGATTTAAAGATTCCTGGAGTCTATGCCTCCTTCCAGATGATTCCTAGCGAACAACAGCTTGCTACTCAGCTTATCGGAGGGTTGACGTATTCAGACGAAGAGAAGAAGAAACGTTACAAAGACAGAGATGATCTTTTGCATATTCAAATAGGTGACAGAGGGTTGCAACAGCGCTTTGATGAATTTCTACTTTCTCAAGGTGAATCAAAGCTTGTATATCATGTGGATGGAATCGGTGGACCTTTATTTGGATTACAAGTTAAGTACCTATCTCCTGGTAATCCATTATATCCGGTACAAGTAATTACAACATTAGATGCTCATATGCAGCAAGCAGCTGAAGAAATATTGGATACATATAACGTAAAGAAGGGAGGCTTGTTGCTAATTGATATTCAATCTAGTGAAATAAGGGCCTTGGCATCACGTCCGAATTTCGATCCGAAAGATCCATACAATGGTGAAGGAGCGAAAAATTGGATGCTAACGCAAGCTACTGTTGGCTCGGTCTTCAAAACAGTTGTTGCAGCCGCCGCAATTCAGGAGGGACTTGTAAACGGCAATCAACTGTATAATTGTGATGTAACAATTGATGGTTCTGCTGAAGTGGAAAGACCGCTTGGTATGCTCAATTTCAGTGAAAGCTTTGCTCAAAGCTGCAATGCAACATTCGCCCAGCTAGCGGTTCAATTAGCTGAGAAAGATCCGCTACTTCTTGATGAGTACGCAAAAAAACTTCATTTAGTCGGGCAATCCGGATGGAAGGGGAAATTATACCATTCCGATTTTTGGCAGCTGCAATCTGAGGAGGAAGGAAGAATTTGGGTTGATGATGAGTATAAAAAGGATAAAAAATTAATTGCCCAAACAGCAATTGGGCAGCAGGATGTGCAAGCCACTCCGTTAGCTGTGGCCAATATGATGGCGACAATTGCTCGGAATGGAGATGCGAAAATGGTTAAGGCTGTAAGCAGGGTTCAATATGCGAATGGTACTACCGTAGCAGACTTTGATAATCAAAATCTTCCGGGAGAGAGAATATCAAGCGCAACAGCCAAAAGCTTGCAGCAACTGTTGGCTAAAGTAGTAGAAAACGGAACGGGCGCGAGCTTGAATAGTTTGCCGCTGACGGTTGCTGGTAAGTCTGGAACGGCCCAAACAAATGTGGAGGCTGGTCTGATAAATACTTGGTTTGCAGGATATTTTCCGAAAGAACAGCCTAAATATGCTCTTGTTGCTGTGAAACTGGACAGCTCGCAGCAAGCGCAGCACGCTACTTCCATTTTTAAAGCTTATGTACAAAAACTAAGTGAACTAGAAGCTACTTTGCGTAACGACTAAAATGTATAAAAATTCTTTTATTTCAGAATCAAAAATGATGAGTGTTAAAATATATATGAAATATAAGAAGGGGTGATAGTAATGGATAATGAGAAAAGTTCTAAACTAGGCACACGTTCCGAAAACAAGGGAAAAAAGAGAAAGGCAAATCGAATATATAATATATTGCTGATGATTGTAATTGTTGCCATTATTGTTGTTGCAATCTCAATCTTTTCAGATAATGATGATAATCAGTCTGATTTAGCAAATGATATTGCATCGGAAAATGTTAATGACAATTATAAAGATTCGAACACAGATGAGGATTTAACTAAAGAGGAAGAAGAAATAGCTGATAATACCGAAACGAATCATTCAGACCAAGAGGCTGATGAAGAAGATAACAATCAAGAAGTTAACGAAAGCAACACGATTGTAGAAAACAGTGATGACAGCAATGTTCAAGAGACCTATGTAAATCATAGCTGGAAGCCGATAGGGACAACGCAAACAGGCGAGCACGTTACGAATTATACAATGGATTCGATTGACTGGAAAGAGATGAGACAGGCAATGGCATATGGAGCAGGCTTGTCAGAAGATAATATGACAGTTTGGTTCCTAGGAAATGGAGGAGCGACCAATAAGGCAATTGGCACTGTCTCTTCGAAGGATGCTAGTGGGACGGCGTACCGCGTTTATATTGAATGGGTAGATGGTCAAGGCTGGAAACCAGTGAAGGTTGAATTGTTAAAACAAAACGATAAGCTTAATTAGAGGAACAGCTCTGTTTATTGATTCTACATTGATTTTAAGCATAGAGAGGAATAGAAGCAAACATAGCCAAGTGAAAAAGGATAATTTGAAAAGCAGATTGCAGTTTGTGTGATTTTTTTTCCTGCCGAATAAGAGCGGTGAGAGTGATTAAGAGTGTTTGTGACAGAACAAAAGTGTTCACAATCAAGCATAGATAAAAGCGACCTAAAGAATGAACTGCACCCCAATTGTTAGACACATCTAACAATTGGAGGTGCAGTTTTTTATGGCTAAATTTACAAATAATCAGAAACTTGAGGCAGTTATTCGTTATCAAAATACAAATGATAGTGATGGAGAATTTCTTCGGTATCATGAAATCTGAATTCCTCTACTCAAAAGAATGTCCGGTAGAGTACCGAACTCATTTTATTCAAGCGGCCTAACGAATAACCGTGTCTAACTTATTAGGGTCACTTCAGAAACTAAATTGATTTCTTTAGGTCGCTTTTATTACAGGTTAAGTATATATTGCCAAAGCTAGATAGCTATCTAGCTTTGGCTCCTCTACACTTGATGAACTTCCCATCCTCCTCCTAACCGTAAGTCAATCGACGCGCTAATAAGGAGCAGAACTAAGTGGTCTACGTCCGTTTCGCATTATGACTCTTATACCTGGTAACAGTTTTCCTTATTAGCGCTGTTTTTGTTTAAAATGAACAACGGCGCTGTATAGCTTTCTGCCGTCTTCTGTCACATGCATTTGGTGAGAAACAGAATGTACCCCTAAGAGGATGGTTTTATTTACTTCAATTTGTGTATTAATTTTCTTTTCGAGCTCTTTTAGACTTGTCTCCTCGAAAAACTCAACTTTGTCTTCAATGATATCAAAGGATATATTCATCTTTTTCCTCCACAATCAAAAGTGCTTTGTCATAGTATATCATGGTTTTGTTTCTTGGTATGAATAAAGAAATAAGAATGGGCATGATCTTTATGGATTTAATTAGCATTGTCAATATTTATAACATAGTATGCAAATAAGAAAAATAAGGATAGGGAGCGGTAAAAGAGTATGGGGAGAGAATTTTTACATGTGTTTGATGAATGGGCAGAGCATTATGATGATAGTGTAGCAGGGAATGATAAGGAGTACGTAGAAGTCTTTCGTAACTACGATGAAATTTTACAGGAAGTAGCCGATCTTTCTTCAGGAAAAGTAATAGAATTCGGACCAGGAACGGGGAATTTAACTAAAAAACTGCTAATCAAAGGACTTTCTGTAGTAGCAATTGAACCGTCTTCTACAATGAGAAAGATTGCAGAAAGTAAAATAAAAAGCAAGAATGTTACTTTCTTAGACGGTGATTTTTTTCAGTTCCCTAATGATGATCAGATAGATACCATAGTTAGCACTTATGCCTTTCATCATTTGACGGATCAAGAAAAGCTGACTGCGGTGAAACAATATGGAAATTTGCTTCAATTTGGTGGTAAAATAGTTTTTGCGGATACAATGTTTATAAATGAAATCGCTCATAACGAAGCGATAAAAGCTGCAGAATCTAAAGGTTTTCTTAAATTAGCGGATGATTTGCGAACAGAATATTATCCGACCATACCTTATATCGAAGAAATCTTGAAAGAACATGATTTTGTCGTAACTTTTAAACGCTGCAATCAATTTGTTTGGATTCTGCATGCTATAAAGAAGTGAAACTTTGTTATGGGGGGTTTTTATACCCACTGGGCATTAGTTGAGCGGGATAAAAGCATAAATAGAAAGGTGTTAACTCATGAAAATCGCAATTATTGGTGCAATGGAAGAAGAAGTAGAAATTTTACGTAATAAAATGGAGGAACTTCAGCAAGAAACGATTGCCGGTTGTGAATTTAATATCGGTAAATTACATGGTGCTGAAGTGATCCTTTTGAAATCGGGAATCGGAAAAGTAAATGCAGCAATGTCTACAGCTATTTTGTTGGAGAAATATGTACCGGATATGGTTATTAATACGGGCTCTGCTGGCGGCTTTTCGCCGGAATTGAAAGTTGGGGATGTTGTCATCTCAACTGAGGTTGTTCACCATGATGTAGACGTTACCATTTTTGGATATGCATATGGTCAGGTGCCTAAGCTTCCGCCGACATTTAAAGCTGATGAAAAATTAATTGCAATCGCTGAAGAAGCAGCGAAGAAGATAGAAGAAGTGCAAGTTGTGAAGGGATTAATTGCAACTGGTGATTCTTTCATGAATGATTATGAAAGAGTACAATTTGTAAGAGGAAAATTCCCTGAGCTACAAGCGTCAGAAATGGAAGCTGCAGCTATTGCCCAGGTTGCTTACCAATTCGGTATTCCGTTTATCGTTATTCGTGCACTTTCTGATATTGCAGGCAAGGAATCGAACATATCGTTTGAAGCGTTTTTAGAAACAGCTGCAATTCACTCCTCGCAATTAGTAGAAAACATCATTCATCAATTGAAAGCATAATCGATTGTCAAGGGACCTCTCAGAAAGTCATTAAATGACTTTTTGAGAGGTCCCTGTTTTCATTCCTTCGGTTTAAGACAAACGCTTTTATTGCCAGTACTCCCATCAATTTCATAATAACCATGTGTGTATAGATATGTTAAAGTTGAATAGGACTTTAGTTGTATAATTCATACAAGGGGAGGATCAGTGACTTATGAAGAAGGAAACATCTAATCATAAAAAATATTATGAAAAAATGATTGATTATAGACGATTTTCTGTGACACTTATTTGTATTAGTGTTTTTTTATATTTTGGTACAATGATTTCAATTAGCGGAGATAATTTATATACAAGCTTTTTATTATTGTTTACAATTTTAGTTTTATGTGCAGCTGCTGTCTTCTTTGCACTATCCGCTTCGTATCAAAAAAAATCGATACAAGAAGACGAAGAAACCCGATATTAACCTTCTATCTTAGGGTTTTTGATACTTCTTTACACAAATACGTCCGTAGGAATATTTAATCCTACGGCTTTTCTATGCTTTTTTACGTTTTAGTTAAAACTGCAAATTTGAGCCGTAGGGTTTATTCCTTACGGCTATTTGCGTTGTTAATTTTTAAATATAGGAAGTTTATGTGGTTTTATCTTTTGTTGAGGTAGTAAAGATAAATGAAGGGTGAAAAAAGGATTGGAAAGAATTTGGGTTCAGAATGATAGTGGCTAAATGGGGATGTAAACCTCATCTTTCAAAATTCATTTTATCATTTCTCTAATTGTTCAATTATAATGAGATGGAATAATTTGGTTAGATGTTATAATATTCCTATAATGCATTGGGGAATGGGGGTAATCCTATGTTTTCGATAGTGATGGCGTTGACTCTTACAACCGTTATAGGAGTAATTATAGCATCAGAGGTCAGTGTGGATTAATTATGATAAAGGTCTGTCGGGAAAATCAGCTAAAGCCGATATTCTGACAGACCTTTATATATTCAGCTACTTTCTACGCTCCTTTTCTGCTCGATAAAACTCATGGAACATCTTCATAAGTGCTCTTTTTTCAATTCGAGAAACATAGCTTCTGGAAATGCCTAATTCCTTTGCGATTTCTCTTTGCGTTTTTTCTTTCAAGATGCCAAGACCAAACCGATTAATAATGACTTCCTTTTCCCGTTCATCTAGAACATCAATATATTTCTTTACTTTTTCTATTTCCATATTCAGTTGAATTAATTCGATAACATCCTCTGATTCTGATTTTAATACATCTATAAGGGATATTTCGTTTCCTTCCTTATCCTGACCAATCGGATCATGAAGGGATATATCCTTTTTTGTTTTTTTTGTAGCTCTTAAATGCATAAGAATTTCATTTTCAATACATCGGGCTGCATAGGTGGCAAGCTTTGTTCCTTTTCCTTCTGAATAGCTTTCAATTGCTTTTATTAATCCGATTGTTCCGATTGAAATAAGATCTTCCGTATCCTCACCGGTGTTCTCGAATTTCTTGACGATGTGAGCAACGAGACGAAGGTTATGCTCAATCAGCATATTACGAGCATGGCCGTCTCCTTGACTCATGAGTTTTAAGTATTTCTGCTCTTCTTTGGCCGATAAAGGCTGTGGGAAGGCGTTGTTCTTGACATATGATACGAGAACTGCAAATTCTTTCACAATGTAACCAAGTGCTGCTAAAAGTCCAGACAATCAATCACCCCTCTGCTTTCTTCAGACATTGGCCTATATCTAATTCTATGTAGCCATGTTTATATTCGTGTCTGTACCATCTGTTTTTATAAGAATATACTGGAAATCCTCTTAGGAAATAAATAACAATCCCAGAAGTATACGCAATAGATGTAGAAATGGTACAAGCACAGTCCAAAAGCGTAAACATATTTTATAATATCAACGATTGAAGGAGGTCAAACATGAGATATGGTTATGGCTGTACCCCTGTTTATCCCCCAACCTACTACGCTGGTGGTGGAGGGGGCTACGCCTTTTTTATTGTATTGTTAATTATTGTTTTAATTTTTGGAGGCTGGTGGTTCTTCTGTAATTGTGGTTTCATTGGAGACTTCGGTACCCAATGCTGCTGTGATTAAATAGGGTCGGTTTGAAAAGTCATTTGCAGACTTTTTGGACCGATCCTTCTTGTTATGGAGCGTATATGTATTACACTATTAGTAGGCGGGTGATTCGGATGAATTTATTTAAAAAGGTAGAATCGGCAAGAAATAAGGAAAAGGCAATGGCGATGTCGGCTTATATGAAGAATCAATTTCCTTTTGCTGGTCTTCAGGCACCGGATAGAAGAAAAATTTGCAAAGAATATTTTAAAGAAATGAGTAAACAGCCAGTGGTCGACTGGGCTTTTGTTTGGCAATGCTATCAAAAGGACGAAAGAGAATTTCAAATAATTGCGATTGACTATCTTGTGATCATGAAAAATAAAATAGAAGAAAAAGACTTGAACCAGCTTGAATTATTAATTACGACAAAGTCATGGTGGGATTCAGTTGATTCATTAAGCAGTGTAGTAGGGTATCTTGTCTTGAAATATCCGAGTTTCAAAAGAAAAATCCGAGAATGGGGATTCCAATCAAATAATATTTGGCTCATTCGTACAGCAATCATTTTTCAGTTGAAATATAAAGAGAAAACGGACACGCACTTTTTAAGTGAGGTTATAAAGCATAACAGCCAAACCAATGAGTTTTTTATTAATAAAGCAATTGGCTGGGCACTAAGGCAGTACTCGAAAACGGATCAACAATGGGTAAAGCAATTTTTGCAGGAAAATGAGCTGTCAAAGTTAAGTGTAAGAGAAGGAAGTAAATATGTGCAGGGTTAGTTCATTTTAGTCCGTTATTTCGAGAATAGAAATAATGGGATGAGCATGATAAAATGAAATTACTGGAAAGGAGAGGTATTATGTCATATTCACCAGTTTGGGATTTGGATGTATTTTTTGAAGGGGGAAGCGATTCTGCTTCATTTGCAGCATACATAAAAGAAACAGAAGCATGTATTCAAGTATTGAAAGAATTGATTTCCTCATGGGAGGTTACCTCAACAGAGAAAGATAGCAATCGATTAAAGGAGATTCTCCATTTATATGCGTCAGCTAGAACAAAGCTGTCACAATCTGGTGCATTCGTAAGCTGTCTCGAAGCGCAAAATGTTAAAGATCAAGGCGCAAAGAAATGGCGAGCGGAGATTACGATGTTATTTGCTTCTGTCCAAGGTGCATTATCTATTTTGGATGAAAAGCTTGTTCAAATAGATGAAGCTTTTTTTGAGAAACTGATTAATGACGAGCAGTTCGTAGAATTGAAGTTTATTTTGCAAGAAAACAGAAGAAAAGCGCAAGAAAAACTGTCAGTGGAGCTTGAAACATTGATTCAACAGTTGGGCATTGATGGCTACCATGGTTGGGGACAACTTTATGATAGTTTGGTAGCTACAATTGAAATTCCATTCGAAGAAGATGGAAAAGTACAAATGCTTTCAGCGGGACAAGCAGCTAATAAAATGTTGCACCCGGACCGTGAAGTGAGAAAACGTCTTTTCCAAGCGTGGGAAAAGGCATGGGGAGACAAAGAGGAGCTATTCGCTCATGCACTCAATCATTTAGCAGGCTTTCGCTTAAAAGTCTACGAAAAACGCGGATGGGAATCCGTTTTAAAGGAACCACTGGAAACATGTCGTATGAAGGAAGAAACGTTGAACAGTATGTGGCAGGCGATTACTGCTAGCAAGCAGCAACTTGTGCGATTCCTACAGCGTAAGGCACAACTTCTTGGTATTGAAAAATTAAGCTGGTATGATGTGGATGCTCCACTGCTTACAGCTCCGCAAAAGCAATTATCATATGATGAAGGCGCACAGTTTATTTTGAATCAGTTCTCTTCATTCGGTGAGCAACTGACAGCCTTTACAAAAACAGCATTTGAGGATCGCTGGATTGAAGCAGAGGACCGTCCGAACAAGAGACCAGGAGGATTTTGTACAGGTTTTCCTGACAGTCAGCAATCTCGTATTTTCATGACCTATTCAGGGACTTTGAATAATGTATCCACCCTGGCTCATGAATTAGGGCATGCCTTCCATTCTTATGCCTTGCGAGATGTTCATCCACTGAATAGAGGATACGCAATGAATGTAGCTGAAACGGCTTCGACATTTGCGGAAATGATTGTTTCGGATGCAGCAGTTAAGGAAGCTGAGAATAAGGAAGAAAAAATTGCTATGCTTGAAGATAAAATTGGGCGTACAATTGCATTCTTTATGAACATCCATGCACGTTTCCTATTTGAAACAAGATTTTATGAGGAAAGAAAGAGCGGCATAGTGTCTGCAACTCGTTTGAATGAATTAATGCAAGAAGCTCAAAAGGAAGCGTTTATGGATTCGTTGGATGAATATCATCCGCAATTCTGGTCATCAAAGCTGCATTTCTATATTACATCTGTTCCATTTTATAATTTCCCTTATACATTCGGCTATTTATTCTCGCTTGGGATTTATGAAAAAGCGCTAGAATCAAAAGAAGGCTTTGAGGAGAAGTATATCGCACTTCTTAAGGATACTGGCTGCATGACAGTTGAGGATCTTGCTATGAAGCATTTGCAGGAGGATTTGACAGGCACAGCATTTTGGGAGCGTGCTGTACACTCATGTGTGAAGGATATAGAGTTGTTTTTGCAATTGACTGAATAAGACGCTTTCTGATGGCGTTTTTCCTCTCCTTGTTGGAGGAAAGAATAGCGGTTATATTTGAATAAAGTAACAAAAAAACGCCGATTAAACACTAATAGTCCCAACTATTGGTGTAATCGGTGTTTTTTATTTATGCTACGTGTAGCTTTGAGTTATATTTTCTTTATTTTGAATGGGCTTATCATTGAAAGCGCAAGTAAGCTCATAAGAAATAAGAAAAATACTGGAGGGATTGCCTCTACTCCTAAATAGCTTAATGTTGCCAAACAGCCGGCCGCTGTAATCGGTAAACCAGTAAAGTAACCTTTGCTTTCAGTAATATTGAATCGTGCTAAACGGAAAGCTCCACAAGCCATGTAAAAAACCGTAATAAACATTCCTGTTGGACCTTGAGATGCAAGGACAGCTTGATAAATTAACAGTGCGGGTGCAACGCCAAATGATATAATATCACTCATAGAATCAAGCTGTTTACCCAAATCGGATTCTGTTCCAAATTTCCGGGCAATCATTCCGTCAAAGCGGTCTGCAAGTGCAGCTATGAAAATTAATAGTAAGGAGAGATTTAAGTTACCGCCGATACTAGCTAAAATGGCGAAACCGCCTAAAGATAAGTTCAATAACGTAATAAAATTTGCAGTTTGGGATTTCAATTTCTTTTTTGTCAAATCTAAAACCTCTAATAAGAACATTTTTTCACTCCCTTTTATCCAACTTGGATAAAACATAACAATTTACACAACACTCTTTGCTTATTGTATAATAATATTTTATTGTATGCGAATAAAGCAAGTGTTAATATTATTATTTAACAATTTGGAGGCACAATGTTGAAAAGGACCTTATATAGATTTTTAATTGAATTGACTAACCATAAGCTGACATCCAAATTGCTTATGAAGTTTAGTCAATCAAGTTTGAGCAAATCGATTATCCCGTCTTACAGTAAGGCGTATAAGCTGAATTGGTCGGAAGTTGAACGGAATCAAAAAGATTTCGGAACGCTTCATGAATTATTTATCAGGAAGCTAAAACAAGGAACAAGACCGATACAAGAAGGGGAGCATGTTGTTTGCAGTCCTGTGGACGCTGTATATGAGGAGAGCGGAACGATTGCTGCCGATGCTAGTATAACCGTAAAAGGGAAGGACTATTCGATTGAAGAAATGCTTGGTGATCATGACGTACTACAAAAATACATCGGAGGGACTTATGTGTTGTTATATTTGAGTCCCAGTCATTATCATCGCATTCATGCTCCTATTACCGGCGAAGTCGTGAGACGTTGGTCATTAGGAAAGAACTCTTATCCTGTTAATCATATGGGAATGAAATACGGAAAAGCTCCGTTATCGAAAAATTATCGACTTGTTACGGAGCTTAAACATGCAATGGGATCCATCGCCGTAGTTAAGGTGGGTGCAATGTTCGTAAATAGTATTGAAATTACAAATGAAAGCAGTCATTTAATAAAAGGTGAGGAATTCTCCTATTTTAGCTTTGGATCAACGATTGTTCTTTTATTTGAAAAAAACACATTTAAATTGAACGCAAGCTTAATCCCTCATTCGGAAGTGAAATACGGTGAAGCGTTAGGGGAAATAAAAGTTAATCAGATTTTATAAGGCACAGTAGGAACAACACTTTAAGTAAGGAACAGCGACTAAGAACGCTTCGGCCGTATATCTTCGTCGCTGTGATTCTCATCTAGATGAAGACTAAAGAGTCGCTCTATGATGAGACGCGTATCTTATAAGATAAGGAGCGCCGGTGAATTTCTCCTTCGATTAGTCGAATGAATTCTATGCTAAGATTAAGTTTTCGAGCTTTATAATAAGATTCGATTAGTAAATCATCGGACAACTTGTTCATTGCTCAGCCGTTAGGCTAGTCACCTCCATGAAATTTTTTGAAAGTGTAATTTAAAATATATGCTCAGTAAGATTGGGTTATGATTCAATAAGTACACTTTAACAAAAAATAACAAACGGAACAATCGTTCTCTTATCCACAGACTGCGGTGGATAAGTTGTTAGTTAATTGTTAATAATTTACTTTTTTTGTTTGTTTTAGTCGGTTTATTTGTTAGTAACTTTATCCACAGATTTCGAAAAGACGGTTTTTGTCGAAAGATTTTTGTTATATTTAAAGATATGATTGCTATGGGGCGATTAGTCTCTTTGAAAGAATACAGGAAATTAGTTATGATGAATGAGGTAATTTATAGAGTAGGTAGAGGTGTAGTTGAATGTTAAAGATTTTTTTGCCAGCAGAACATGTAACGAATGTTTTTAAAATAACTCCCCAAGCTTTAAGCGAGAGAGGCATTAAAGGAATTATTACCGATTTGGACAATACGTTGGTCGAGTGGGATCGCCCATCTGCAACTCCACAGTTAATAGAATGGTTTGAACAAATGAAAGCTCACGGTATTTCTATTAC
>JAEIGA010006183.1_pt1 | contig 18225 bp, 13 predicted proteins | sample 9270691 | NCBI WGS metagenome assembly JAEIGA01 (sample SAMN17057246, study PRJNA624740) | gut metagenome | biome: biome; isolation source: fecal sample | host: Bos grunniens | place: China: Xizang | collected 2019
ATCCTGTTGCAGATGTGGTCCCATTAATGGATAATTTATATATAAACTGCCAAAAGGGGGGCTGATAATGAATAAACTTTCGTTTGTTGGAATCTTTGCTGTGTGTGCGGTATTGGCATACGATGCGGACGCATGCACCGGAATTACATTAAAGTCCAAAGATGGTGCGACAATTGTCGCACGTACTATGGATTGGTCGCGTGTGGAAAATGTAAGTATGTACACAATCGTTCCGCGTGGGCATACGTTGCAATCTTTGTTGCCCGATGGAACCAAAGATGGTCTGGCTTACAGTGCGTTATACGGCTATGCCGGATTGGCCGCCGCCGAACCCGAATTTATAATCGACGGCACGAACGAGGCCGGATTATCTGCTGCTTTATTTTATTTTCCAAACTATGGCGAATATTTGCCGTATAATGAATCCGACAAAGATATTTCTTTGGCTGATTTCCAGGTTGTTTCATGGATTTTATCTCGCTTTGCCACGATTGATGCGGTCAAAGCGGCAATTAACGATATTCGTATCATTAATGTTGACCCGACTGCATCTACGGTACATTGGCGCATAACCGAACCCAACGGTCGTCAAGTCGTGTTGGAAATCGTAAACGGGCGTCCAAATTTCTATGAAAATGAAATTGGTGTTCTGACTAATTCGCCCGGTTTTCAATGGCAAATGACAAATTTGAATAACTATGTGAACCTGCACCCCGGTGGGGCAGGGCCAACAAAGTTCGGCCCAATCGAATTACGGTCTTTTGGTTCGGGGTCGGGCTTTTTGGGGCTGCCCGGTGACTTTACGCCACCATCGCGTTTTGTTCGTGCGGCATTTTTGAAAACTTATTCGTTGGAACAAGATACCGCATACGATGCCACGCAACAGGCGTTTCATATTCTGAACAGTTTTGATGTGCCGCTGGGGGTTGAATTTGCGGTTGGTACGGCGCCGAATGATATGCCGTCTGCTACCCAATGGACAATTGCGACGGACTTAAAGAATATGGTGTTGTATTATCATACTATGTACAATCGCACAGTTCGCAGTTTGGATATCGGCTCTATTGATTTTACAACTGTGCCTTTTCAATATCATCCCTTGGACACGGCCAAACGTCAAACGATTATTCCGGTCACGGTTGATTAAAATAAACCGCCATTTGGCGGTTTTTTTATGCGCATATTCCCGATATGCCCGTGCGGCACAGTTTTGTGTAAATTGGTTTATTTAAACCATATGCGCGGATAATGTTTTTTGGTGACATATTTGACCACAGGTTATGGTATGTCGTGCGTCCGTCTTTAATGGTTTTTATTAATCCGCTTGGTAATTCCGACCGTCCAATGCATGACGATAAATACACCACACATTCATCGTTATCCGCCAGATTTTCACACGCCAAAATACGCGCGTAAAGATTCAATGTTAAATCGGCTTTACTGGCATCTTTGGTCCACGGTGAACCACCACCAATCGGACATGCGGTTGAATAAAAATCGCAGGCCAATTTTCGACCCGTGATACCACAATCTGCAACGGGGCCGTGGTGTGTATATTGACCTGTGCCATTGATGATAATATTTTGCGGTCGTTCGCCCAATATCGCAACAATGTCTTCGGTTAAATCGACCGCGTTTAACATAGGAATTGCAACAATTGCGGTTTCTATTTTGTCGTCGTTTAATGTGATTTGTGTTTTTATGTCTAATCCCAAATTGTCGGATTTTTTTGCCATTTCATACAGTGCGTTATTCAATTTACGCGCCAAAAACAGTTCACGATTTATCATGCCTTCGCCACGACATGCATATCCAACAAATGCGCCTTGGTCGCCCCATCCGTCTGCATCGACACCTATGCGTATTTCTGTGGATTGTACACCGATTAAATTTATGATATCGATAGCGTCTGGATTAATTGAACAATCGCCCCAAATCGCATGGTATCGTTTGTCGTATCCGATTTCTGCCAATGCATTTTTTACGTGCTTGGTTAAATCGCCTGTGTCAATATTGCCACCGATTTCGCCACCTAATACCACGGTGTTATCTTTGATTAAAACTTCGACCGCGTATTTAACGTTCGGGTCTTGTTCAATCATTCTGTCCAATATGTACGACGAAATATAGTCCGCAATTTTATCTGGATGTCCCAAAGACACCGCTTCTGCTGTTCTTTGCATAGTTTACTCCTTTGGTTTTTATGCTGTAACCAAAGGCGGATTCAAAACCTGCGCCAACGCGCACGATTTTGGTTATAAAGAAATGGAAAAAAATCATAATTACAACCCCATGTTTAGTCCGTTTTGTTTCAGGCCGGACAATTCTGGATAAATCCACCTTGATTAATTTTAATTCTACAATATTTCGAATTAAAAATCAAATTTATTTAATCGCGATACAGAAAAGTATTTTATTGCCGCCATAAAATGTGATATAATATCCGACGAAATGAAGGTCGCTTTATCCTTTTTAATTGGTTGTATTGTTGCGTGTAATGCGTACGGTACGGATGTCTTAAATTTGGATTCCGCGTTGCGCAATACGTATCGCGCATGTGTTGATATCGATGACAATCTGCATGATTTGAAAGTTTTGGCCGGCATAAACACTGCTGTAACCGCGGTTGGTGCCGGTGTCGGTTTTGGCGCCGTCGTAACGGGTGCTGCCAAAGCCAATTGGGATAAACGTATTGATGACTTGTTCTCTGCTTATACGGATATAGCATATGAATACCAAGGCAACGACCCAACGGATTCAGAAAAATCTCAATGGCTTGATGCGCTGAATACCTATATGGATTCTGTCGATTGGGATAATTTGCCGAAACCCAGTAATGCTGATATAAATGAAATAAAACAACAAATTCAACAAAAGAAAGCTGAGGCCGAACATAAGTCAAAAAAACTGGGTAATTGGCGCACGGGATTATTGGCAACAAATACGGCAACAAATATCGCCGGTGCGGTTATTGCCAGTCGAACTGTTAAGCAAGACGACATTCCGGATCAAATTCGGGCGTGCCTTAATGCAACGGCGGAATTAAGTCGCGCAATTGCATCGGCCAAAATGAACGGCGTTGATACCGCCGAAGCGTCACAAATATATTCGGCTTGTTCAGAATATGAATATGTGGATATATCGCCAATTAAAACACAGGGTAAAAGTGCAATGGTTGCCGCGTCAATTGGTGCGGGTTTGGGCGGTGTCGGAACATTGACCAGTGGTCTGGCCAACGGCGATAAGGTTCGCGGCAATAATACTGTCGCCGGCAAAAATAAAGAGCAGGGCTTAAACACCGCGTCAAATGCTTTGTCTTTGGGGGCGACGATGGCATCTGTAACCGCGACTGTGTTCAATGCAAAACAAATATCGGCAATTAAAAAATTGGCGGCTGTATCGGAAAAATGCACGGGGGTATTACGGTAATGAAAAAGATGCTCTTGGTTTTTTCGGTTTTGTACATGTCGGTTGTTGTGCCGGCAATTGCGGATGAAGAGCCGGCTATATATATTGACCCCAACGTGGCGCGTCAGGTTATGACCGAATATTTCCGTGATGATTTTGCCGAAAATATGGGTGTGCCTGATGAATATGCCCCCGAAGTACGTGACTATATATTTTCGAAGGCCTTAACACGCTGGAATCAATGTGTACAATCAAATGCCGACAATCTGGTTACGCCTTCGTGTATGGTGGGTGTTTGTTTGAATGTGATTCAGTTGTATGAATCCATTGATTTGCGACAAAATATAAATCTGAATCCAATGGAGTTTGGACGCGATCCGGTTCGTGATTATTGTGGTCGTTTTGCATACGATATGGTGCACACACGCGCCCCCAGCGGTAATCCCGACTGTGAATATACGATTACCAAAGTTAACGGTTCTCAATCGCGTATTCAATATCTGGCGTCCGACAATACCGGTTTTGTGCGCAGTGGCGGTTCGATTGCATGGCGTTTCTTTAACCCCGGCAACCTCAGACGCAGTTCTTTACAGTGTGCGCAAATTTCTACTAAACCAAATGGGACATTCGCCGCGTTTGCCAGTTATGATATCGGTCGTGCCGCATTGCGTAATTTGTTGCGCGGCGACGGTTATACTAATTTAACGATATCTGGTGCAATTTCCAAGTATGCACCGCCGTCTGAAAATAATACCGCCAGTTATATTCAAAAGGTAAAAAATATATTAAGGTCCCACAGAAGTGATGTCAATACCGTTTTATTGCGTAATTTGCCTGATGAAGATTTGGTTGTTTTGATGGATGCCATAGAGCAGTTAGAAGGATGGCGTCTGACCGGCACAATGACAGAAATTAATTAGTGTGATTTTGCTTTACAATCCGGTGTTTTATGATATCATAATTGTGGTGGTATGATTCCACACAATAAAAACTTCAAACATATCAATTTTAACAAATTTCACGCGCATTGTTTGCGTTCGTGAACGATTGTGCGTGATACAAAAACAAAAGGAAAAATATATGTCAGATAAAATATTTTCCGCCATACGTTTTGCGGCGGATGCCCATTCGGGTCAATATAGAAAAGGAACAAAACTGCCTTATTTGGTTCATTCGATTGCTGTTATGCAATATCTTATACAATACAATGCGTCCGATGACGCCGTTGCGGCCGGCATTCTGCATGATACATTAGAAGACACCCCAACATCGGCGGATGATTTGCGTACGGTCTTTGGTAATCGTATAACAGATTTGGTTGTCGGGGCATCTGAACCAGATAAAAGATTATCCTGGATAGAAAGAAAACAACACACGATTGCTGCTCTAAGTGATATAGACGACCTTGAACAATTAATGGTGGTGTGTGCAGACAAATTAAGTAATGTTTCCAGTATTGAATTAGATTTACAAACGCATGGTGTTAATGTGTGGCAACGTTTTAATTGCGGATATGAACAGCAAAAATGGTATTATTGTTCATTGGCGGAAATCTTTGCGCGGCATACACATCGGTCACCCATATTTGACGAATATATAAATATCACTAATCGTGTTTTTGCCGATTAATTGACATTTGTGTGTTTGTATCTTAATGTTAATAAAAAACGGGGAACGATATGGCTATACTAGAACATTTGGCAGAAATGCAAAATGCGACCGGTAAAAATCGCTTGGTGATTGTATTGGATGGTATGGGAACGGCGGTAATGGAAAAACTGTTGGATTCAAATGGTTTTCTGCGTCGCAATATGATTGCGGCGGAAACGGCGCTTATCCCCGCCACAACTGTTGCTGCAACAACGGCGTATCGTACCGGTAAAATGCCATATGAAACGGGCTTTGTTGGTTGGGCACAATATTATGCGGAAACAGATGAAGTTATCGAAGTATTTCTGAATACAAATCTTTATACCGGTGAAAAATCCAAAATGTCCCATCATACAAATACGTCGCCATGTCCAATTGTGGTCGAAGATATGCGTGCCAATGGCCGCATTGCTTTCGAAGTGATGCCTGCATTTGCGCCGGATGGTTTTGACACATTTGATGCTTGGTTAAATCGTATTGTCGAACTGTGCAATGCGTACAACGATGCTTATATCTATGCATATTGGCCCGAACCGGATTCCACATTACACGAATTTGGGGCGGGGGATGCTGCGCGTACTTTATTGTGTGATATTGAACGGCGTTTAGAATTCGCAGTACAACAAATCCGCCAACCAACAGACGTTTTAATAACCGCAGACCATGGACATACGGAAATAGAAACCGTATTCATAGATGATTACCCAGAATTGACGGAATGCCTTCTGCATCCGCTGTCGTTGGAATCACGTTGTGTATCGATGTTTGTAAAGCCAGAATACCTTCAACGCTTTCCGGAATTGTTCAACATGCATTTTGGCAAATGGTTTAAACTTGTGACCAAGGCCGAATTTGAAGTCGAATATTTGCGCGCCAACCAACCCGTGCGCTTTATCGGCGATTTTGTGGCGATGGCGATTGATAAATACGAATTAAAACAACGTCCCGACACGCTTAAACTAAAAAGTCATCACGCCGGCATAACGCCCGCTGAATTGGAAATACCAATCATAAAAATATCTATCTGATATCATATTGATGATAACTGCATAAAAAGTCCAAATGTTTTACGGCTAACTGTTCAGTGTTTTTATCATGTGATTAAATTCATCTTTTGTGTATTCTGTGTTTGCTTCCAGGCATCGCATTTCACCGCCATTAAATACATACCATGGGCGCGTGCCAACAACTTTTACAATATTGCCATCTGTATATATTCTGTCTTCTTCGGGCAGGGCAACAACAGGTTCTCTATGCGAATATTGATTTAAAAATGTTGTTGCCAACTGTGTCATCGCCGGATTTTGATTTGTATAATGCGCTGTGATTGAACAACCGAACAACGTATTGAATCCAATTGTGTTTCCCAAATCAATATCGTTGGAATCCATATATATGCAAGAATCGATATCTTTGCCAAATATAATTGCGCCGGCGCTGCCACCATAAACAATACCACCATTGGCCAAATATTCTTTTATTTGTTCGAATGCGCCGCTGTCTTTTATCTGGTGCAACAAACGGTATGTATTTCCACCACCAATAAACACCGCTGCAAAATCACCCAGATTATGTTTTAGTATTTCGGATGCTTCACGCACAATAATAATTTCGCCATGTTTAATATTGCTTAATTCGCCATTTATCCACGCTAAACAACTGTCATACCTGTCTGGCTCCATTGCCAAAGGAATATACAAAACAGGTTTAATTGGATTGATTAAACTTTCAAATAATTTGTTTGTGATAACGGTTTGTTCGCCACTACCACCACCATTCAGTATCAAATGCACAGTTGCTTCCTTTGTTTGTTTCAGTGGTTGGGAATAAAATCAGTATAGATTGCGATGCTTCTGTTGTCAAAGTTTTATAAATATCATTTGGTGTGGATTATGAAATATGGGGGTGGATAAATCTGGATGGATAAAAAGGTTGGGAATCCAAAGGCGGTGAATGTTTTGTTCGAAAGTATATGAAAAAGTTTTTTTACAACAGAATTATTGAACCTCAAAAAAACCTTAGAAATCCAAACAAAAAACCGTCCTTTTTATGGACGGTGTAAAATATGGCTCGGCGCGGCTTGTTCATACTGGTACGAAAATCAGACGAATTTACCACCCCGAAGAGGGGACTGAAAGGCTTCCTGTGTAAACAATAAGTATTGCATCCGTCAAAAGTGGTTAAAAATCGTCCCGACCCCCGCGTTGTATTGCGTGTGACGCAACCAAACCACGCAATTGTTGAACAAGTTTTTCAAACCCTGGTTCTTTTTCCAACTTGTTTCGCCACGCATTATATTCGCCTGACAATTTGGTACAATAACGGCGAATTGTTTCTGCCAAGTTTTTATCATAATCATCCATTGTATGTATGGCGGACATTTTGTCCAAGGACTTACGATATACAGAAATCTTGTTTTGATACTGTTTTATATATTTATTCTTTTCTGCTTCTGTCAACAGGGGATAAGCATTGGATTCATATCTTTGTATCTCTTGTTCATTATATGTAATACGTGTTTTTAGTGTTTGAATTTTGCCGTCAATATCGCCCCTAAATCGATCTTCGTAAACTTTCATAAAATCTATTGGTTTGTTTTCAAGAATATTGGAAATCACTTGAGATGTCATCTTGTTTGCACCTCTTTTCACAATTACGCCATAAAGAGATTCTGTATTCGTTGTTAATATGCCGGGGATGTCGCCTGAACTGGTTTCGCGAAAAATGGATTCCACGCTATTCCACCAACATTGCTCCAATGCAGCGTATGTTGAATTAGAATGTCCCTTGTTGCTTGGATTTCCAGGTACCCCGAATGATTCTGCTGTATTCGCGATAACCTGACTTCTTTCAGTGGCATCTCCAATGTCATCTATCCACCGTTTTCCCATTTTTTCCATTGACATTCTCACGACCATATCACGCAAGTATTGTGATAATATGTTAAATCGCGATTCTTCAAACAGTCCGCGCAAAAATGCCTGTTTATCCTTGGCGCTTTCATACATTTGTTTGACGCGTTCATCACCATAAAACTCATTTTCAATTGCCCATGGACGTAAATCCCCATTTTTATATCTTGTGTATGTTTCCAAATCATACGGACTAAGCCATGATTCTATGCGCGCCACTTCTTCTTCGGTATAGTTGTCACGTTTATATGTCGCACCATGTTCGTCAATTTGATACAGCGGTCCATTGTTGTCGGGTTGAACAATATATGTGTCTTTCGGCAATATCAAACCTGTATCTGGATTTGCTGACCAATATGTGTCCGTGCCCGCGACTTCAGCAGGGTTGCCATTTTTTTCTGTGACATCGTTATATGGCGCCAATATCACAATCGGCATATCGTTCCAATTGCCACCTATATGCGCTGTTACAACATGGTTCAATGTTACGTGAACGGTTGTGCGTGGGATATTAAAATCCGTTGACATTGCAGTTGTTGGAATATACATTGTGCCGTCTTTATGATGCTTTGGCATGTACTTAGTCGCATGCACCGCACACCAATGCGACATATCGGCCATATAATCCATGTCGATACCTCGTTCATCAGATTTTATTCTTTCAATGCCTTGAGTAAACTTTTTCGTCTTGGTCATCTGCAATCCCTTTGTTTTCACCCAAGTAATTATAGCTTTTTTTCAAGTTTTTCACAAATAAAATCGGCACAAACACCACAACAAATGTATGTATAAGGATAGGTGGCAAATTTTGAGTAAATGAAAAACAGACTCATTTTCTTATGCAGTTCGATAATGCCTGAAAAATAGCCCGTTTTATAATCTGTATTATCGAACTGTGAAAATCCTTAGAAATCCAAAGAAAAACCGTCCTTTGACAGGACGGTGTAAAATGTGGCTCGGGCAACTGGACTCGAACCAGTGACATACGGATTAACAGCGAACTGAGCTAGAAAAAAACACCCTCTGTAAGCCGCAGAAATCTAGTGTTTTTGGATTCTAGTTCATGACGGTGTGTAATTTCTGTGTGACAATATGTGTTTTTGATTCTGCATTTACCGACATTGAAATCCAAAAATGTCCAAGTAAAAGCAGTCTATTTTTACTACGGTACCCCTACTGTTGATTTCAATAAAAAAAAGCCAACGTAAATAGAGTGAAATGTAGTGAAGTAAGACAGTTTTGGACATAGTTTGAGTTTTTTCTTGTGATTTTTTTCCATTTTATGTACCATAAAACCTAACAATTGATTCTACTGAATTTAAGAGGTGTATCGTGTCTCATTCTGACTCTAAGTTTTTCACAAATGAACCAGGCGCAACATTATATGATCGCTTTAAGAAAACACTGGCCCACACAGAGTATTTCGACATGTTGGTTGGTTACTTTAGAGCTTCAGGTTTTTTTCGCCTGAAAGAGGCTTTCGAAGACGTTAAGAAAGTAAGGATTTTAATTGGTCTGAATATAGATAAAAATAGCTATGATGCGATAAGACATGCAAAATCAGTTGATAGTATTCGTACCCACGAAGACCTGCAAAACGAAACAGAAAATGCAACCGTTATGGATATTCAAGGTGCAGAGGACGATAAAGATGTTGAAAAAGGGATTTTGCAATTCACAGATATGTTAAAGTCGGGAAAGATAGAAATCCGTGCTCATAGGGATCAGAATATTCATGCAAAAGTTTATATAATGCGCCATGGCGAGGATGAACTGGATTATGGTCGAGTAATAACAGGATCAAGTAATTTCTCAGAACAAGGACTAGTTGCCCAGCGAGAATTTAATGTTGAATTGAAAGATAAACCAGATGTTGATTTTGCACTAGAACAGTTCGAAAAACTGTGGGATGAGGGAGAAGATGTAACAGAAACATATATCGATACAATACTGAATAAGAGTGCTATTACCCCAGGAATACGACCATACGATTTATACCTCAAGTTTTTATATGAATACTTCAAAGATGAAATTGATGACGATTTAAGAAAGGTGGATATTCACCTGCCAAAGGGTTTTATGGATTTGGCCTACCAGACAGATGCGGTAAAGAACGCAAAACGTATCCTTGAAAAATATCACGGCGTATTTTTGGCAGACGTTGTGGGTTTAGGTAAAACATTTATTACCGCTATGCTGCTACAGGTGCTGGATGATGGTCAAAAACTTATTCTGTGTCCTCCCAACCTGGTAGACTACTGGAAAGAAACGCTTATGGATTTTGATGTTGCAGCAGAAGTGCAATCACAATACCAAATTGACGACAAAGATCCAAAGAAATATGAAAAATACAAATATGTCGTAATTGATGAAGTACACCGTTTCAGAAACGATAGAGGTACAAACTACGGTAAGTTGAGAGATTTAGTATGTAAGGGCAAAGATATTATCCTTGTGTCAGCGACACCGTTTAATAATACGATTATAGATATTAGAAACTTGCTAAACTTATTTATGGACCTAAACCACTCACCATTCCGTGGCGCAGAAAACCTAAACGCACTTTTTGACAACACAGAAAGGGATATAAAATTTTTAGAAAAGACCTTTGGACGTGGTTCATCGGAATATAAGACCGGAATAAAAGTGGCAACAGACAGAATACGTGAAAATATTCTTAGACCACTGATGATTAGAAGAACCAGAACTGAAATTAAGGATCTATACAAAGAAGATATAGAAAAACAAAACCTGAAATTCCCAGTTGTTAAACCTCCAATTGAATTGACGTATGAGTTTACACCAGAACTGGAGGATGCTTTTTCTAAGACAGTAGATTTGTTAAAGCAAGAAAAGAACCCAGAAGACAGCAAGTTTAAGTATGCTCGCTATATGCCATTATTATACCTAAAGAAACCGGCTGACGATAAGGTTCAAACTCAGCAGAGGAACATTGGGTATTTTATGAAAATGCTGTTAGTTAAACGGTTAGAGAGTAGCCAGTTTGCGTTTAGGGAAACACTGCAGCGATTTATAGACTCATACAATAATTTTATCAAAATGTACGAGGATGGAACAATCTATCTTGGAAGAAATGATATATTCAAGTACCTAGAAACAGACGATACGTCTATAATCGAAAAATGGGTCGATGAGGGAAAAGTTGATAAATACTCGTCCAAAGAGTTTAGAGATGATTTTATCCAAGATTTGCAAAGCGACCTTGAGGTGCTACAAATCTTGCAAGGAATATGGGACAACATAGAAGAAGACCCTAAACTTGAAAGATTGGCGATTGCACTGAAAAGTGACGATATGAAAAATAAAAAAGTAATCATCTTCACAGAGGCCAAGGATACAGCAGACTACCTTTTCAAAGAAATAACAGAATCCAAGTTGTTCCCTAAAAACACAGTCTTTGAAATGTCTGGTGCTGGCGGTAAGAGATACTTGAATGTTTGGTCAGCAAATCCAACGGAATATACAGATGTCAACAAGGCCAAGCGTGAAATAGAATACGACTTTAATCCAAAGGAATATAAGCCAAAAGATATAGAATTAAACATTCTTATCACAACGGACGTTTTGTCCGAGGGTGTTAATCTGCATAAATCAAACATAATCATGAACTATGACCTGCCATGGAACCCAACGAGAGTTATGCAACGTGTTGGACGTGTAAATCGTATTGGAACCGTTCATGATGAGGTTTATTCATACAACTTCTTCCCAACCAGCACGAGTGATGCACACTTGGGGCTAAAGGACAATATCGTTTCAAAGCTATCGATGTTCACAAACTTGCTGGGGGATGACAATCCACTACTAGAGGCTTCAGAGCATGTAGAACAGCACAACCTGGCGCAAACCTTATATGAAAACGTAGCAAAATCAACAGACACAACTGAGGATGAAGAATTCGGATTTGTAAACAAATACCTACAATTGTTACGTGATATCCGTGATAAAGAACCAGAGCTATACAAACACATCAAATTGATGCCTAAAAAAGTTCGTTCGGGTGTTAAAACAACCGAGTCAACGGCCGTGTTAACATTCTTCAGGAAAGGTTCTTGGACAGACTTTGTCATATCGGGGAATGGCGCACACGTATTTGGACCAACCCCAGAAATAGCAGATAGTATAAACGTTTTTGACGATATTCCTGCAAGAAGACTGAGTTTGCTTGAGGCGATTAAATTATTTGAATGTAGCAAGGACACAAAAAGCGTTCCCTTGCCAGATAAATACTTTGATTTGCTGGCTAGAAACAAACAGTACATAGCACAAAATGTTGATAGAAACGAAGATGATGTGATAAGGGATAAAAAAAGTAAAAATGCAGATATGGCGGTCTCTGTAATAAAGAGCTTGTTAAAGGCAAAGCATATAGCTATTGACGATACAGAACGTGCATATCTTCAATTAGCACAAAACAGCATTCCAATGATGTCACCAAACCCTGTAAAGAAACTTGGAACTAAATTGCATGAGTTATTGGGAACAGCTGCGCTGTCATTAAAACAAGAAAATGCGACAGCAGAGGAAAAAACACATGTTCGTAATAAGTTGTTCATAGATGTCATGGAAGAGTTAAAAAAGTATGAAATTTATTGGCGACCAGTTAAGGATGACCCTGTCCTGAGTGATATGACCAAAGTTCGTGAAATTATCTTATCTAAATGCTTTGTGGGAGAATAAAAATGCAACATACAGATGCTGTAAGACTTATAAGAAGAACATTTGAAAATGCATACGATGAAACAAACCTGCGCACGCTTGTTGCAGAGTTGTTTCATGGTGCAGAAAATAAGGATAAGGTGTATAGTGGGGAGTATATACCCAAAGCATACAGAGATCATATCTCATCATATAAATATATTTGTAAATACGTAACACCTGATCAAGAAGAACTAGCAGTCTTAGCCGTAAACTGTTGCAAAATCGAAACTCTCGAAAGAGCAAGAACCCTACAAAGAAACTTTATAGCTAATTACATGAAAGAACGAGGAAAGGATGCATGTTTGGTTGCTTTTTACTCAGATGAGGACCGATCGCACTGGCGGTTTTCTTTCGTTAGAATAGATAACTCATTTAATTTTGAAACCCTTAAATCTCAAAATATCCTAACACCGGCCAAAAGGTATTCCTATATGGTTGGTATTAAGGAGGCAAGCCACACAGCACAGCAACAGTTATGTGTACTATTAGATGGCAGCAGTCATAAGCCAACCTTAAGTGAAATAGAAACAGCCTTTGCTATAGAAAAGATATCAGACCAATTTTTCCAGGATTATAAACTTAAGTTTATAGAATTGGTAGAATACATGGAAAGCTTGAGAAAGGAAGATAAGAACCTTGATACTCACTTTGAATTGCTGAAAATTTCGAACGAACTGTTTTGTAAAAAACTACTTGGGCAAATTGTGTTTTTGTATTTTCTGCAAAGGAAAGGATGGCTAGGTGTACCACTAAATAAGAACTGGGGGGATGGCGATAAGGCGTTCTTAACAAATTTATTCTTATTAGCGGATGCAACTAATAAGAATTACTTTAACGATTACCTAGAACCATTCTTTTACGATGCGCTGGCTACTGAACGACAAGAGCATGTGTATAAACCTCTAGAGTGTAAAATTCCCTTCCTAAATGGCGGATTATTTGATCCGGTAGGTAGTTATGATTGGAAAAAAACGATAATAAATATACCAAACAGAATTTTCAGAAATGGAAATGATGGTATCTTGGATGTATTTGATCGATATAATTTTACTGTTAGGGAGGACGAGCCTCTTGAAAAAGAAGTCGCTATTGACCCAGAGATGTTAGGTAAAGTATTTGAGAATTTGCTAGAAATTAAGGATAGAAAATCTAAGGGTGCCTTTTATACACCACGAGAAATCGTTCACTATATGTGTCAAGAGAGCCTTATACAGTATCTCTCAACAAGGTTTGCAAATAAGATTCCATCATCAGCTATAGGTTTTTTCATAAAATATGGCGACCTGTATTCAGAACTTGAAAATAGTAGGGAACGAGTCAAAGCCCATCAGGACAAGCTACCGGCAGAATTTGATTTTATAAAACCATATGCAAGTGAATTAGATAATGCTCTTCAGGAGGTAAAGATTTGTGATCCAGCTATTGGATCGGGAGCCTTCCCTGTCGGCATGATGCATGAAATAATCAGAGCTCGTCAGACATTACAAAACGCAGGGTTTATTGCAAGGACAAAGAAAAGATCAATATATGAATACAAAAGACAAGTAATTCAAAACTCTATCTATGGTGTTGATATCGAACAATCAGCCGTTGATATAGCAAAGCTGCGTTTGTGGTTGTCGTTGATTGTAGATGAAGAGGCGTTTGATGAAGTTAGACCATTACCAAACCTAGATTATAAAATCATGTGTGGTAACAGCTTGATTGGCTTAAAAGAGGATGAGATTAAAAGAGAAGACCTTTTAACATCAATTGCGAACAAGCAGGAAGAATTCTTCAATACGAGTAGCAAAAATAAGAAAGAAAAGATCATAAAGGAAATTTCTAACACGTTATCAATAGTTACAGGCAACAAAGATACATTTGACTATAGAATACAGTTTTCAAAAATATTCAAGGACAATGGTGGTTTTGACATAATTATAGGCAATCCACCGTATTTCAAATATGAGGGTGAGCATAAGGATGAAATACCAACCCTCAAACAACAAGATTACTTTAAGTGGTGTGGATCAGGAAAAATAAATGCATATAGAGTTTTTCTTGCGATGGCTTTCAAGAGATTAGCAAAAAAACAAGCAACAGTATGTATGATATTCCAAAACTCCTTTCTTGGGGATTCCTCTGTTGCTGGATTACGAGAGTATGTGTTAAAAAATCATCAAATAGTTAAAATTGACTCATTCCCAGAAAGAGATAATGTTTTTAAGAGAGTTTTTAGCAATGTTAAAATGAGTGTGTGCATACTACTTGCAAATTCTGATAACCCTACACAAGAATTTTTCCTGAATGTATATGAAGATAGATTCTTCAATTTAAAGTTTGCTAATAAAATAACGTATCAGAATGTTATAACTTTAGATGAAAGGAATTTTACCATTCCAATGTTGACATCCGAAGAAATGCCATTATTGCTAAAAATCTATAACATTCCAAATGCGAGAAAAGTCAAAGCGATAGAGGGAGAAATAAATATGACTTTTCACAAGCATTTGTTATCTGAAAACCAGATTGGACCAGAGGTCCTTAAAGGCGCAGCAATTCAAAGATATTTTATTACTGAGCATATGAGCCAGGGTAAGAGAGAGTTTATAAATGTAGAACAGTATGAAAGAGAAAACTCCGGTGCGAAAACCATGCATAACAAATTGCCAAGAATTGCTATGCAGGGGATGACAGGAGTGGATGATAAACGTCGTCTTGTTATGACATACGTTCCCAAAGGGTATTATCTTGCCAACTCTTGTAATTATGTCCTTTGCGAAGATGAGGACGATATTAGGTATGTACTAGCAATTCTTAATTCAAAATTACTGAATTGGGTCTTTAAGAAAACTAGTACTAACAGCAATGTTAATTGCTATGAAATAGCGGCACTTCCCATCCCAACTCCAGAGGCAGAAACAAAGCATGAAATCATCAGACTAGTAGAGCAAATAGAAATCTCTAGGAACAATGATTCAAGAATTAAAACAGACATATTAGAGCAGAATATTGACAATTTGGTATATGAGCTATTTAATTTAACCTCTGAGGAGATAGAGATAGTAGAAAGAACAAAGTAGGAATAGAGTGCTTAAAATAAGACAGAGCAGGATATTTTAGGATCTTTTTGAATAGCCAAATGAGTGAAGTAATCCTATGGTTAAGATAGTTTAATATCAACCATAGGATTTTTTAATGCAAGATGATGACAAGTTATTAAGCACCCAGGAGGTAGCAGATTATCTTGGGGTAACCATACATACTTTATGTGTTTATCGTATAACTGGAAACGGACCAAAGTACCTGAAGATCGGTAGGACAATACGATACAGAGTAAGTGATGTAAGAAACTGGGTAACAAGATCATTAAAATAAATAGCATTGTGTATCTATTTCACTGGATATTATTTTTTTTATCGGCATTGTGTTGTTCAAACAATACAAAAGAGGAAAAAATGGCGACAAAATGGCAATGTGAAAAGAGAATCTTTAAGGATACTTGGATCAGAAATCTTAATGCAGATACAAATATGCAGATTACCGATGGGGCAATTCCTGGCTTGTATCTGCGGTATTCAAAAAATACCAACAAAATAAGCTTCTATCTGGGATGTAGGTTAAGAACCACAGGACAACACAAGAACTTGTTTCTAGGAAAATTAAACGACTATCAAAACATAGACGAACTTAAAAACAAGGCTAGAAAGTGGCGCAACACAATATTAGAGGGCGGTGACCCATTAAGTGTGGAAAGAGCAGAACTCAAAAAAGAAATAATTGATGAATGTAGCAGAATAACATATAAAGAGGCTTTCGGGCTATACATGAATAAGTATGCAAAGCTTCATAAGAAACCACGGACAATCAAATCAAACATAGATCAGAGTAGACTTTATATCGAGCCGATATTTGGTCATCTTTACTTAGACGAGATAAAGGAAACCGATGTGTTGGATGCGTATGCAGCATGGGTTGAAAAAACATCCTTTTCTACAGCTAACAAGGCATTGTCATTATTATCCAGTTTCTGGACCTGGTGCGAGGATTACAAATATCTACCACGTGATAGCAACCCATGTAAATACGTGAAGAAAGGGAGGAATAAAAAGATAGAAACAAGAGTGTTAAGCATTGAAGAATATAAAGCTTTCTTCGCCGTGCTTGATGCAGAAAAGAAATCGAAGACTCCACAAAGTTACTTTCGCCTGATTAAGGTCCTGGCCCTGACTGGCTGCCGGTGCAGCGAAATTAGAGAATTGAAAATAGAAGAACTGGACCTGTATCATAAACAAATAAGATTGCAAGACAGTAAGACCGGTGCAAGGAACGTAAAGCTGTCAGATGCAGCAGTAAGAGAACTAGAAATTGCGCTGGCAGATGCAAAGGCACAGAACAGTGAATATGTATTCCCATGCAAGACAGATCCAACAATGTGCGTACAGGATATCCGAAAACCATTCCTGTGGGCATTGGAAAAAGCCGGGATACCGCAGATGAGAATACACGACCTGCGCCACTCATTCATCAGCATGGGGGCCAACACAGGACAGAACATGGTCGCCATGCGAGATGCAGCAGGACACAGCCGGATCATCACGACCGAGGGATACACCCATCTGGCTGATGAACAGACTTTCATCGCAGTGAACAATATTGCCAATGCAATATGTGCATAATTATTCTAAAAACCGCAGATTTCTGCGGTTTTTGGTTTGTCTATTTCGCTGGACTTGTGTATTTCTTTCGGTATGTTGTGTGTAGAAATAAGAAAAAAAAAGAGGTAAAAACAATGGCAAAAAAGAAGAAAAACTTATTCGTAGCAGCATACTATGCGGCTATTAACTCAGAGAATGGGATTGAAAAGATATGCTGGGCATTGGGTTCCGAATACATATCAGAAAGCACGGCATATTGCTGGATCGAAGAAGAACACACAGAGAAAGAAATCGTAGCGATGTTACGCAAGATTGGATACGACATCCCAAAAGAATTCAAGGGATCGGACAAAATCCTAACATGTGAGGACTAAGACCATGACAGAGATAAACAAAGAATTCGGATTCTACGGCACAGTAAAGCATAAATTTAATGATCCAGAACATGTAGAAGTAATCATATATACAGCAATCCGCCGAATACAGCAAATCGCACCAGAACTTACAATATTAGACATCACAATGATGCTGAACGGCAGAACCGGAAGACACCTGGCTGATGAACTGCTGGATATCCCAGGCGAAATCACCCCAGCACTAGTACTGATACAAATTGCAATGTGGAACAAACTAAGCATAAAAAAGTGGATAATGCATTACAACGATTTTGCGCTGGTATTGCCAGCAATCGATAAAAGAATGTTGTACGTGTCTGCTATAAAGAACGAAATGAAAAAGAAAGCAATACACAAACTGATGATAGAAGAAATCGGTTGTGACGAGAATTCAGCATGGCCAGATCCAGAAACTTGGGTAAACGCAGAAAACGTGCCAACCAAAGATTTGGAAATGATGTGGCAATACATTCAACAGAAATTACAAACCAAAGGTAA
>JAEIGA010006184.1_pt1 | contig 18220 bp, 15 predicted proteins | sample 9270691 | NCBI WGS metagenome assembly JAEIGA01 (sample SAMN17057246, study PRJNA624740) | gut metagenome | biome: biome; isolation source: fecal sample | host: Bos grunniens | place: China: Xizang | collected 2019
AATATCTTCGGAACTGTAACTCGTTTTAGCCAAAACAAATGCCTCCCTAAAAACAAAATATACGTGTATATTTTACCATATATTGTAGAATTTAGCAATACATTTACACAAAATAAAGCGTATTTGACAATATTTGCATAAAATTTTTTATAAAAAAAAGCAACCCCTGCAGGGGTTGCCCTTAATTGCCGTCAATTATAAAATTGTAATGCTATGATACATGGTTATCGAGCCGTTAGGTTCAAGTTTTTTAATTGCCACTTTATTTTCTAAAGAGTGGTCGGTATCAACAGCGTCGGGCATGCCGTTCCAAGGTTCAATGCAAATAAACTTAGCGCCAACTTGAGTCCATAAAACTAAACTTTCAAAATCTTTATAGTAAACTGAAAGTTTTTCTTCATCGCCACGCATTAAGGTTACGCGCTTTGATTTTATAGGATAAACTACCATAGAATCACCGTAATTTTCTTGCTTGAAATAATCGGTGAGTTTTAATCTATTACCCTTAAGGGTAATTTTTTCAATATCTGTAGTCGTAAAGTTGTCTACTAAAATAGTTCTATCAATAACGTTCTCGTCTTCTTCAAAGGCAATATAATACTCGTCTAAATCGCCTTCTAAAGCATAGCCTTCGTGACAGCCAACACTATAAAGCATTTCTTTATTAGAGTGGTTTTCAACGATAAAATATACGCCTAAAGAAGTATCGGTAAGTTTATAAAGCATTCTAAACTTAAATTCAAAGGGATATTCTTTTAAAGTGTCTTCATTGCTTTCAAGAAGGAAAGTAGCCGTTGATTTTTCTTGATTGACAACGGTAAAATCCATCGACTTTAAAAAGCCGTGCGTTTTAATAACGTATTCTTTACCGCCGTAAGTGTAATAGCCACCGTTAAGCCTACCGCAAATAGGAAATAATACGGGGGCTTTACCCGCCCAAAAACCATCAGCGCCTTGCCAAATTTTTTCAACCCCGTCAACGACGTACGAAATAAGTTCCGCGCCCGTAGTTGAAATTTTGCAAATTGAGTTACCACAAGTTAAAGTTATAATATCGTTCATAATTCACCTCGCATTTATTGTAGTAAAAGGCGGTTAATTTGTCAATATTTATACTAAAAATTTATAAAAAGATTTAAAATACTTGTATTTTATAGTTAAGTTGTGTTAGAATAGTAGCGTATTGTCAATTACGGAGGCAAATAATGGATTACAAAGCTATTGAAAAAAAGTGGCAAGCAAAATGGGAAAAGGATAAACTTAACAATTTCGACAAGAAAAACGCTGATAAAAAGTTTTACGTGCTTGAAATGTTCTCTTATCCGTCTGCTGCAAAACTTCACGTAGGGCATTGGTACAACTACGGCCCTACCGACAGTTACGCGCGTTATAAAAAGATGAAAGGGTTTGAAATATTCCAACCTATGGGTTTTGACGCCTTTGGTCTTCCCGCTGAAAACTACGCTATTAAAACGGGTATTCATCCGCAAGACTCTACCGTTCAAAATATCGAAAGAATGGAAGTTACGCTTAAAGAAATGGGCGCAATGTTCGATTGGTCTAGCGAAATTAAAACTTGCATGCCCGATTATTATAAGTGGACGCAATGGCTCTTTTTACAACTTTACAAAAAAGGTTTAGCATACAGAAAGGAAGCGCCCGTTAACTGGTGCCCCGACTGTCAAACCGTTCTTGCTAACGAACAAGTTATTCAAGGGCTTTGCGAAAGATGCCACTCTACCGTCGTTCAAAAAGATTTAACTCAATGGTTCTTTAAAATTACCGACTACGCTGAAGAATTACTTCAAGGCTTAGACGGACTTGATTGGCCCGAAAAAACTAAGGCTATGCAAAGAAACTGGATTGGCAAGTCTGTGGGCGGTGAAATTTTATTCCGCTTAGAAAACGGGGAAGACGAATTTAAGGTATTTACTACGAGAGCGGACACGATTTTCGGCGTTTCGTACGTAGTTCTTGCACCCGAACACCCACTCGTTAAAAAGATTACCACTAAAAAGCAACTTGCCGACGTTGAAAAGTATATTGAAGAAACGGCTAAAACTAAAGAAATTGAAAGACTTTCGCTCGACAGAGAAAAAACCGGCGTATTTACGGGCGCTTACTGTATTAACCCCGTAAACGGAAAGAAAGTTCCTATTTGGATTTCAGACTACGTTTTATACTCGTACGGTACGGGTTGCGTAATGGGCGTTCCCGCACACGACGAGCGCGACTACGTATTCGCTCAAAAGTATGACCTTCCTATTACGAGAGTCGTTAAAGGCAATACCGGTAGCGATAATTTACCTTTCGTTGACGACGGTGTTCTCGTAAACAGCGTAAACTACGACGGGCTTACTTGCGAAGAGGCAAGAAAGGCTATTCTTTGCGATTTAGCAGTTAAAAACGAAGGTGGTTTTAAGGTTAACTATAGACTTCGCGACTGGCTCGTTTCACGCCAAAGATATTGGGGCGCACCTATTCCTATTATTCACTGTGAAAAATGTGGTATAGTTCCCGTTCCCGAACAAGATTTACCAGTAAAACTTCCTTACAACGTAGAATTTAAGCCCGACGGAAAATCTCCGCTTGCTAAATGTGAAGAATTTATCAATACCAAATGTCCTATTTGCGGTGGCAAGGCTAAGCGCGACCCCGACACGCTTGACACCTTCGTATGTTCAAGCTGGTATTTCTTAAGATATCCGGACGCCAACAATTCTAAAGAACCTTGGAACAGAGAAACGGCAAACAAAATGCTCCCCGTTGACAAATACGTTGGCGGTGCGGAACACGCTTGTATGCACCTTTTATACTCGCGTTTTATAACTAAAGCGCTTAGAGATATGGGCTATCTTGATTTTGACGAACCGTTTAAATCACTCGTTCACCAAGGCGTTATTTTAGGACCTGACGGCAACCGTATGAGTAAATCACGCGGAAACGTTATCTCGCCCGACGATTACGTTCAAGAATACGGCTCGGATATATTTAGAATGTATTTAATGTTCGGTTTCTCGTACACCGAAGGCGGTCCTTGGAACGACGGCGGTATTAAGTCTATTGCTAAATTCCTTGATAGAGTTGAAAAAATCGTTACCACGGTAAACGATTATAAAAACAACAAAGTTACCACTTTTGAAAGAAACGAAAAGGAACTCAACTACGCTAGAAACTACGCAATCAAGTCGGTTGATAGGGATATGGAATTATTCTCGTTTAACACGGCCTTAGCAAGACTTATGGAATACGTTTCGGCAATTTACAAGTACGACGCGTTACCTATGGAAAGCAAAAACGTTACCTTTATGAAAGAGTGCGTTAAAGACTTAGTATTACTTATTGCGCCTTGCGCACCACACTTTGCTGAAGAACTTTGGTCAATACTCGGCAATAAAAAATCGGTATTCCTTACCGATTACCCTGCCTTTGACGAAAGCGCACTTCAAAAAGACGAAGTTGAACTTGCAGTTCAAATCAACAGCAAAATGAAAGCAAAAATTATGGTTTCAGGCACGGCTGATAATCAAGAAATTGAAAAAATCGCCCTTGCAGACGAAAACGTAATTAAAGCGCTTGACGGTAAGCAAGTTAAAAAAGTTATAGTAATTAAAGGTAGACTCGTTAACATTATCGCATAAAAAAAGCACGCTACGGCGTGCTTTTTAAGTTATATATTGATTTTATATATAATAAAGCGTAGGCATTTTGCCTACGCTTTAACTATTTTATTAAGTTTATAACGTTTTATTAAGGCGTTAGAAACAAATCATAACGAAGTTTATAACGAGTTTATTAAGGCGTTAGAAACAAGCAAGACAAGGCTCGACACTAAGGGGTGGACGGAATAGACCTTTTTGGTCATTACGGTCACAACTTAGTGGCAGTAACGCAGTATTGCGCCGTTTATAACGACTTAGTCTATATCAACTTTGTTAAGCAACTGCTCCCCTTTCGTCCTAAGCTCTTTAGGAACTACGATTTCGTCAAAGGTAAGGTAGTATTTTTTGCGATGAACGGTATAGTAATCTACAAATCTTACAGACATATAAGCAACGGCGAAGAAAGGTGCGGTTGCAATAATTGAAACGCCGATAGTTGCAAACACCATAATTACCGTTACGGTTATATGAATTAAGCGCATAATAAAGTAAGATAAAAATCTTTCAAGCATAAGTTTAAAACTTAAACCCTTAAAAACCTCTCTAAACGCGATAGTTACACCACACTTTTCATTTACCATTTTAGCGGGAATTAAACCCACGATAGTAAGCCTAAACGCATCTGCACTAATTACGAAAAATACGACTATCGTAAAGGTTATAAAACCCAAATATTTAATAAGAAGTAAAAATAAAAGTACGGATATAGTTAAGATAAACGAGTTGTAAATTAAAAGAGAAAAAACACAATATAAAGCGTATCTTATAGCAGGCGAAAAATGCTCTACTAAAGTAGTAAAGAATTCCGCGTGGCGAACGCTAGACATGTGTTCGTTTACGTTAACCGCCATAACGTAATCGCAAATACCTACGAAAAACTTTGCAACTTGAATTAATAAGAGTATTACGATAGGAACCCAAATAAGTTCGCTAAAAGTTGCTTTAAGCATTTCAAGTATTTTAGTAAGGTGATTTGTAAACTCTTGACTTAAAATCTCGTTCGAACTGCCCGTTCCTAAAACAAAACCTTTAAACTCTTGTACGGCAAAACTAATTAAATTAGTTACTTCTTGACTTTTAAATACGTCTTGAAAAATTATGTTTGCAATTAAAAAACAAACAATGAAGGTAATAACGGTAATTACCGTTCTACTGAAAAGCATTTTATAGCAAAGCGGTTTGTTTGCCATTGCAATTTTAAGACCGTTGGTAACTTTCATATCAAAGTCCTCATAAAATTTACTACTTTTGTATTATAAACTATTTTTTTACGTTTGTAAAGCATTTTAAAACGGCGTGAAAAATCACGCCGTAAAGGTCAGTTAGTCGCCTTTATATAATTTGTTAAAACGTCTACTAAATCACCTAAAACGTATTTTACGTCGTAGTCGCTCTCTAATCGTTTTAACGCCTCTTCTTTGGGAATAGAAAGATAGTAATTAAGCGCCTCTTGCAACATATTTTGTTTAATTTTTGTCTTTTCTTTTTCGGTAGGCGGAACGACTTTATCGTTTTCAAACGATTTAAGTTGTCTTTTTATCGTATTATTATACTTTAAAACTTCTTCTATTTTATCGTTTTGCTTGTCGGTTAAATCTTGTATTCTTTCGCTTAGTTCAAGCGCTTTTTCTACGTTTAACTTATTAACCGCGTTCAAATAATCGCTTTCAAGTTCAACTATTTTGTCTGAATTATTTTTAAGTTCGCTTGCTAAATTATAGTCGATATTCAACTCGTCCTTAATTTTTTCAACGCTTAAATTTTTAAGTTGTTCACTTACGATAGACGACCTTGAAACACCTCTTTTTATAGCGCTTTGCTCTAACTTTTCTTCAGCGTCTTTGTAAAGCGATTGCAATTTTTCTTTTTGCTCGCCTGCCTTAACCGTCATTAAATCGCTACTTTTTTCAATCGCATCTATCTTTTTTAACGTTTGATTTTCTAAATCGTTAAACTTTAAGCCGTAACTTTCTTCAAGCCCTTCACTCGCTTTTTTAGCAATTTCTTCTTCAGATAACGGCGTATACTCCATCATTTCTAACGTGGGTGGTTCTTTTATACCTTCAAGTTGCCTATTTAAAACAGTAAGTTTATCTAATAACTGCTTTTTCTTATCGTTTTGACTATCGGTTTCGTTAGCGCTTACTTCACTGGCAACGGTTTCAACCGTATTTTTACCACCTACACTCTTTTCTTTTTCGTTAGATGCTAACTTTATTTTAACGTCGTTGCCGACGTCGTATTTTTTTAAATATTGTAATATCTTTTCGCTAATATTCATTTTATCCCTTCCTTATTTTTAATGAATCTACTACCCTTACCAAATAATTACCGTCGTAAAGTTCAACCTTTTCGTCGCAATAATCTACTTGCTTAGGCGTAGTTAAACTTCCGTCAACGTCTTGAGAATAAAGAACGTTTTTGTCGCTATAGGTTATAGTATAACCCGCTTGCGTTTTTGTTACGTGATGACTTTTGCCACGCGGTAGAACGTAAGTTCCCTCGCCAGTTACTAACTTGTTAGAGTTTGACGCATCGCTTATAACGTAAACGCCTAAAACACTCGGCTCACAGGTAACTTTTACGCCCTTTCGATTGATTTTTTCACCTTTAAAGTAGCCGTTTTTAACGTAAACACCCGAATATACGTTGCCTGTTAAAACGTAGTAAACTTTAATTCCGTCTCCGTAAACGTGCCCGCAAACTGAAGTTGCACCGTTTGAATTAAGGTTTGCTATAACGCCCATAAAAGAGCTCGGGTCGTAGATTAAAACTCTTAATACGTTCGACGTATCTATATATAAAACGTAAAGTTCATCGTTTACGTAACCGCCGATTGACGCGTCCTTAACGTCGTTAATTTTGTAAATTTCTGAAAGTCCATCTTCGTCGTAACCGTAAATTATTAGTTTGTTTTTATTTACCGCGGTTAAGTAACTAATTTGCCCTACGTTTATTGCTGAAAGCCTACTAAACTCGTTAATATACTCTACGTTGCCGTCAATAATAGCAAGAAGTTTAGTAAGGGTAAACGGAATAGGCGCAGAAAATTCAAGCCTAAAATTAAGGTTACCTTCACCCACGCCCATTTGCAAATCAAAAACTCCTTTACCACCCTCAAAAACACCCGTTTGAACGGTACTACCGTTAAGAGATAAGACGTAATCTAAAGGTAGCGTTATACTACTTTCTAAATCAATCTTTAAAATTAAAGTAGAACTTTTTAGCGCTTTACACGAAAAATCTTTGTTAAATACGGCGCGCTTTTCGGGCGTTACCAAATCAAACGATAAAGAGTTATTAATTGCCCCGAATAAATCCTTTTGAATTTTTTCAAATCTCTTTTCAAGTTCAATAACTTTTACGTACGCCATTTTACCGTAATCTCTAAACATTATATATCCCCCTTAAAATACTCAACGTAAACACTCAAATTGCAAATTTCGGGCGAAGTAGTTTTGCTTTTTAACGAAATTCTAAATCTTTCGCCTTGCAACGACGGATATACGTCAGCGTGACCACCACTAATTTTATAAACTAATTTTTTATTTTCAGTTTCTAGCGTTAAAGTTATTTCTTCAAGTGAATAAAGGCTAACTGTATAAACTCGTTTTAACTTTGTTAAAACGCCAAAATCAGTAAAAGGCGACACCCACTCTTTTTCAAGCGGAACGCCTTTTAAGCACCCGCTTAAAGATATTTGATAAGGGGTTTTATCGTTAACTAAAATGCACAAGGCTTTGTTTATATTTCCCCCAAAATGCGTCAAATCGGTTATTTTTAATCCCCTTGCGATATAGGAATAATTTTTAACGTAGTCGTAAACTAAAATAACGTCTTCAACCGTACCGTTAATTTTCATCTTTAAGTAAAAATATAAAATATTATCTACGTAAACGCCCTTAGCGGTAGAATTGTCAACGCCGAGAATATAGTCGTCGTATTCGTGTAAAATTTTAACGGCATCAAGTCCGTTAAATCTAAAAATTCCAGCCGACGTAAGCATTATAATAAAATCACCGCAGTCGGTTACGCTTTCGCCGTAAAGTTTACCAAACTTGCCGTATAAATTGTCCGCAGTAAAACTTTCTTGATCACCGTAGGCAATTACCCTTGAAATGCCGTACTCTCTAAAGACGTAAACGTAGTCTAAAAAACTAACTACTTTTAAAAGCCTACCGTAATTATCGTGAAAATCTATAAACCCTGCCTCAGTTAAAGAAATTGCCCAGTTAGTTGGGTCAAAATCGTCTGAAAACCAAAGGGACGTTCCCTCTCCACCCGTAGTTACAAACAACCTTTCTTTATGTATACATAAAGAAGTTACGGGCGGTGCTCCGTCGATTTTTTCTAAAGTATAATCGTCAAGCATATAAGTATCGCCAGACGAACTAGCAAAAATCATAACGTCGCTATCTAAATAGTTATACGATATTGCCGTTGGTTTTTCTAAAAAGGTAACGTCGCTAATTCTAGTAAAAGCACCGCCGTTAGCGTTTGCTACGTACAAATGCTTATCGGAAGCATAGTATATAATTCGCTCGTTGAACGATTGGGTTTCATAGTCGTATCTGTTGTAATAATAAACGCCAATGGGCGTATAACTTCCAATTGAGGAATAAGTAAAATTATTGAATTTTTCAATGCCAATACCCCTTTTTAAAACTCCACTACTTGAATTAAAATTATAGATAAGTTTAGCAGTTGATAAATCTAAAAGTTTTTCGTCTAAACTTCCTTTCATTCCGTTTGCAAAAGACTTTACCGTTATTCGCTTTCTAATAACGGTTGGCAATTTTACGCTGTGATACACCTTAATACCACGTCCTTGCTTTAAGATTTCCAACACGCTTAATTCCGCTAGAATTTTTAAGCGCGATTATAAACTTATCTAGGTATGCGCTAGCCTCTTCAAATCTACCTTTATAAATCAAATACTCTGAAAGCACACCGTAAGCAACGTCGGTTTTCGAAAGCGGAGAAAACTCGTATACGAAACTATCGTTTAAAGTAGAAACGGTAGGCACGTAAACGTATTCAACCGTTATTTTTGAATTAGTTTTAATTTCAGTTGGCAGTATTTCTACCGACTGAAGTGAATCGGTAGTAGTAATTTTTAAAATTTTGTATGGGTTTTTGCTAAATTTTTGATATTTTACCGAACCCGATACGGGCGAAAGAGATTGCGTATAAACGAGCGGACAGTAATTAACCGCAGTTTCTATCGCTTGATTGTAGGCAATTAAAAGCAGTTCTTTATCGTTTAAATACTCCGCTTGCCCACTTGCTTTTCCCGCTAGGTAATCGTGTAAATCTATATCGCCCAGCATTTTAACAGCCGAGCAAACAACGTCTAAAACAGTCATATTTTCTCCTTATAAAATTCTCCGCCCAATTGGGCGGAGAACCGTTTTTACGTTATATTATGAAAAATAAATTATTTTTCGTTAATGCCCGCAATCATAATTTGCGCCCAAGGGCGTGAACATAACATTTCAGCGTATTTAACTAAGGTTGCTCTATACACGGGTTTGTCTGGAAGTTGTTTTAAAATCTTACCGTCTTCCCCTTCAATCCACTCCCAATCACAAAGTTGGTGGATGGCAAAGTCGTCGGTATTAAGTAGATACATAGTTCCTTCCGGGCAGAATCTATCTGATACTACGGGTATACCGTTAAACGATACCGTTTTATAACCGCCTTGAAGTTCAAGCATATCAAGGTTTCGTCTATAAGTAGACATGTGTTCGATAAGCGCTCTCTTTACGCCCGACGAACATAAAATAAAGTTAATTTTGCCACCACAGGTATCTTCAACGTGGTCAATCGCCTTTTGAATAAGCATTTCTGAAATATCGCCGGCATCGTTAACAACGTGTGGTAAAAGCGTTGTGTTTTGGCTTTTGGTTAAGCCGTATAACGTTTTAACCGAACGATCGAAAATACTTTTAAGACCGGTAAGTTCGTTGCCGTAAGCGTTGGGAATTACAAGTAATTCACCGCCGTAAGGGGTACAATCGCCAAGGTCAAAACCGATTACGCTTTCTTCAACGTCAACTGAAGTAACTGTAAACACCTTACCATCTCCAAGATATTCTTTAGAATTTTCATTATAAATCATAAATTTAGTGCCAATGCTAAAGTTTTTTGCATTAGTAACTTTATGTCTGTTGCTTTCACCTACGAATTCAAATTCACCTAACACGCCGTTGCCGTCGCCGAATAACATACGGCTAAAGTTGTAGTTTGCCGCCTTCATAAGCGATTCAACTTCGTCGTTTAAAATATTAGTAAACGCGCCCGATTTATTTTGCGATGCCCTAATTGCCTTATCGCTGATTTGAATAGTTCCGTAAAGGTTTTTTAAAGTTATAACGAACTCTTTGTAGTCTTGATTGCCCGGTTCTGGCAAATCGCCCGTTTCCGAACCTGCGCCCACACCGTTGTTATAACCCGTCTTTACGAGTTTTTTAATTTCTTTACCCCAAACGTTATCGCTGGTCTTTTTGATTTTTGCAAAAAACGGATTGACACCATAGTCAAGATATTCTGAAATGACGTCAAGATACGCCGTCTTTAATACTTTATCCGCAGTGGATGTAGTAATTACCATAATTTTAATTTATCTCCTTTGCTTTGTTAAAAATAATTTGTGCTATCTTACTTGCTTCAGATAACGTTTTGGGTTTTGACGGCGGAGCAATCACGCTTTCGCCGTTTCCCTTAAATAGCCCGACCGTTGGTTTTGAGTCTTTAACGCCTACGAGATACTCGCGAATTATCCCGTCTTTTATCGCTTGGTTTTTACCCGCGCTTTCCAAAATATACCCGTTAGACGAATAATAAGTCTTTTGACTTTCAATTTCGCCTTTTAGGTAATTGACGTAGGCTCTTTCCAAAAAGCCATCGGCTTCGTCGCCCGATTTTGCGGCAATCTCGTATAGCGACGGTAAAATTTCTTGCGCCTCTGGATATTTATCCTTAAACGCCTTTCCCCTCTCGAAAACTTTTTCGCTAGAATCTTGTTTAGATTGTTCTACGCTCCTTAACTTTTCGTTTTCCCTCTCCAACTCTTTAAGTTTCTGACAGCGCCTGGTAAACTCAGACTCTAAAGAATTGTATGCGCTAAGCAACTCGCTACTTGAAGAAAACTTACCAAAACTTTCAATTTTGTCGTCGCCTAAAACCTTTTCCGCCTCCGCGGTGTGCGACGCTGAAATATCGGTATTTTCTAAGTTTATTTGCTCAGTTTCTCCCGCTTGTGTAACCATAATTTATTCTCCTTTTATTTGATTTGATATATCGCTTAAATTTTGATTAAGTATTAGTTTTTTATGTTTAATTACGTGATTTTTTATCCTAGTTTTATACTCGCTATCGCCAAGTTTTTCGTTCTCTAATGAAAGTAATTTTCTAAGATGTTCTTCTATGTGAACGTCGTGATCGTCAAACTCGTCAACGGGCAAATCTAAGCCTATAAGTTCGATATTTTCCTTTTCCGCCTTTTGAACGTGAAGTGAAACGATGTCTTGCGCGTTTGATAGCGAGCCGTAGCCGAGAATTTCTAAAACCTTAATTTTAGTTCGGCTAGAAAGCCTACCGCTATCGTCTTGTAAAAGCCCGCTTGAAAGCATTTCTAGTATCGCCGTCTTTTTTTGCGCCGGCGTTTGAGTAAGTTCGTTTTCAGTATCGAAAATTATATCGTCGGACGATAAGTCGCTTGAGTTAAAATAGAAAAGTTTTACCGATTTACCCTCGCCTATCGATCTCATAATTCTAGTGTTTTTAGCAAACTGGCGATAAAGCCTTATTACGTGCTTACCTATTTCTTTAACGGCTGAGCGTATAGATTCGGCGGTAACTGAAAGCCTAGTTTCGTCTTGCTCGATTAAAAGTTCGATTGCCGCACCCGACATAGTTGACGACGATAGCGTAGAGTTTTTACTAACTTCGCTCGTACCCGAAATAGTTACGAACTCGCTTTTTAATCTCTCTTCTTCATAGGTAAAATCTAAAGGCACCGAGCCTGAATTCATAATTTGGGGTGGGCGACTGCCCTGTCTATAAACTATAACTTTACCGGGCGATAAACCTTCGTCGATTAAATCGTCGGTATCGACTGAACCGTCCTCAACGTTGATAACGCCCATACTTACCCTATTCATAAATTCGTACTTGCGATTTTTTACCGCGTTGTACGCCCTTTGAAGGGGAATTAGTCTTTCAACTAAACTTACGCCGAAAAACCCACCCACTTGCACGGTGCTAATTTGTTTTACAAAGGGGTAACCCCTTTCTCCGTCAACGCCGTTTTGATAGGGAAGTTCCCCTTCTTCTAAAAGTTCACCACACGCAACCGCATAGTATTTACCGTTTGGATTATCTAGGCTTGGTCGCTCGTATTTTTCAATTAAAATTACTTGATTTTTTAAAGTGTCCGAAGTCTTTTTAGTGCCACCGTAAACGCCGACTTTATTGTCTAGCGAATATACGTCGAGATCCTCGCCGACAAAAGTTTTACCGTAAACTGAATTTAGTTCGTCTGCCGAAACAGCCCTTGCGTGAATTATACTTTTTTGCTCTTGTATATCGCTGACGAATAAACTTTCGGGGTAAATTTCAAACGGCGATATAACGCTTACTGAAACGTCGCCTTCAAATACCGATTCTCCGTCCTTTTCACCTAATTTTTTACCAATGCTTGCATCCCAGCCGATTTTATAAAAACAAGTTCCCGTAACTTCCGACCAAGCAGTTGCATCGCTAATAATTTTATCAAGTCCCACTCTAAGCGAAGTAGAACGCAAAATATCCGACGACACTACCGCCGATTTTAAATCTCCTTCTTCAGAACTTACCGCCCTTACAGACATAGTCGGTCTAACTCTTGAAAGTTTAGCAAGCCTAGTATCCATAATTGGCGCAATGTGGTTAAACACGCTTCTACTTTGCCAACCGTAGTATTTTTCCTCTTGCTGAACTTCGCCAGTCGGCGTAATTTCGCAGTATTGATTACCCGCCACGTAGTTAAGGTTTAATCGCCATTGACGTTCTAAACTCCTTCTGTTTTCACGCCTTGCAATATAGTCGTTATAAATGCTTTCTGCAATCTCTTTTTGAAGTTTTAACTCTTCTTTATTATTTTTTTTCAACGCCTTTCTCCTTTTTTAACTGCTTAGTTATAACCGCCGATAATTCCTTGGCGCACTCCGAGCAAAGTTTTAAACTAAAATATTCAGTTTGACCTTGCTTTTTGCTAATAAAATAACTAGCCTTGTTTGAACACCCACCCATATCGCATACGATAGGTTTGTTAGTAGTTTTTAAAATCATTTTAATTCTCCTTAAGTAATTTTATTAATCTAAGTTTTTCCCTTTCAAGTTCCTCGTCGCTAAGCGAACTTAAATCGCAGGTTTTTTCACTTAGTTCAAATAAAAGTTTTAACGCCGAAACGTCAGGCGGTACGTTTTTTTGAACGACCTTTCTTTTAATCATCCTAAGTTCACCGTCTTCCTTTTCTGAATACTCTTCAGTAATCTCGGTCGAATCGTATCCAAGCGCTCGTTTTTCAAGGGCGGATTTTACACCCTCTAACTCGTTATTATCCATAACCACCATTCCTTTTATTATTATTTAATCGCCTTATAAGTCGTTGTTTGTTAATATACACTTCACTTTTTCGTTCGGGTGGCGGTGTGTTTTTAGGTTTAGTCATAATATAGTATCTAAGTTCGTCCAAAGAATGATCGTCCTTTTTTATAGGCAAGTCTTCTTTACCCCAGCGATAGGCTTTTATTTCGCGTATTAAGTTAACGCAGTTTTTAAATATGAATAACTTGTCGTTTTTAAAATACGATTTAACTCTATTAATTCCCGTAAACAAATCTTTATTGACGTTAGTGTTTACGTTTATGCCGTTATCTAAAAATAGTTCGGCAACGCTTTTAACCCCCGATAGCGTTTTTTGGTTTGACGCAGAATCAATATAGGCGTTTAACCTACCTAAGCCGTCCCTTCTCCAACCCAATTTATTTGCTACTTTTTTAATTTTTTCAGCGTGTTCTTCTACGGATAAACCGCTTTCGTAATGCTCGCCACAAACGTATACGCGCCCGTCGAAATCTACCGCGTAAAAATGGCAAGATAAAGGGTTTTTAAGCCCGGGGTCTATTGAAATTCCGTCTTGCCAATCAAACGGCACGTCAAACGGTTCAATTACGTGAACGTTTTCGTTAAATTCAGGGTAAACGGGGCCGGTATCTGTATAAAACAATCCGTATCGCCTTGACTGAAGTTCGCTATCGCTCATACTTTCAGTTAAAAGTTTTATCTCTTTTTTACTTAAATAGGGATTGTCCGCCCACTCGATAAACTCGTACCACACCTCTTTTGAATTATATTTATTTAAAAATATCTCTTCGTAAATAAAGGTAAGCCCTTTAAGTGGCGTCATCGTACCGAATATATCTCCCCTTTTATCAAGAACGCGCATACGGCACTCGTCGTAAACGTCTTTGGGGGGTTCTTCGTCAAACCACACGAAATCAAGCGATGCGCCTTGAAATTTTTCACGACCTTGATCACAACTTTTAAATCCTATTATTGAAATTCCACCTAGAACGTTTTTAATTTTAATTTGGTCTATCGTTCCAGACTTAAGGTCGTCCTTTTTGCCTGATAGCATACTCACGTCGACAATCCAATCAGGGTTTAAATATTTTAAAATTTTTTCTTGAGCAACGTCGCGCTGAACTTGTTGAGAAAGCGAAACCACCCAACCAAAGACCTTATCTTTATTCTTTCTATAAGGATGAATTCCCCTTGCCATATATAAGCACTCTACCGCACCGCACTCGGTTTTTCCAGAACGGTTACCACCAAACACCCAACGATTGCGCTTTTTACATTTATGAAAGGCAATTTGTTTTTTGTGTTTTAATTTACCGCTATTGTATCTTTGCAAGGCGTTTTTATCATAACGCGAACGCTGTTCCGCTTCAATTTGCTTTATTTTTGAAATAACTTCTTTATCCATTTGACTAAATCCATCTAAATACCGCTTTATTCGACTTAATTTGCAGTATTTTATTAAGTATAATTAAATAACTATGAAAACTTTGATTAAAGGTGCGCTAACTATATTAGTTTCAATTTATATTGTTTTTCGTTTACAACCAACAGTAGTTCTTGCCAACAACTCTGAGTATATGCGAGTTTTAAAAGACGGCGTTATAATCTACTCTGACTCAAGCCTAAGCGAACCCCTTTTTGAAATTCCCAAAACCTATTACGTTAAAGTTGAAAGTCGTTTAGGTAGCATTATTAAAGTAAGTTACGGCGACGATAGTAAAGATTGCCCCGTAATTATCGGTTACGTTAGCGAAAGCGATTTATCTTTTGCTGAAACGATCCCTACCACCCCGTTTTTTACTATAAAAGTATCAACGGATACGTCCGATATTCTTTTTAACGACGTGGAACTCAAAATTCCTTATTTTAATCTGCCTAAAAACGAAGTTATGTATTACTACGGCGACGTAAAAATTAACGATAAAATACTTTGTTACGTTTACTACAATAAAAAACTTGGCTACGTTGATAAAACCTGCCTTAACCCATTTTCAATCACGCCGAACCCCGACCCTTTTGAAGAAGAAACCCCGCCCACCAGCGAACAACCGCCATCAAACGATAAAAGCGAAACGACCTTTCAACTAGGTGAAAATTTACAACTTATAATAATAGTAGGAATATCAATAATCTCTATATCCGTAGTTTATTTTTTATTTAAACCCCAAAAGAACAAAACGGCAGACGAACAAAACGAATTTTACGGCGAAAGTTAACAAATAACGTGTTTCTTTCCCTCTTCAAGTAAAGTCTTTTTATAAACACCTGCAATAAACGCAATTTTTAAATACTTGTTTTGAAACCACTCTTGATCAAACCCGTCGTTTACAAGTTTGGTAGCAAATCTTTCAAGTGCTTTAACTTGCTTTCTAAAATAATTTCTTGAAGTGTGGTCGAAATTTTCGTCGCTAGGAACTATTCCAAAATATTTATAACTAATTAAAATTTTATCTTCTGGCTTTATCTTGCTTAATATATCTTCAGTTATATACTTAAGTTCGATAAGGTCTTTTCTAATTTCGCTAAGAGTAATTAACTGTTCTGCAAGCCTTACGGTATCGTATCTAAGATAGAAAGAATTTTTAGCGCGTTTTTGAATAACGTTTTCAATTTGAGTTATAACACCGGAAATTTGATTGTAACTAGAAAGTATTGTTTTTGCATAATTTAACATAGTATTCTCTCCTATTTCGTATGAATTAAAATATTAATTTGAAATGCGTTTACTGCCTAACACACACAAATTATAAGCAAACTTAACTTGTTTTTCAACTTAATATGACAATTTTGAACAAATTAATTTAAAATATTTTTATTTTGAACAAATCTCGTCATAATCGCTTGACTACACAAGTTTTAGTTTGTAAAATATTACATTTGCGAACATTTGTTCGTATTTATAATATGCTTTTAATGTTGCCAACTCTTGACGTATTTAAAAAAAATTCATATAAAAGTTAATAAAATTATTCTTATAACTGTTGAAATAAAAGATAAATAATGTTATACTTACTTATATATTTAATTAACTATAGGGTAAGTATGAAAAAATTTGCGGTTATTTTACTATCTGTAATATCTACTTTAGCGTTAGCGTTTTCGCTACCGCGCGTTTTAGTTTCCGCACAAGAACAAACCCCAATAAACGTAAAAACGACGGCGTTTATGCCATCGTCTTTTCTACAACTATACGATTTAAAATCTCCCGTTTCAATAACTTATTCGCCTAGCGGTTACATGGTAATTTCAGAGCATATTGGCGACAGTAACGGAACTTCTTTATTTGATAGAATTTCAGTTTATAATCCAAGCACTGAAAAGTTTGGTGCGCTTAACCCCCACTCCACTATTTACAACGTTACCCACGCTGAAGAGTACGGCGATTATATTTTTTATCTATCCAACTCTAGGCTTTATTACGTTCCCGCAAACGATTTGTCCGCAGAGCCTACTGAAACGCCCATTACAAGTTCTAACTTTTTCCAGATTAAAGACGGGTTTTTATTAACAAACACAAACAACTCGATAGTTATCTATCAAGTGTCGATTGAAGATAAACCTTCGTTTATTAAAAAATCAACTCACAACTTTACCACTAAAAACGCTTTTATATCTTCAGAAAACAACGTTTACTATTTGTTTGGCGGAAAACTTTACTGCTTTGACGTTCAGTCGTCAACTTCTTATGAAGTTGCGGTAGTTCCAGTCGACGTAAACTATATGGCTGAAATTAACGGTTACGTATTCTTATCTTCAGGTAGCGGTATTTACAAGGTTGAAAAAGGCGTTAATAAAACGCTTGAGTTAGTAATTGAATCAACCAATCAATTAAAACTTGGTAGCATAACCAATCCGCAAGGTCTTACGGTTATGGGCAACGAACTTTTAATTGCCGACCCGACTATAAAATGCGTTCAAGCAATCAATCCAACAACTAGCGAATTTACCGACTTTGCAATCACCACCGAATCTACCGCCGATTACCGATTAACTAGCAACGCGTCTGACTTAATGCTTAGCGAAAACTACACTTTCGTACTTGACGACGGTGAAACTAAGGAAGACGGTAAAAGTTACAAGCGTATAGTTAAAACGGCTATCGATAAAGACGTTGACGATAGATATACTTCATATAGTCTTGAAAGTTTATATTCTGAAGACGAAAATTTAATAATTAAGCACGTTGCTTGTTCAGATACGCATATAGCGATATATGCAAATAAAACGCTTGGAATTTACGATATTCAGTCAACGTCGCTTAAACAAGTTTATTCTATTGAAAGCGAATCAGTTACTTCATTATTCTATCTTGACGGCGAATTTTATTACACCGATTACGCCCTTCACAACTTTGAACACAATAAAGTTGTAGTTCATAAACTAACGCTACCCACTTTAGATAACGAGTTTACTCAAATTAAACGTTCAAACCTAAGCGAAAACTGCGTTATTAAGGGCGTTGCAACCACTTCTTGTGTGGACGTTTTTGGTAGCGTTTATTTAGTCGTTGACGAGCAAGACGGTAGCGTTAAAAAACTTGTAAAACTTAAAAACGGAGTTGCAACCAATCTTACTACACTACCTTACACGGTTAAATCAATTAGGTCGGATTTTGCCGGAAACGTTTATATTCTTAGCGACGACAACTTAATTTATAAATACGAGTACACCGACTACACTACCTTTGAAAAATATCAAATAGATAGTGAATTACCCGTTAAAAAAATCGACCTTAACTACAAAAGTAACGTCTGCTATATGCTTTCAAACGCCTGCATAATAAAAACGCTTGACAATGCTTTGCAAATTGAAAACCTTTCGGCAATAAGCGGTAAAAACTTAAGTTTAACCGACGTTAAATCTCCCGAATTTATAACCTTATCGCAATCGGCAAAACTGTTTAAAATTAATATTAACGACTGTGATG
>JAEIGA010006185.1_pt1 | contig 18215 bp, 12 predicted proteins | sample 9270691 | NCBI WGS metagenome assembly JAEIGA01 (sample SAMN17057246, study PRJNA624740) | gut metagenome | biome: biome; isolation source: fecal sample | host: Bos grunniens | place: China: Xizang | collected 2019
CGGAGGATTTCCTTTGGCAGGCTGTCCTCGAGATTCGTCATCAGAGTCTTGTCAAAACGTAAATAACTCATAGGTATTTTATATCTAGGTTAGTCTTTAGCACCTCAAAGTTAGCAATTTTATTTAAGATACTTTTGCAAACTGACAGATTTGTCGTAATTTTGTGCCGAAGAACATACATTTAACGCTATAAATGCCAAAGAAAAGAGTCCCTTGGGGAGAATATTTAGAAAAAATAGGCGATATGCTCGGTACATTAACCGATTTGCAGCGCGAGGAATTACAGAATCATATTTCTGTGGTCAAATTCAAGAAGAATGATATCATCTATAAAGAGGGTGATCTTCCCACAAATCTTTTGTGCCTTGTAAGCGGCAAGGTTAAGATTTACAAGGAGGGAGTAGGTGGCCGTCCTCAGATAATGCGTGTTCTCGGTGAGACAGAATATTTCGCCTATCGTGCCTATATGGCCAACGAACCTTTCATTACTGCAGCCGCAGCCTTCGAGCCATGTGTGGTTCTTAAGATTCCTATGGGTATTGTAACCCGAATCATACAGGAGAATGCGTCACTGGCATGGTTCTTCATTCAAAAACTGGCTCATGATCTTGGCCAGAGTGACGAGCGTACTGTAAACTTGACGCAGAAGCACATTCGTGGACGTCTGGCAGAAAGTCTTCTTTTTTTGAAAGATTCTTATGGTCTGGAAGAGGACGGTTCCACATTATCTATATATCTCGCGCGCGAGGACCTGGCAAACCTATCCAATATGACAACTTCTAATGCAATACGAACACTCTCTGCATTTGCCAGCGAGAAACTCGTGGCTATAGATGGTCGCAAGATAAAATTCATGAATCTTGCCGAATTAGAGAAGATCTCCAAAATCGGATAGTGCTAACCATCCCTCATACCAAGCATAAACAATAACTTATCTTTGTTAAGACCATGAGCAAGTATTCTGCCGACATCATCACCATCCTTGGTCCCACAGCAAGTGGCAAGACTCCTTTTGCCGCACACCTGGCACATGCTATGGGTGATGCAGAAATTATTTCTGCTGACTCGCGCATGGTGTATCGTGGCATGACCATAGGCAGCGGCAAAGATTTGGGCGACTATGTGGTGCAGGGCCAGCAGATACCATATCACCTTATTGACATCTGCGAACCAGGCTACCGCTTCAACGTGTACGAGTTCCAGTGTGCATTCCAGAATGCCTATATGGACATTACCGCCCGCAATTGCATGCCCATTATGTGCGGAGGCACAGGGCTCTACATAGAGAGCGTACTCAAGTCTTATGAATTGGGACAGGTACGCTTTCCCGAGCGCAAGAGCCTGACCATCGGACTGAAGATAGACCGCGACCTCCGACGCGAGAAGATAACCCGAAGACTAAAGGCACGTCTGGAAGAAGGCATGATTGAGGAGGTGCAGACCCTGCTGCAGACCGTTTCTGCCGAACGGCTCATACGTTACGGATTAGAGTACAAGTTTGTAACCCTCTATTGTATCGGTCAGTTGTCTTATGAGGAGATGTTCCGCCAACTGGAAATTGCAATCCACCAGTTTGCCAAACGCCAGATGACATGGTTCCGAGGTATGGAGGAACGCCGTGGAATCCCTATTCATTGGATAGACGCAACTTTGCCACATGATGAAAAGGTTAAAATTGTTATGAATATGATTTAACCCAAATCAGTCATTAGCGTTATTATGAAAATAGCCTTAAATGCTTATACATAAAAATATAGCGGACTTTGACAGACAGGTCCGCTATATTTTTATCGAGATATTGGTGGGCTTAATCAGTATGAATTTGCAAGTTGCATTAAATGCACTGCTACAAGCGCTGCTGTTTCTGTCCTGAGACGGCTTTTACCCAATGTAACGCTTCTAAAGCCATATTCCTTTGCCATAGAAACTTCTTCAAGCGAAAAATCTCCTTCAGGGCCAACAAGTACAATCGTGGGGATGCTGTGGGAAAGAACATCTTTGAGATGAGGTTTCTCTTCTTCGTAACAATGACAGATGAAGCGTTGCACACCATCATCCTGGGAGTCCTTTGGTAAGCCCCATTTTTGAATGAACGACTTGAAACTATCCATTTCGTCAATTACAGGCACCCATGCTTTGTGAGATTGTTTGCAAGCAGAGACAACAATCTTTTCAAGACGGTCAGTTTTAATATTCCTACGTTCGGAATATTGGCAATCCAGGAAAGATACCCTATCCCACCCTATTTCAGTAGCCTTCTCTACAAGCCACTCCATTCGATCATTAAGTTTGGTTGGAGCAACAGCCAGATGGATACTGCCTCCCCATGCACGAACTTGTTTTTCTTCGTCCAATATATTATAAAGGCAGTGATGGTTTGCCGCAGTGGTAATTTCTGCCCGATAAAAAGTACCTTGTCCATCCATGAGATTGATTTCATCCCCTTCTTTCATTCTAAGGACTCGTACTGCATGTTTTGCCTCTTCTTCAGGCAAGGAACCAGAAACAACGGGAGTGTAGAAAAAACGAACTTCCTTCATATCAGTTATAAAATATGGATTAGTCTTCCTTCTCCTCAGTATGCTTGTATCTAAACAACAGAGCAAACATAATGGCTACAACGAATGCATAAATGGCAAATATTGTCCATGCTTGCATCCAGCCACCTGTGGATGGCTTGTCTATCATGAGTCCGTTTTCGTTCACGGTATACATGTTCATAACCCATCCGGCCACAATCATGCCAAGAGATGCACCGAAACCGTTTGTCATCATCATGAACACGCCCTGAGCTGAATTTCTAATGCTTATGTCTGTTTCCTTATCTACAAACAAAGAACCGCTTATATTGAAAAAATCAAAAGCTATACCATAAACTATCATACTCAAAATGAGCAGCCACAATCCATCGCCCGGATTGCCAATGGCAAAGAATCCGAATCTTAGTGCCCATGCTACCATGGACATTATCATTACTTTCTTTATGCCAAAACGGCTTAGACAGAATGGTATGAGCAGTATGCATAGTGTTTCACTCATCTGCGAGAGCGAAATCAGTATGTTGGAATGTTCCACTCCGAATGTTCCGCTGTATGCATCATCAATACCGAATGACTGGAGGAAAGGACCTGCATATCCGTTAGTTATTTGCAAACAGCAGCCCAGAAGCATAGAAAAGATGAAAAACAATGCCATCCTATAGTTTTTGAACAGTTTAAAGGCCTCAAGACCTAATGACTGTACTAAACCAACCCTTGCCCTATCCTTATTTACCGCACACTTAGGCATGCTCAAGGAATACAAGGCAAGCACAACAGATAGTATACCACTCCAAAGAAACTGAAGGGAAGTGGTCTGCCAGCCGCAGAGATCTACAATCCACATGGATATAATAAAACCAACTGTGCCAAAGACGCGGATGGGCGGAAATGTCTTGACTGCATCCATGCCCGCCTTGTCCAATGCATTGTATGAAACAGAGTTGGCCAGAGCGATAGTGGGCATAAAGAATGCTACGCTAAGTGTATATATTGTAAAGAGGATTGAAAAATCAGGTGTCTCCGGAGCATTCATGCAATAGAAACTTGCTATAATCATCATGCATCCTGCTACAAAATGACAAAGGCTCAGCACTTTCTGTGCCTGCATCCATCTGTCAGCAACTATGCCCATCAGTGCAGGCATTATTATGGAAACAAAACCCTGTACGGAATAGAAATAACCAATATACTCTCCCAACCCGACACTGGCCAAATATCCACCCATACTGGTTAGATAGGCTCCCCAAACGGCAAATTCGAGAAAGTTAAGAATAGTCAGTCTTGCCTTTATGCTCATATTTGATTTATATATTTTATATTTATATGGATTGTATTCTATTAAAAAACACCTTATTCCAAATATACAACCAGTCCCTTAAGGTATTCTCCCTCGGGATGATTGATGTTGATTGGATGGTCGGCAGGTTGATGCAACTGGTGCAGTATTCTGATCTGTCGTCCTGTCTGTAATGCTGCGGCAAAAATTGCAGTACGGAATTGCTCCTTATTGACTGCCTGGGAACAGGAAAATGTAAACAATATACTGCCATTGGGCATTTTTTCCATTGCCTTTGCATTCAGTTTGGTGTATCCGCGCAATGCTTGTTTCAATGCGTCTCTGTGTTTAGCAAAAGCAGGAGGGTCCAGTATCACAAGGTCATAGTTTGATGCCATTTCATCCAAGAATTTGAATGCATCTGCTGCAAAGGCTTGATGACGGGTATCGCCGGGGAAGTTTAGAGCAATATTCTTGTTGACTAACTCTACTGCCTTGGAACTACTGTCCACGCTATGTACCAATTCCGCTCCGCCGCGCATGCTGTATACACTAAAACCACCTGTATAGCAGAACATATTCAGTACACGTCGCCCCTTGGAGTATTGCTCCAGAAGAGCACGATTATCTCGCTGGTCTATAAAGAATCCTGTCTTCTGCCCTTTTAACCAATCAATATGGAATTTCAAACCGTTTTCGTGCGCGACATCATTGGTGCACTTGCCTATCAAAAAGCCATTTTCCTGACCAAGGTCGGCTTTGAACGGCAGGGTTGTTTCGCTTTTATAGTACACAGCCTTAAGTTCTTCACCCATTACTTTCTTCAGCGATTCTGCAATGATGTGTCTATGAACATGCATACCGATACTGTGAGCTTGCATAACTGCTGTTCCATCATACATGTCTATGACCAATCCAGGCAGTCCGTCGCCTTCGCCATGAACAAGTCGGTATGTGGTATTTATATTCTTTTCGTCAATATAATTTCCGCCACGAAGCAAGCCTATGCTTTTTCTTACATCCAGTGCAATAGAAAGTTTGTTTTCATAGAATTCACCGTCTATAGCAACATCATCAAAAGATAGTACACGTATGGCAATACTTCCTATCTGCCAATGACCTATGGCTATAAAATCTCCCTTTCCAGAAATCACCCTAACCACTTCTCCTTCCTCCATGTTGTCGTCACAACGACTAATGGCTCCGGAGAAAATCCATGGATGCTTTCTGGTCAAGCTATCTTCCTTTCCTTTCTTCAGGTAAATTGTTTTGTATTCTGTCATAATGTATTTTGATTATGTGATTTGCTTTCGTATGCGTTCAGTGACTTGACAATCTCTTTTTCTTTTCTGACACGTTTTCTCCTTTTGCTGTTGTCTATATCATGAAGTTTTCTTTGCCTGGAATCGCGTTTCTTCTTTTCCTTTCTTTCCTTCCTTTCCCTTTGTTCGTCCTGGCAGAGCAATGGAGGGGGCATCTGCTCTGGTTCGGGAATGATGTCAAGCATATACCCATTGGCATCCAGATGTGAAATTTCTTTTAGCAGCTGGATACATGCCCATGCATCGGTGGCAGCATAGCGTTTCTGCGCTTCAGTCAGAACGTCTGCTTCCCAATTGGTGAGTTGCTGGGTCTTGCTTATTCTTTGCCCAAAGAAGTTGGCGTATAGTTTTTGTAACGACTGGTCAACTATACCCATCTCTCTGACTTTATCCTGCAGTTCGACATATCTGCCTGGCGTGAATGGTTTTCTTCGTTTAAGTTGAGTAAAATCATCCTTCAGCGAAAGTCCAACTTTCAAAGTGTTGTCGTCACTTAGCAACCGTATGATGTCGTCTGTCAAACCTATGTGGTTCAAACGAAACAGGAAACACGTATCATCTGTGGCAACCTGCAACAAAGCTACAGGTGCCATTCCTTGGCCTTTCTTGAAGACAGGTTTGGTTTCCGTGTCTATGCCCACCATATCCTGGCCCAGCAGATACTGAACTGCTTTTCTGGCCTCTTGTTCGCTTTGTATGACAATAATACGACCTTGGAACAGAACCTTAGGCAACTGGCCTATAAGTTTTTTATCGTATCTGTTAACCAACGTCTTCATGATATTTTATTTCGCACAGGGTTTATTTTTTCGTATTCGTGTACAAATTTATGAAAAAAAACACCAAATAATACCCTTTTACGTTTTTTTCCACTACTTTTGCAAAGTAAATACCGATAGATTCATATGGCAAAGAGTAAAAACGAAAGAAATACCAGTAAAAACAATAAGGCAAAACAGACAGAGGAAAAGAAGACCGGATTCTTTGGCAGGGTTCGCAATTTTTTCCGAATCAATGAATCTGCAGCTGATTCTAATAATCCAGACGGCATGCCTAAGGCAGAAATCACAAGATTCTGTGTAGGTGCTATAATCTTCCTGATCAGCGCTTTCGTTTTTTTGAGCATTTTATCACATCCTTTTACTGTAATAGAAGATTCAACTTGGGTTGAAGGCGAGAAAGCACACAACTGGATGGGTACCTTGGGGCTTGCTACAGCACATTTTTTCATTGACGAGTGCTGGGGAATGGCATCCATTTTCATACCCTTTTTCATGATTTGCACGTCGCTTAGAATCATGCAGGTCTACAAGGTGAGATTATGGAAATGGTTCCTGACATGCTCATTGTTCATGATATGGTCTTCTGCCTTTATGGCATTCATCATACAGCCCTTTCTCGACGAGGTTCATAGTCCCATTTCCCTTGGGGGAGCTATAGGTGCTACCCAGGTGGATTTCCTCAAAACCAAGATTGGAGACATCGGAACGGTTTTAATACTTATATCCATTGCTATAGCATATCTTATATATCTTTCCGACGAAACTATTAGAATAATACGCAAACTTCTTGCACCGAACAAATATATTAACGCTAAATTTGGGAAAAACAATGCCGGCGACCATGATACTAAAATTACAGATGAAGAGTCGGGAAACACTACAGACGGAGAGCTGCAAAACCATGAAAACTATGTAGGCCTATCTCCCGAAGAGACGGCTACAACCATAGAATTCAATGATTTGACCACAAAAGATGCAGAAAATCCTATACCAACAGCAGAAGAGGAGTTGAAGATAGAAATAGTTCATCCTGTAATCGATGAAGAATCTGCATTGCCAAACGATGAAATCACTGAAAACATACATGACCAGCATGATATGTTAGTGCAAAAGGGCAAGGAGGAAGAAGAAGCCCATTTGGATGATACACGCCAATTGGAACCATACGACCCAAAACTTGACCTCGAAAACTATAAGTATCCTACCATAGACCTGCTGAAGCATTACGATGTAGACACCTCCATCGATATGGAAGAACAGCAGCAGAACAAGAACAGGATCATACAGGTGTTGTCCGACTTCGGCGTGAAAATTTCCAGTATCAAGGCAACAGTGGGTCCCACCATCACCCTGTATGAGATAACTCCTGCTCCAGGTGTGAGGATTTCAAAAATCAGGAACCTTGAGGACGACATAGCTCTCTCTCTCTCTGCACTGGGCATTAGAATCATAGCTCCTATACCAGGCAAGGGTACAATCGGTATAGAGGTGCCCAATGCGCGTCCTCAGATAGTGTCGATGGAGAGTATAATAAACAGCCGTAAATTCCAGGAGACACAATTCGAACTTCCTATGGCATTGGGCAAGACCATCACCAATGAAATATTTATGGTCGACCTTGCCAAGATGCCCCATCTGCTTGTTGCAGGTGCCACGGGTCAGGGTAAGTCTGTTGGTCTTAACGCAATCATAACATCCTTGCTCTACAAGAAACATCCAGCCGAACTTAAACTCGTAATGGTTGATCCTAAAAAAGTAGAATTCAGCGTATATTCACCCATTGTCAACCATTTCCTGGCTCAAGTCGAGGGAACAGAGGGCGACGAACCTATCATTACAGACGTGCAAAAGGTTGTGCAAACCTTGAAATCCCTTTGTGTGGAGATGGACAATCGTTACGATCTCCTCAAGAAGGCAGGTGCCCGTAATCTGAAAGAATATAACGACAAGTTCAAGTCGCGCCATCTTAATCCAGAGAATGGTCACCGTTTCATGCCGTACATTGTGGTTATCATAGATGAGTTCGGTGATCTTATCATGACAGCCGGCAAGGAGATTGAATTGCCCATCTGCCGAATAGCCCAATTGGCCCGTGCTGTGGGCATACACATGATTATCGCAACTCAGCGACCTACAACCAACATCATCACCGGTACTATCAAGGCCAATTTCCCTGCTCGTATGGCATTCAAGGTAAGTGCCATGGTGGACAGCCGCACCATTCTTGACCGTGCCGGAGCACAGCAGCTTGTTGGCAAGGGCGATATGCTTGTTTTGGGTGGAGGCAGTGAACCTGTGCGAGTACAGTGTGCCTTTGTAGACACTCCCGAGGTAGAAGCCATCACCAAATACATCTGTTGCCAACAGAGCTACATGGGACCTGCTCCCCTACCCCCAGTGGCAATGGAAGGCGAAGACAGTGAGGGACCCGACGTTGATATGCAGAACCTGGATCCAATGTTTGAAGAGGTAGCTCGCCTGGTTGTGCAAACCCAGCAGGGATCAACAAGCATGATACAACGCAAGTTTTCCATTGGATACAACCGAGCCGGACGTCTGATGGACCAGCTTGAAGTTGCAGGTATTGTTGGGCAGGCACATGGAAGCAAACCACGTGAAGTGCTCTGCATCAGTGAAGAAGACCTGCAGCTGCGTTTGGACAGCATGAGATAATTTAATATAATTAAGGGGTATTGAACTTTTCAAGCTAAGTGAATAAATGATTATGGTAAAAAGGTGTTTTTCGCTGTTCATCACACTAATTGCGATATCCATTAACAGCATAGCGCAAAAAAACTTGTCAGCACGTGAAATACTTGACAGAACAACAGAACAGATGCAGAAAAATGGTTCCGTCAGTGCTACGTTTGCAACCACATTGTTTCAGGGAACAACTCCCACCGACACCATTTTAGGAACAATAGATATTCTTGGTGAAAAGTATGTCATGAAGACACTTGCCGTATGTACATGGTTTAATGGAAGAGACCAATGGACATTGATGCATGACAATCCTGAAGTCAGCCTTGTTTCTCCCACCCAGGAAGAACTACAGGCGTGTTCACCCATGGCATTCATGAGCATTTATCGTAAAGGGTTCAATATGAAGGCAAAGAAAGCATCCCTTCGTGGACGCAAAGTGTGGGAAGTAACATTAACTCCCCAAAAGCGCAATCAGGAACCTTCGGCAATAGTTGTAAGCATTGACCAGGAGAATTTCACACCTTTGTGCTTGCGAATAAAGAATAATGGTGACTGGACACGTATCAGTATTGCTGGATTCAAAATGAATACAGGCCTAAGCGTCGATCACTTCAATTTCCCGCTTCATGACTTTCCTCAACACGATGTAATAGACATGAGGTAGTTCTCAGTTTTGCATTTTTTGCATCTCCCCCTTTGAATTCACACATATAATTAGCAGGGCCCCAAGACCCTGCTAATTTTGTTTTATTGCTGTTCAGTAAGGTCGTATTTTAGTCCTCCCGAGGACAAGGGCGTGACAATAGTATTCGTTCGGCGAGAGAATACCGAGGACAAGGGTGTGACAATACCGAGGATAAAACATGGTCTTCCAAGGCGCATGCAACTTTAAATCAAAATCGCTAATAAACGCTCTCAACACCAATACATTATAATGAAGAGATTTTGGGTGATGGGTTCTTGCTTCGGGAAAGGTATTGCCCGAAGTCTGATTCTACAGGCCTTCAGGCAAGGGTGTATACGATTAAACCCAAATCGGTCATTAGACTGTACGCGCTAATGACCGATTTGGGTTAAAGGGTTTTACCGGACAGTAATAATTCTATCAAAAACTTGAATTAAGATGGAATGATGATTGCCGACGGTGTTTCCTGATTAGCTGCGGCTCAGCTGGAAACCGGTGTGTGATAGGTTCATGTCCACGAACCTTGCACGTGAGTTGGGGGGATTGCTGGTAAGTATCTCCCTTATGCGCAGGGCAGCGGATGGGTCTTTGGCTATCATGTACAGATAGCCTCCACCTCCGGCACCGGGCAGCTTCAAACCGAAACACAGGTCCTGTATCCGTTCGATGATGGATTGAACACAGGGGGGATTGGTTCCGCTGTCGAGGAGCTGGTTCTGTTGCCATGTCTTGCCCACAAGAGTGCCAAATTGCTGGAAATTGCCCCTTGTAATGGCTTGTGCCATGTTGTGCGCGTGCTCTTTCATCTCACTCAACAGGTGCATGCGTTCCGTGTCGTAGAGGAACATGCCACGAACAATTTCTGCCAATATTGCCTTGGCTGTGCGTGTAATGCCAGTGTAATATAGCAGATGGCAGGGCTGGTACTGGGATTCGGTGAAGAGATTGTCGCTCAGCCATGACACCTCTGGCGTCTGTTCAAACCCGCTCTGTGTGGTTAGCATTTTCACGCCATGCAGTATGCCTCCATATTGGTCCTGCCAGCCACCGCCGGTAGTAAGCATCTGCTCAAGCACAAGAGTGCGGTTGCAGATATCGTTCTTGTTCCAGGCCAAAGAACAGAAGTCGCTCAGAGACCCTAACACAGTGGCCGCCAGAATGGAACTTGTTCCTAATCCGCTGCCGGCAGGTATGGCACTGAGCAATGTAATTTCTATGCCGCATCCAAAGTCCTTGAGCTGGTTTTCCAGAGAGTTGTACTTCCTGGCACAGAAACGAGGCAGGAAACCTGCCAGTGCCAATGCTGCCTTGGGTATGGAGAATGGCGACCCCACCCTGTTGAAGGCAGAAAGTTCATCCCATGTGGAGACGACCTCCATGGCACCCAGGTCGATGCTTCTCAATACTATGTGATGTTGCTGTGACGGTTTGATGTAGCATTGCAATGGAGGCTGGCCGTTTAGCTCTATGGCAATATTCACAACGTTGCCGCCAGAAGTGAGGCAATATGGAGGCGTGTCCGACCAGCCTCCGGCAAGGTCTATACGGACGGGGCTTCTGCCCCATACTATCTGGTCGCTGAATACAGCCATTGCGGGATCCTGCTTACGCGAGACTACCTCTTGCGTGAGTCCTTCGGCAAGCAAGGCAAATGCCTTGTTTTCTTCTGGCATGCCATCCTTCCCGTTAAGGTTGAGCAAGCGTGACCGGAACATGTGGTCGCTGATACGCTTAAGCAGAGGTTCGCTCTCGGGCAGTGCATCGGGTACAGGAACATCCAGGCTGTGGAATTCGTGCGCCAGGTCGTCGAGATTAGTCTGATAGAAGATGCTGCATCTGTGATTTAAGGCTAAAGCCGTAAGATTGGCTTTACGCAATTCCAAGCGTTGCTTGTGCAAGCGGAGCAGGTTTGCCCTGTCGCTGATTTCATTTGCTGAAAGACGTAGGCATCTTCTCCATTTGTCCGTCATCTCACCAGCAGAACCGGAAATCATCCATTGAAGCATGCGTCCCATCTCTTCCACATCGCTACATACTGGGAAGATGCGGCTGTTTTGCAAATCGGCAGAGCCTTCTATCTCGTTGGCGGAGATACCACGTTCTGAAAGCCATTCGCTGACGGGACGTCCAAGATACATGGTAGAAGTGTCGCACAAGTCACCGCGCATAGCATCGTTGAATCCATAGGGACGCAGTACCCACTGGTCCTCTCCCAATGGAACAACATCGACACAGACTCCGGGAGAAAGCGTTACCGTCCATTCGTTGCGAGGAACTCCAGTAATGATATTCTCATGAGTAAGGGTCCATGTTGAAGGAATCCAGGAGTTCTCTATCCAAGTGTTGTGGTTTGTTGGCGAGAACTTAATATCGTGGCAGCAATTCTGGGTAAAGATACTTGGGTGAGCCTTTACTCCCAGATGCATGATGGCACGCTGGTCGTAGACAAGGTTCTGTATGGCCATGGTTGAGCCTATCATTTCGCGCGAAGTGCCATAATGATAGAACTCTCCATCCTGAAGGGGCAATATGGCAACCTTCAAACCGTTGATATCCCTGTCAGTGACGGTTGGATTAAGACCCAATGCCTGCCCGAAGTCGCTATACAGGTCGTAGTTGAGAATCGCTCCATTCTCACTACTACTCTTGCGCATGAGCAGATTCACCGCCTTGTCGGACAGAAGCCAAATGCCTATATCCATCAGGAACAGGTGTGTCTGCATGAGTTCTCCTAACTTCTCCACCGATGGCTTCTGCAAGACAAAGTCGAGCATCCCTGGTGTTTCTCTTCGTGAAAGGAACACACCATGGTTCTTGGCCACCGAAGGGTCTGCCCAGAGACCATAGCATACGACATCGGCCTGTGGAATCTGTTGCAGCTTGCCAGCACGGATATACACATCGCCCGAAGCAATCAAAGTATGCATACACTCTGGAGCGATATTCATTATGCGCTGATAAAGCGGCAATTGCAGTTGCAAAAGATTCTGGCCTATGCGCTGCCCGCGTTCCCAACGGAATACAGGTATTGGTGTAAGAACCTTGCCGCTTGGAGCATAGGCAGGCAGTCTGCGGCTTTGGCCTCCAGCATGCAGGAGTATACGTTTTTCTGCGGAAAGCCATTCTTCAAAACTTAGTTGCGGAGCTTCGTTTCGATGGCATGCATCCAGCAGCCAGTTTGTTCCGCCTCCGCTACCAAGCCGTGCTCCGACAGGGTCGGAGGTACAGAAATATTCCTCACGGCTGACACCAGCCACATCATGGAAGCATTCAACCAGATTTGGCGGAAGGGATAGTAGTTTCTTCATTTCCTCGTTTATTCTGAAAACTGCTTTATGCGTTGTTCTTCGGAAAGCTTGCATATAAGCAGGGTATTGTCCTTCTCTGCAACGATGTAGCCTTCCAGCCCTTGAACCACTACCCTGCGCTCCTGGCTGCAGTGTATAACACAATCGCGTGTCTCGTAGGTTTTCACGTTCTCGCCTATTATAGCATTACCGCTCTTGTCTTGACTCACGTTTTCGCGCAGAGCCCCCCATGTGCCCAGATCACTCCACCCGAATGATGCAGGGAAGCAGTAAATTTCCTCTGACTTCTCCAAGATGGCATAATCCACGGATATGCTCTCGCACTTGGGAAACTCCTCGTTGATGGTATCCTGCTCTTTTGCGGTACCATATATGGGCAGAAGGTTTTCAAAGATGTCGTTGATTTCAGGTGCATAAACCCTAAGAGCATTTACTATGGTGCTGACGTTCCAGATGAAGATGCCGGCATTCCAGAGCATGTTGGGCTTGCGAATGTACTTTTCTGCGGTGGAAAGGTCGGGTTTCTCCTTGAATGCGTCCACCCGGTATATTTCCTTGTTTCTCACCGAAGGGCAACTCATATCCGTCTGTATGTAACCGTAACCAGTTTCCGGGCGTGTGGGTTTCATGCCCAGTGTGATGATAGCGTCCGAGGTAGAGGCAAAGTCCACAGCGCTGCTCACCACACGCTGGAACTCAGTTGTATCCAAAATCAGATGGTCGGAAGGACTCACAACGATGGTTGCCTTGGGGTCGATGCTCTTTATTCGCCACGAAGCGTATGCTATGCACGGTGCGGTGTTTCTGCGGCATGGTTCAAGAAGGATATTCCCTACAGACACCTCGGGCAGCTGCTCCATCACCTGTTCCCTGTATGCCCGACTCGTAACCACCCACACGTTCTCTGCTGGTATCAATCCCTTGAAACGGTCCACGGTCATCTGTATGAAAGTGCGGCCAGTACCCAAGACGTCCACAAACTGCTTTGGGCACTCGGGTGTGCTCATAGGCCAAAAACGACTCCCTATGCCACCGGCCATTATTACGAGGTGAGTATGCTGGTTATTCATTGATGCGCTATTCATAGGTGTAAGTAATTAGCTGGTTGTTAATGATGGGGTAAAAGGAACTGCCTTATAACTTTATCTTTTTCACCACACCGTCCCATGCTTTGAGTTTTACAGACACGGTGATGTCGTGAGCCAGGTTGTTCTTCACCTTATCTGGTGCAAGTTCGCGAATAGCATCTGCCGGTATGCGGATGTCGGTAGAGAGGCTTTCGTTCGAGAAATTTGCAACTACCAAATAGGTTTTGATTCTGTCGCTACGCAGGAAAGCAAACTGTCTGTCCAGGTGTCCGTTCACATACATCAAGTCCCAGAAGAGTCCTTCGCTGAAGGCAGGTTCCTCCACGGCCAGACGCAAGGTCTGTGCGTAGAAATCCTTCAGTTTCTTCTCCTCGTCGGTAAGCAGTGCACCGTCAAACTTTCCGCCATTGCGCCAGCGGCGTATTGAGTCCACAGTCCAATAGTCAAAAATGGTAGTACGTCCGTCCTCGCCAGAGAAACCCTCACTGTCCATGCCCTTCTCGCCAAGTTCCTGACCGAAATAAATCATCATGGGGTTGGTGTTCATCAATGTGCTCACGAGCATCATGGGGCGTCCTTTCTTGGCATCGCCGGCAAAGAAATCGCTTGCAATGCGCTGCTCGTCGTGGTTCTCAAGGAAGTTTAGCATGTGTCCCTGTATGTCCTCCACGCTCTGCCAGCAGGCGGTCAATTCCTTTGCAGAGCACCACCCGGCACATACAGCCTTGAGCTTGTCATAGAGTCCCACCTTGTCGTAGAGATAATCGAAATGCCCGCGGAAGATGTAGTCGCGATACAACTGAGGATTATATACCTCTGCTATGAAGATAATATCGGGATACTTCTCCTTTACCTGGGGTATTACCCACTCCCAGAACTCCACAGGCACCATTTCTGCCATGTCGCAACGGAAACCGTCAACGCCCTTCTCTGCCCAATAGAGCAGTATCTGCAGCATCTTGCGGTATGTGTTAGGACCATAGTTTAGTTTCACCGTCTCGTACCAGTCGTTTCTGCCCGGCCATGCTGAGAACACATCGTTGCCCGTAGCCTTGGCTGGGTTCTCCACGTAGAGGCTGGCCTTATTACGCTCATCCTGCAGGATGTTGTCCAAATGAAGGGGTTCTCCTATGTAGTAGAAGTTATTCTCGGGAGAGTAGTTAAGCGAAGTGTCATCGCCCTCGCCCAAATCCATGCACCCTTCGGGGCAAGCATCGGAGTGGTATTCACGAGCTACGTGGTTGGGCACAAAATCCTGAATGACCTTCATTCCTGCCTTGTGTGTGCGCTCAATAAGTGCTTCCCATTCCTTTATGCGCTCTGGCACCTTGGTGGCCAGGTCGGGGTCCACGTCGTAGTAGTCCTTGATGGCATAGGGACTGCCGGCACGGCCTTTTACCACCTCGGGGTGGTCCTTGCGTATGCCATAGCGGCTATAATCGGTTTGTGTGGCATGCTCTATGATGCCGGTATACCAGATGTGCGTCACGCCCATGGCCTTGATGTCGGCCAGTGCCTTAGGGGTAAATGCCGACATGGTGCCACATCCGTTCTGACTCTTGCTACCGTGGGGGACGGGGTGCTCCACATTGGCACCGAACAAACGGGTAAATACTTGATATATGTTCATGATTGTAATTGTTTCCTGATTTTATGTTTATACGTACTTTATGCCTATGCATGCATCACCACGGCATCCTTCGCTATCTTGGTTATCATGCCTGTAAGTGCCTGGCCAGGACCACACTCCACAAACTCGGTGGCGCCAGCCTCCACCATCGCCTCCACCTCCTGCGTCCAACGTACGCTGGCGGTCAGTTGGGCTATGAGGTTCTGCTTTATCTCCTCGGGGTTGGTATGCGCCTTGCCGTCTACGTTCTGATAGACGGGACATGTAGGTTCATGGAACTCTGTTGCGGCAATAGCGGCCTCCAGTTCGTTCTTAGCAGACTGCATCAGCGGACTGTGGAAGGCACCGCCAACGGGCAGCATCAGGGCACGGCGTGCACCAGCCTCCAACAGTTTCTCACATGCAGCCTCTACGGCTTCCTTGTTGCCGCTGATTACCAACTGGCCTGGACAGTTGTAGTTGGCAGCAACAACTACGCCCTTGCCAGCCTGAGCCGTTACATCGGTGCATATCTGTTCTATCTTCTCGTTATCCAGGCGCATCACAGCAGCCATGCCACCAGGAGCAGCCTCGCATGCCTTCTGCATGGCAAGGGCACGGGCATAAACCAACTTCAATCCATCCTCAAAGTCCAAGGCACCTGCAGCCACCAGAGCACTGAACTCGCCCAAGGAATGTCCGCCAACCATGTCGGGACAGAACTCATTACCCATGCACTTGGCCAAAACCACACTGTGCAGAAACACAGCGGGTTGGGTAACCTTCGTCTGCTTCAGCGCCTCGGCATCGCCCTCAAACATGACATCGGTCAGACGGAAGCCAAGTATCTCGTTGGCCTTTTCCATCATCTCCCTGGCCACCTCATTATTATCGTACAGGTCCTTGCCCATACCGGTGAACTGCGCTCCTTGACCGGGAAAAACAATTGCTTTCATTTCTATATGTCTTATTTATTTATTCAATCTATGTGAAAAAGTAAACACTGCGCATGCGTGCACTCACTATTATATCACACGCAAAGATAAGAAAAAAATGTGATAACCGCAAAAAATATGCTCAATGTATCCCATATAATCATAAAAAACCTTAACTTTGTTCAACAAACCATAAAAACACTGCGCTTTAACTGCAATCTGCACATCCTATGAAATACGAGAAGATTGTCAATGATTTGGCACAAGAGGTATTCGATGCCATAGCTCCCCGTGTCACACCAGAGGACATGGAAAGGGTGCGCCAAGCATATCTCCTTGCCAAGGAAGCCCACGCACCGCAAAGGCGCAAGTCGGGCGAACCTTACATCCTCCATCCCATTTCCGTGGCGCTGATTGTTGCCAAGGAACTGCAACTGGATGCCAATACAGTTATTACCGCCTTCCTGCACGATGTGGTGGAGGACACGCAATACACTGTAGAGGATATACGCCAGCGTTTCGGCAACGATGTAGCAGGACTTGTGAATGTGGTCACAAAGCAGAAGAAGGAAACCTACCACACCACCAAGCAGGTGGACAACTACCAGCAGATTCTGGCCTCGCTGCACTACGACATCAGGGCGGTGATGGTTAAAATTAGCGACCGTCTGCACAACATGCGCACATTGCAGTCCATGCGCCCCGACAAGCAGATGAAGATAGCCGGCGAAACGGACTGCTTCTATGCTCCGCTGGCCAACAGGCTGGGACTCTTTGAGGTAAAGTCCGACCTGGAGAACCTTTCCTTCAAATACCGTTGCGAGCTGGAATATGGCGACATAGCACAGTGGCTGGAACAGGATGAGGCACAGAACCGAGAGCGCCTGCAGGACTTCTGCAAGGACGTGCAAGGCACGTTGCGCGACCATGGAATACAGTGCGAGGTAAAGACATTCTGGCGACGCCCCTACTCTATCTGGCGCAGGATGAAGCAATCCAATCTGGACTTCTGGCACCTGCCCAACAGATATTACATCCGTATCACTTTCTGGGACGACACACTGGACGACCCTCTGACCGACAAGGAGACGTGCCTGAAGATATACAACCTGCTCACTCGCGACTTCCGCGAAAGACCGGGCAGTTTCATCAACCAGATAGAACAGCCCAAGGAAAACTCCTACCAATGCCTGCGCATGATGCTGCTTTCTGCCGGCGGCATATGGGAGGACGTGCAGGTATGCTCGGAAAACATGGTAAGGGCAAGTCAGGTGGGGTGTATCAACGAGATTGGCAACAACATTGGCAATTGGGTGAAGCGCTTCCGCAAGGTTTTGGAGGATATAGTCTCTCAGGGCAACGAAGCCTTTTTCCTGGAACATATCTCATCCAGCCTCTATTACGATGACATTACCGTATTCTCGCCTAATGGCGACAGTTTCATCCTGCCCAAGGACAGTACCGTGCTTGACTATGCCTTCAAGCAGGGCGACAATGTCGGAGCACATGCTCACTACGCCTATGTCAATGGCATACTGTGCAGTGTAAAAACGGTCCTGCATGGTGGAGATTGCGTAAAACTCGTAACCTCACCCGAGATAGGCCCCCGAAAGGACTGGATAGATCACTGCCAGACGTATGCCGCCAAGCGATATCTGCGGCTTTTCCTCAAGGAAAGACGCAAGATAAGGGGCGGAGTTTGCCGTTGCCCGCTATGCAAACCTTTGCCAGGCGGAGAGGTAATAGGAATCAGGGTTCATGGACACAAGGCTCAAACTGACGAGTACGAGAACATCACCCTGCATCGCCGTTCGTGCCCCGAGGCAATACGCCTTTCCAGCAAGTATGGCGACGACGTCGTTAGCGTAAACTATGCCGACGACCCCTCTGCCCCCCCGATAGTGGAAAACACGCACACCTCCATTACCATCAACCGCATAGGCTTCTCCTACCCCATCACCCTGGAG
>JAEIGA010006186.1_pt1 | contig 18213 bp, 14 predicted proteins | sample 9270691 | NCBI WGS metagenome assembly JAEIGA01 (sample SAMN17057246, study PRJNA624740) | gut metagenome | biome: biome; isolation source: fecal sample | host: Bos grunniens | place: China: Xizang | collected 2019
CCCAACCTCACCAAGAATGAACGTAAACTGTGCACGCTTATACATATGAACCTCTCGACTAAGGAGATTGCCAACATCACGCACCAGAGCATTGGCAGTATCAATGTTGCTCGCTCGCGCCTCCGCCAGAAGTTTGGCCTCACTGACAGCGATATATCACTCATCGTCTTCCTTGATAAGTTCAAGAACTGATTAAGATAGGGTAGTGTTGTTTGACTTTCAGCACACCCTTTGATGCTCCTTTAGTATCAATCTATGGCATCAAAATCAGCACTTTAAGTGATTGTAGGGAAAAATACAATATCTATAAACTTGAAAAATGGAGATTAGAATGCAGTTAAAGTATTGATATACAATTACTATCTAACAACTTTAATAAGGAGAAGTACTAAAAGATTTTGTCAGCCAACGTGCTGATAATCAGAAGAGAAGCAAGGAATATAAACTTGTTTCTCTTTTTTTATTTCTATCATTACCACTCCGCAACCCTTGTTCTACGCTATCCTCGTAGGGGTACTATTGATTTTCTTGTCTATTTTCTGATTCTTTTGTAAATCCTCTTACATATTAAAAATAAATCACTACCTTTGTGTAGCATATAAACCTATGCTGACACTACTATGGCAAAACTTATCTCCGCAGACTTGACAGATAATAAACTTTGTATCTTTGAATACACTACTATTGGTGGGCAAATGCTATCATTTAAGAAAGATGCGTTTGATGCAAAAATAGTGTCACACACCTATACACATATAGGTAAGGTTATCTTTGATAAACCTATTACGAAGATTGGAGAGAGGGCATTCAGTAGTTGCTACAGCCTTACAAGTGTGACTATCCCCGATAGCGTAACGACGATTGGAGAGAGGGCATTCTCTGGTTGCTGTCGCCTAACAAGTGTAACAATTCCAGATAGCGTAACGACGATTGGAGAGGGGGCTTTCTGTGGTTGCAGCAGCCTTACAAGTGTGACTATTCCAGATAGCGTAACGGAGATTGGATATTCTGCATTCGAATATTGCCCCAGCCTTACAAGTGTGACTATTGGAGATAGCGTAACAACGATTGGGGAGTGGGCATTCTTTTATTGCTACAGCCTTACAAGTGTGACTATTGGCAATGGCGTAACAACGATTGGAGATAGTGCATTCGCTTTGTGCACCAGACTTAAAGAGTTTAAGGGTAAATTTGCTGCTGATGGTGGGCGTTGTTTGATTATTGATGGCGTGCTAAATGCTTTTGCTTTGGGTTGTGGTGCTACTCAATATACTATCCCCAATAGCGTAACAACGATTGGAAATTCTGCATTCGCTGGTTGCGAGAGCCTTGCAAGTGTGACTATTGGCAATAGCGTAACGACGATTGGTGAGGAGGCATTCGCTTTGTGCACCAGACTTACAAGTGTGACTATTGGAGATAGCGTAACAACGATTGGAAATGGGGCATTCAGTTCTTGCGACAGCCTTACAAGTGTGACTATTCCCAATAGCGTAACGACGATTGGAGAGAGTGCATTCGCTTATTGCTACAGCCTTAAAGAGTTTAAGGGTAAATTTGCTGCTGATGGTGGTCGTTGTTTGATTATTGATGGTGTGCTAAATGCTTTTGCTATAGGTTGTGGTGTTACTCAATATACTATCCCCGAGAGCGTAATAACAATTGGAGAGAAAGCATTCGCTGGTTGCGAAAGCCTTACAAGTATTACTATTCCCGATAGCGTAACGACGATTGGTGATTGGGCATTCCGGGGTTGCAACAGCCTTACAAGTGTAACTATTCCCGATAGTGTAATGACGATTGGGTATTATGCATTCTATGAGTGCAAAAGCCTCAAAAACATAACTATTGGCAAAGGCGTTAGTGAAATAGGCAAGAAAGCATTTAAGGAATGTAATATAGACACAATAGTATGTTGTGCAAAAATACCTCCAAAACTTTATGACTCTTTCGATAAGTTTGAGAATCTGATTGTTCCAACAGGTTGCGAGGAGGCGTATGCTAACTCTGATTGGGGACAGTATCTTGAGTAAGTCGCAATATAACAAGTAAAAGAGATAATATACAACCAAATAAACTTGTATATAAACTTGTACTACAAAATTAGATACTAATACTCAACAACTTACAAGCTCTGAATACTCATTTAACGAGGAGGAATATTAAAAGATTTTGTCAGCCAACGTGCTGATAATAAGAAAGAGAAACAAGAAAATTAACTTGTTTCTCTTTTTTGTATCATTACATCTCTTTTTGTTCTCTTAGAACAGACGTTGCATGAAGATATTGGCGAACTCCTCCCAGTTATACCACTGGTGACCACCAGGTGACGTGCTCAGCTCATAGGGGTAGCCTCGTTTGTCCAAATAGCGAGCATAGCACCTCATTCTTGGGTAGTAGAAGTCGCAACGACCTATCATTATGGAGTATAGCAGTGGTGGGGTGGCGAACTGCTCCTCCTGCTTATCTTTGAAGTCCTTGTAGAATGCCGAGCACTCGCTCCTACGCAGTACGGGGTGCACCATGGCGGAGAATGCACCAACGTAGCCAAACATGTCGGGAGCATTTGCCGATATGTGCATGGCCTGCATCGAGCCTATCGAGAGTCCTGCTATGGCTCGATGTTGCTTGTCGGGGAGTGTGCGGTAGAGGCTGTCTATCGTGCCCACGACATCGTTGATAAATGCCGTCTCGACCATGCCGTCCGTCTCGAAGAGCGACTCCACGGCACCCTTTATTCGCGACTTGCCATAGTCCATGTCATCGTCATACTGGTTTACGTTGGGCAATACCACAATCATCTCGCGCATGCGTTGGGTCGATGTTAGGCTGTCGATGTTATGCAGAAGGTCGCCCTTCTCTATCCACGACAGTTCGTTGCCTCTTGCGCCGTGCAGAAGGTATAAAACGGGGTATGACTCGTCGCTTTTGTAGTACTCCTTGGGCAGATATACGAGCATGCGGCGCTCCGTAAGCTCCTCCACCGAACACCTGTATGTGCGTTCTTCGAGTATGCCGTCATACTCGAGGTTGGCAGATAGCTGCGGATATTCCACATTTACAGCATGCCTGCGCGTTGCGCACGCAGTCATCAGCATGGCAATAAGCAACATCACCGCCCGTCGCACGTATTTAGCTACGCATGGCCTTTTCATACATCTCTATAATCTTGTGGGTTGACTCCTCGGCACTATACTTTTGCACCGACTCGGCGTATCGTTGACTCATCGCTCTTCTGTGTTCGGGGTGCTCTATCCACCAGTCTATCCTCTCGGCAAGTGCTTTGTAGTCGGAGGTTGGGAATGTGCTGTGCTCATCGAGCGCAAACTGCGATGTCGCCGTGAGTTCGCCCTTTGCGATGACAGGCACGAGTCCCTGCTGAATAGCCTCAAGGCATGAAAGTCCCTCCACCTCAATCTTCGCACAATGGACATACAGCCACGACGATGCGGCCAGCTCCTGCAGCTGCTTGAGAGTGTAAAAACCAAATGTCGGCTCATGCTTCACTACGCCATCCTCATAGAGCTTGTGTGCTGCTCTCTTAATCTTGTCGGCCTTGGGTCCGTTGCCCGCAAAGATGAGTTCGATGTTGTTGGCATATCGTGAGTGTCGCATAGCCCTTATCAGCGTTGTCTGATCCTTCTCATTGGACAATCTGCCGACGCATAGTATTCGATAGGGTGGTGTCGATGGCTCGCTTATGGTTGTCGGTGTCTGGCTAAGTTCGATACCATTGGTTATAACACATAGCTCCGAGGTGTATCCATTTGCCTCGAGATGCTCCTTTACGGTCTGCGTGGGGCATTGAACATATCTGCAATGGTTGTACACCGCGCTGCTCCACCACCTATTCACAAGCTTGTTCACAAACGTGCTTCTGCCGTTGCCAAGGTTTGCCGTTATGTTCTCGGTGAAGATGTGGTAAGTGCCCACACATGGCTTGCCCATCTGTCGTGCAATCTTTACTGTTGTTGCCTCGAGAGGGAATCCCTCCATGAGATGAACAACGTCGGCCCAGCATACAGCCTCCTTTATAGTGTTCTTATCGGTTTTAGCATATCGAAATCCGTTTTTGCGAATTATGGGCTCGAAGATTGGAAAAACAAAGTGCTTGAGAGGGTAGTCGGGTTGGGGCCCATCCTTGTCGGGGTTCTCGCACGCGAGCACACGAACATCTATTCCTTGGTTTTTCAGGCGTGCTCGTAGTGCCACTACTGCGGAGCTTACGCCGTTACCCTTCATGTACACGTTGTTGCTTACAATTAAGACCTTCATTGTTGTGGTGTTTTGAATTTGTTATTCAAAGGTAGTGCATGATGTCGTCGTAAAAAAATAAATTCAATGAGTCTCCGATAAGTGATAACAGAAAGACGATATTGCTAAGTTTCGGTTGTGTGTAATGGTATTTACCCCCCCCCATGCCACTCCACAAAGGAGGTGAAACCATATTCTCATTCTCTCAAGGTGCAAAAAAAAGAAGACATCCTTTCGATTGTCCTCATTTTCGTACCCCCCCCTCAGGGATAAGACTGCGCTACTTGCAGTAGGCAGTCGTGTACTCGATATTTACATTCCCTCTAACCCCCCCCCTTGACAAAGTTGGACTTGTCCAGGGTTCGAGCCAGTAAAGTATATAAACAAAAAAAAGAGAAGAACCATTGTTCTTCTCTTTCAGTACCCCCTCAGGGGCTCGAACCCTGGACCCCAACATTAAGAGTGTCGTGCTCTACCAACTGAGCTAAAGAGGCATTTGCTATCTTTTTGATTGCGGATGCAAAGGTATGAAACTTTTTCTATTTCGCAAAATTTTTTAGCACTTTTTTATATATTGATTTAGAACTATTGTATTTTGACCTGAAAATTTACATGAAAATAGTTCGCTAAAGATAGGTGTAGCCGCGATTCTAATGTACTGCGGTAGACATAGGAGTCTTAATACTGCTATTGTGGATTATCAATCTATTTACAAAGTTAATGAAGAAAAGTTATAATTAATTGCTATCTTTGGGAACTGATTTCTAATATCTCACTAAAGCATTTATGAGGGAAGAATTAATTAAGAGAAGACTTGGCGAGTGGTGCAATGGCGATGCTGAATTATGTCAATTTTTGAAAGATTGCGGTAAATTATATTGGCGATACGAAGAGCAGTGTATATTGGATCGAATTGAGAAAGTGTTCTTAGAAATACCCGATGGGACACGTACAAGCATTAGGCAAATTATTAATGATGCTTTGGTATTTGAAGAATATAAAGAGTTTGGAAATTATGAGTTTGGACATAGCAGGATACACATCTTTCGAGATTATCTAATTTTAGATGAAGATATGTGGATTATATACAATCATATATGTGATTTCTCATGCCGCAATAATCGAAGAATGGATTTCTGTGCAGCATATGGCTATCCTCCAGGCTCTAAACCTAAACTCGGGCTACCATTTGTTGTCGAATTTATACTCAGAATAGGAGTGTAAACTAATTATGAAAATTAATCCTCAACCTCTTCGATAGGAGGTGTTCCCATGCTTCTCGCTTCCTAAGGGTGCACAAAAAAAGGAAGACCTTTCGATCTTCCTTTTCTGTACCCCCTCAGGGGCTCGAACCCTGGACCCCAACATTAAGAGTGTCGTGCTCTACCAACTGAGCTAAAGAGGCATTTGCTATCTTTTCGATTGCGAGTGCAAAGGTATGAAACTTTTTCTATTTCGCAAAATATTTTTGCACTTTTTTTAGTCTATTCTTGAAAAATTTCTAAACCACTTTTCAAAAGTATTGTTAATCAGCGAGATACACTAATTGGTCAATTCGCCCAAAAAATGGTATTTTTTGTGAAAATAGCCATTATCTGTCGCTATTCCACTCGTTATTGCCATCCTCATAGAATACTGGGCGGTCACCGGCAATGCTCTTTGCCGCGAAGTAGGCCTCGTATAGGCAGATGCCATTTGCGCTGTCATCGGCGAGATGGTAGGCGATAACCGAGGGGTGGCGTTGTGTGGTGTATATCATCTGCATCACGCGCTCGGTGTAGTGGTTGCACCAGCGTGGGTTGTTTGACGGATTGCCGCCACGCTTGCGCGATGTGCCCATGTGTGACGTGTTTATTGGTGCGGTAACGGCAACGTAGATGCCTAGCTTGTCGCACTCCGAAAGTACATCGTCGCTAACTACTCCCGCTGTAAAGCGTAGTGCGCGGTGTCCGCGCTCGTAGAGGCTGCGTACAACATCCACAGTTGCGTTGGGAGATACCTCTGCCCAGTCCATGGTTGTTGCCTTGCCATTGATGTAGAATGTGCCATTCTCGAAGCGAAGCTCGCGCAATGACAGAGGTATGTCATAGAACTCCACATCGCGGCCTGCAATACGGTTTTTAAGATGCAGAGAGAGTTGTGTGGGTCTGTTGCTGCTCCATAGCACAGAGTCGGGCACAGGCGCACCAAAACGCATCGTATCGACGCCATACATGCCGAGACTCACATCGCGGTGTCCCGCAGCGAGACGTATGGTATCGTTGAGGTATAGCTCATAATACAGGCGTGAGGTCTTGTCTCCGAGAGTCTGGTTGTGCATGATAGCGCCGAAGTCAACATTCACAACCGAGCCTACGCCCAGCGTGGTACGATAGTATATATCGCGCATGCGCACGCGAGGCTGCGACATGACGTATGCTACGGGTGCGGGCTCGGCAACATTGAAGCCCTCGATAGCTGCTACGCCCTTATTATCGAGAATGCGTATGGCGAGCGTGTTTTTATCTTCGCGCGATATCTTCGTGATGTTAAACTCCGTTGCGGCGTGGCCATTTGCTGAGGTGCCTGCGCTCTTGCCGTTAATCAGCACTTCGTAGGGGCGGTTGACACCCTCTATGCGCACGAATATCTGACGCTCAACCCATGAGAATGGGTATGTGAACTCTCCCGTGAACAGCTCGCTGTCGCTGCTCTGCCACTCGGTGACAGGCTGCATGTATCGCTGCTTTTCGAGGCTCTGCTTCGTTGCCTCGTTAGCTGTAGCATAGGGTATCAGGCGTGTGCGGTGATTGTCGTGTCCCTTGCTCTGCTGTGCAGTGGCGCTTGTGGCAAGTAGGGTGGCGAGTGCCGCCATAAAACCATATATAACGTGTCGCTTCATTGTCGCTCTATAGTTTATCTCTTGGTGGTTGATGTGCGTGAGTCTCGCCACTCAATGATATCGGGTGTGAGCTCATCCACGCGGTCCTCCCACATTCTGTTTTCGGTAAGTCTGCGGCGGTCGTATTTGATGCGTTCTGTGATGCGGAAGCGGGGCTTCTGCTGCACCGACGCATCCTCGCGGCGTGTAGGACGTATCTCGCGGTCGATTATCGAGTCGCGTGCAGGACGCTTGTCGTTATGCCACTCGAAGTCGTCCAGACGATACTTCTGCGTCTCGGGAACCATGCCCATAGGGTAGATGACATACTCGGGGTTCTGCTTGTATGTTATCTTGTCCATTTCGCCATCGAGGAGGTAGAAACTGATGCCCGAGCTCTCGATGTACATCAGGCCAGTCACCTCGCTGTTGCCGTCATCCTGAAGGTAGTAGATGGTCTGGGCATTTCCGTTCACGTCGTTGCGATATACGTTTCCATCGGAGAAGTAGGCAATCATATCCTTGCCCTTCACCTGATTGTAGTACATGGTGTCAATCTCGGAACCCATCAATGGGTCGCCCATGAAGTGCACCTTGCTGATGACCTCGTTCTGTGTGTATATCGCCATCGAGTCTGCCGTTACCTGGTTGCTGTCGTTCCACAGGATTGGCTCGCGGTACAGACGAATTACCGAGTCGGTATTGAGCATCACGAGTGAGTCGCTGACAAGCTGTGTGTCGGGGCGATACATGCGTACATTGCGGTATGCCTTAATCATCTTGTAGGTGCTGTCCGCGGGGAATGGTGGCGCGAGCAGGGTAGAGTCTATGGCGAGTGAGTCGGCGCCGAGAGAGTCTATCCTCATGGAGTCTTGTGCCATCGAGTCTATCTCTCCATTACGCAGGTTGTCCACTATGCCATCCATTGCTGTGCTGTCAGCCATGCTGTCGATGGTGTAGTCGGGACCTTTGTATTCTCTGCCTCTACGTGCTGCGCGTGCTTTAGCCTTGTCAATCTTTCTGCGCTCACGCTCCACGCTCTTTTTCTTGATGCGCTCTATGCGCGCCTTCTCCTCGTCAGCTATGCGCGAACTCTCGGCAATACGCTTGGCGATGATTGAGTCAACCTTAATCTTAAGCACCGAGTCGCGGATGTGGCGTATAGAGTCCTCCTCGCGCTGCTTGATTGAGTCGATGCTGTCGCGTATTGCGCGCTCAATGCTCAATACCGAGTCGCGAAGGCGGCGTTTCTCCATCTTTGCACGATAGCGTATCTGACGCTTTGTGAGTGGCTTGATTGAGTCGTTTGCCGAAAGCGTATCTATGGCAAGGGTATCTGCGGCAATATCGATGGTTGTGGCGTCACTCTCAACGACAGGTATCTCTGCCTCGGTTGTTTCATCCTCATTCTCATCCTTCGCAGCCTCGACCTCCTGCTTGGGGGCTGTGTCGCTCGTTGCCGCTGCGCTCTCCTTTACGCCCTCAGGTCTGCCCTCCACGGGACTCTGTGCTGCCTCTTTAGGTGTAGAGACTGCATCTTTGGTCGTTATCTCGCGGTTTGGGTGTCTGTTGTCATCCTTAGCACCCATGTTCTGAGGATCGCGGACCTCGGGCTTCTGCTCGTTTTTAACCTCCTTGCTCTTGCCTTTCTCTCTCTCAATACTTCTGTTCTTATCCTCTGATTTATCGAGTTTTGCATCGGCCTCAGGAGCCTCATCTGCGCCCTTTGTGTCGAGCGTGGGCTCTGCGCCAGCAAGGTCGCCTATGCTGTCTGCGCTCTCGATAGCCTCCATGCTCTCCTCTGAGTCTCTGTCTTTGAGGTTCTCTTTGGCGCCCTCTCTCTCCTTAGGTCTATCCATCTCCTCTTCGGCAGATGTCGTATCGCGAGCCGTCTCGGGAGGAAGCACAGCGATGGTGTACATCCACATGGTGTCGGCAGCAAGGAAGAGCGAGTCGCTCTGCTCGGGGTCGTAGTTGATCATCGAGGGACGGCGTGTGAAGAGTGCATTGCCTGGTTCGTCCCACCACTCACCATAGTCCGCAAAGCCGAGTATCTTCTGCTCCGTGTCATCTACCTGGATGTTACTGCGACCAACGATGTGGCCATCAGCCTTGCAATACTCCAGTGAGTCACTCCATATTTCGCGCTCGGGCGAGAGGATGTATGCGTCGCGTGTAAGGTTGTGAAGATCGCGCGCCTTGGTGTAGCTACCCTCATTTGCAAAGAGATACTCATCCTTATCGTTCCAGATATTTGTGTTGGTGAAGTAGCGTGCATCTTCGGTTTGTGTGTTGAATATCACCGAGTCGCCCGTCATCTGGTATGTCTCGTCGCGCATCTCCACATTGTCCACGGCGATAAGCTCGTGAGTATCTGTGTAGTAGTATCCGCGGTCCGACTCCATAAGGCTCTCGCCCTTCTCGATGTAGCAGCCGCCATTGAAGCGACCAACCTCGTTTGCGGTGTCGAACGTACACTCGTATGTGTACATCACAGCCTCGCCATCAACCACCTTGATAAGCTCCGAGAAGAGTGTTGCCGAGCTGCTGATGCGGTTGTATGCTGCGCGGTCTGCATAGGCGTATGTGCTATTCTGATTGATAAGCACATTGCCGAAGCACTCGAAGCTCTGGTTTGAGTAGCGCACGGCACTGTCGGCAAGGATTACCGTGCCGTTGTGGTGTGCCGCGAAGTTACCCACAAGGATGAAGATTGTCGAGTCGCCCTTCTCGATAAGATAGCTGTCGTCGGCAATCATATCGACCATGCGGCGTTCGTTTTTCTGTTGTGGTGCCGACACGGGTGCAGATGCAGCCTCTGCCTCTGCCGACTCTGTGTATATAACGTAGTCATGCTCACTGGCGGTGATGCAGAAAACACCGACGGTGAGCAAGATAAATAGTACGGGGAAGATATACTTCAAACGCATAGGGAATATTTGCTACTTTATCCAACCATCATACTCGAACTCCTCGCTGCGGTATGCCGGGTCGATATAGATGTACATGCCATCAATCATTGAACCAAGCCACTTGCGATATGCCTTCTCCTGTTTGTCAACGAGAGCCATCTCCTCGATGCGGATGTAGTCATCCTCGAGCGATGCTACGTGTGGCGGAATTATCTGTACAAGTTTTACAATCTTACTAAGCTGGTTGCCGTTGAGGTCAGTCGTCTGGAACGAGTTTGATATCTCGCCAACCTTCAGGCGCATAAGAGCATTGTAGTCTTCGAGTGACTTGCCCTGCATCTGTCCGAAGTCCTCCTTCAGAAAGCGTGTGGCAGTGAGGCGCGCACCATCGTAAACACCCTGGCGTGCAAGGACATCGTGGTTTGACACGATACCGCCATTGTTGCGTGACGATGCATCATCCGAGAAGCGCAATGCCGCATCCTCAAAGGTTATAGAGTCGAGGCGTATGAGACGCGCAATGCTGTCAAGCTGGTGTGCGGGTTGCATAAGCTCGTCGCGTGTGAACGATGGACGCAGAAGGATGTGGCGACAGTGGTAGTTCTCGCCCTTCTTGTCGATGAGCTCGATAATGTGGAAGCCGAACTCCGTCTCCACAATCTCAGATACCTGACCAGGCTTTAGCTTTTCCAGTGCCTCGGCGAATGGGCGTACATACATAGATGATGGACCTGGCTCCATCTCGCCACCATACATGGCTGAACCATCGAGCGAATACATACGCGCCAAGGTCGAGAACTTGGTCTCACCCTTGATGACACGCTCACGCATATCCAGCAAACGCTCCTTGGTGCGCTGCTGTGCATCTCTTAGCGATGCTGGGAACTTGGTGATGTGTGCATATACATACTGCTCGCCAATGATTGGAAGACTATCCTTGTCGATGTTGTTGTAGAACTGCTCTACCTCGCCGGGTGCGATTGTCACTCTGCTCACTACGTCGTTTCGCATAGCCTGTGCGTATGCCTGCTCCTCGTAGCGTGTGCGCAACATCTCGCGGTAGGTGAAGATGGGCATGTGCTCCTTCAACTCGAACTCGGCGATGCCTCCCGCCTCGGCGATAAGCATCTGTATGTAACTCTCAATGCGACTTGCTATGTCGGAGCTGTTAATCTCCACAGAATCGATGAGGGCCTGGTTATAGAGTAGCTTCTGCTCCAAGAGTGCTTCGAGAGCCTCGTCCATGGGGTCGCGGTCAGAGGTGTAGCCCATCTGGCGGCGCTGATCAACGAGTGCCTCGGCATACTCCGTAACCTCGGAGTGTAGAACGGCTGAGCCACCCACCACAGCGACTACCTTGTCGAGCATCACCTGGCGACGCTCCTGTGCCGAAGCTGTTGTGGTATAGGCCATAAGCCCTGCGGCAACCGCCGCAACAATCATAATCTTTCGTATCATAATATATCTGTCGTTACAATTTGATGTTGTCTATCCTAATTGAGAGTTGTCGTATCACCGATTATAGGCTCCTCCTCGGCGATGGTCTCTTGGGCATCGCGAACCATAATCTCCTCGGTGACAGCAGGGGTGTAGCTCATAGACTTAAGAAGAGCCTCGTCGCGCACCATCACGCGACCCTCTTCCACCGACTTGCGCTTCAACTCTGCCTCGTACTCTGCAACCACCTCAGCACGTCTGTCGGCATAGAGACGACGGCGTATGTCGCTCTCTACTGACTCCATTGGGGCAATCTCGCCCTTGAGTGCCCTGTCGGTGATGATGAAGTGGAAGATGGCGTCATCCGAGGTCATCTGCTGCACCGTGGTTTTGGTGATGAGGTCGTTGTATGAGCGTGAGCGTTCCGTTGGGAGGTTGCTCAAAAAGTCTGAATATGATACCCACTGTGAGGTCATGTTTACCACGTTGAGTGAGTGTTTCTCTGCCAGTGCTTCAAGTTCTGCCCAATCCTCAGCCTTTGCCGAGTTCTTCATCGCCGTTGTGAGTGTTGTGGTATTGCGGAATGTCTTGGGCACCTTTACCACCACACCCTTCACTACGTTATGGTCGAGTCTGAAGGCTGCGCTGTTTGCGCGATAGTATGCGGCAATCTGCTTGTCGGTAATCTCCGTATCGAGCGTTTGGTCGATGTAGTATTGGTCGAGCTGACGCATCATGAGTGACTGGCGATAGCCCTCCACGAGTCGCTCTATGTCGTCTGATGTTGTGAGCACCTCCTTGGCGCGTTTCATCTTAAGTTGGTTGAGCACCCAGTTTTCGACATACATACGCATGAATGTTATGCTGTCGGCCTCGGTAATTCCTGTGGGCATATCGCGCTTAACGTCGTTGATGCGCAGGGCTTTGCCATCGACAACGGCAATCACATCGTCGTCGAGTTGTGATGTGCTCTTTGTGTCACCCTCGGTACACGCCGTGGTGAGCATCATGAGCATTGAACTGAGTATGTAGAGTAGTTTTCGCATAAATCAACTTGCAAAGATATAATTTTTCTTTGGTTTAACGCACAATAATCACAGATTATTGCACACAAGCCAATTAAAAACAAAAAATGGGTCGAGAGCAACGCTCCCAACCCATGTGGTAGATGTTATGCCTCCACTACAAAATCTTGACCAGTGCCGCTACTGCGCGACCACGGTGCGAGATGGCGTTCTTCTCCTCGGCACTCATCTCGGCGAAGGTGATGTTGTGTCCCTCGGGAATGAATAGGGGGTCGTAGCCAAAGCCCTCGCTGCCCGATAGTGAGGTTGCGATTGTACCCTCAACAATGCCCTCTACGCGCTGCTCCACACCATTGCGTATCAACGATATAACAGTGCGGAATCGGGCGCTTCTATCATCCTTGCCCTCAAGCTCACGGAGTAACTTTGCGTTGTTGGCTGCGAAGTCGTGACCATCGGTGGCATAGCGTGCCGAGCGCACACCAGGAGCGCCATTAAGTGCCGTAACCTCGAGGCCTGTGTCGTCGGCAAAGCAGTCGAGGCCTGTGCGCTCATAGACGTATCGCGCCTTGATTGATGCATTCTCGTCGAGTGTCTCGCCCGTTTCGGGGATATCCTCCGTGATGCCTACCTCGCGTAGCGTTACAAGCTCATATCCATCGCCCAGTACAGCCTTCACCTCGGAGAGCTTATGGGCATTATTCGTAGCAAATACAATTCGTTTCATGGCGCAAATATACAAATTTTACTTAAAACTTGTATCCTATGATGCTGCCCAGACACTCAATAATTATCTGGTCGCTGTGTCCGTTATTCAGGATAGTAACTTTAGCCTTGTCGGTGTTGTCGTAGAGCGCATCGTATGCCTCGATTGTGAGTACGCCATCGATAAAATGCGTGGGTGACGAGTACTCAATTGGGCTTGTGATGCGTGTAGTAACGGTGAGTGGCTTTGCGCGGCTCTCCTCGGGGTCCACCATAACCAATTCGCCACTATATCTTACGTTTGGCTCGCCATCTTCGTAAATGAGGGTGACATCGAGCTTACCCGTACCCTTTGACTCGTTGATATACAGCTCGTTGAACTCCACCGTATATCTGTCTTCACCCTCTGCTCTAATGATGAGGTCGTAGCTGTTGCCACCCGAGCGTCTCACGCGCCAGTTGTCGGCGTTCATCTCGATGATGGTGTAGTATTTGGTGTCGTAGGCTGTGTTTTGGGTAATCATGTGAACATTATTGTCCACGGTAATTATCATGTTGTAGAAGTGAGTGTGCTGGTAGTTTGTGCGCTCCTGCTCATCTTCGATTGTGAGCAGGTGGTTGTAGTGTGCTATGAAGTCGAAAATCTCGTTCACTCGCATCAGGTCACTCTTCGCTATGTCCCATAGCGTAAGTCCTAAATTATCAGGGTCGCGAGAATCGCCGCTGCCACTCCACTCACACGATGCAGTTGCAAGTGCAACCATCGCAATTACGGTATATTTTAAAAATCGTTTCATAATATATTGCACTATTTAAAATCTGTAACCAAAGCCAAATCTCACGCATCCGCTTATGCCACCACCCAACTCGCCAAAGCCGTAGAAGTTGCGACCGAGAGTTATGCCTATGTATGTCAGGTCAAACATCGGCACTGTGGCGTAGAGCTCATCCTTCGTAAAGCGCGTAGCCACGCCAACGCCAATGCCTGAGTATAGGCGCACAATGTCGCGGCGGAGATACTCAAAACGGAAGTTACACATCGCACTCAATCCGTAGTTGGCATCGGTTGTGAATCGTTTGTTTGTGGCGATGTGTAGTTTGTGGCGATAGAGTGACGAGAATGAGAACTTTGCGCCAATAAGCAACCAATTCTTTACATAACCGCTATACTCGAGTGATATAGGGGTGATGTAGAATATGGGTGTGTCGTATGTTCGCGCCTCCAGCAGATTGTCGCTCGCTGTCGGTGGGTCGTAGTAGTTGTCATTAACATCGACATCTGGTAATATCAGACTCATGTATGCCACCTGCCAGATGCCTGGAGCACCAATGCCCAGACGGAGGTCGTGATGATAGCGAGGAATGGTGCGGTAGCCATCCTCTGTTGTGGCGGTGTACACCGTGTTGCTCATATCTCTTGAGTCTCTGGCCTCGTAGCCCTGTTCGTCGTATTGTGCCGATGCTGCGCATGGCAACAGTGCGAAGATTGAGCAAAGCAGTAATAGTAGATGCTTTCGTTTCATGATTGTAGAGGTATTATGTTATTTAAAATTTTAGTCCTATGCCTGCGCGCAGAAAACCTCCTATGCCGCCACCTAACTCCGTGTAGCCAAAGATTTTACTGCCGAATGCTACACCGATATATGTCCAATCGACCATCAGTGTGGGTAGGGTTATGATGTCGGTGAAGCGAACACCGACACCGACGGCGCAGCCCGAATATAGTTGAACGTGCTCTCTGCGCAGATACTCAAAACGCCAGTTTGCCATGGCTCCAATGAGGTGGTTGCCAACTCTGCCCTGATATGCACCACTTTCGGGGTCATATAGATCCCTCTCTATAGAGGAGTAATGCATCTTCACGCCCACAACCAGCCACTCTCTGCGGTAGCGATTGTACTCAAACGAGAGTGGTGTTATATATCTCGTCTCTGGGCTGAAGAAGTCATTCAGCGAGAAATGACTGTTGCCTGTCATGCCCAGCAGCAGACCCTGCAGGTTGAGAATGCTTACACCGCCTGGTACTCCTGCGCCAATGCGTATCTCATTGCGTGTGGGTAGCGTAATGTTTTTTCCCTCTATGCCGTTGTCTCCATACTGCTCATAATATGACTCCGCAGAGTATTCGTACTCGTAGTCCTGTGCGCTTGATTTACTCGGCAGCACGACAACTATTGTAATAAGAGCCAGAAGTGCTATACAACATTTATGTTTCATTGTTTGATAGGTTTAGGTTATTTGCTTAGTGCAAAGATAGTCCATTTGTCCCCCTTTTACCAAATTTTTTTGCCAGAAATTTTTCCTATGTCCACTTTCTATGTGTCAGATAATCAGTGTGTTACAAAGTGTGATTTTGCGAGTTTTTCATCTTGCTGATAATCAGACAGTTACGCTTATACTTTGGTTAATTCTCAGTGTATCAATGATTTATAGTGTGCTACACCATTTAAAACGCTGTTTATGATGCTGAAAAAATGAAGGAGACATAAGAGTCATCGCGATGTCTCTTATGTCTCCTTGCTCTCTCGGTTTGAGTCTCTGTTGTTGCTCTTAGCGTGCCACTTCCAACTCTGCCAGACGCTGGTCCATAATCACCTTATCGATGATGGTCTTGACGATGGTGTCAATCTCGGAGTTATCCGAATAGTCGGCGGGGCAGACATGGTTTACGCGGTTGTCGCGTATAAGCTCGTTGAGCAGCGTGCGCTGACCCTCCTCCTCGGGGTTATAGACAGCGATAGAGTGGCCACCGAAGTTCTTGACGAGCTTCATACATGGGATGTCCGTAGTACCATCACCGAAGTATATCATGCGCGAGAAGGGTACGGGGCGCTTCGACTCCTCCATAAAGCGGTTTACGTCCTTGGTGTCGAAGACCGACTCCACGCCCTTGTTTATCTTGAAGATGAACTGAGTCTTGTTCGTATAGTTTACTGCCACGGCGGGCCAGTAGGCGATGCCATCGACATTATAGAGGAAGGAGCAGGCGTAGATATTCTTGAACTCGTGGGCGATGCTTGTGCCCTCGATAATCTCCTTAAGGCCCGAAGAGTTGACGTAGTGCAGTATGCGCACGCCATGCGCCTCGCCATACTCGTTTATGCGACCAAACCACTGCTCCACGCCGCGGTAGAACTTGACGTTGCGACCCGACTCGCGGAAAGCCTCGCGTCGTAGCGACAGACCCTTTGATTGTGCCGCCTGAATCATGCGTGCCATATATGTGAGCACCTGATCGGCATCCTGCTCCTCGGCAAGGGTGTTCGCCTCGTGCCAGAACTCCATGTTGCTCTTGCCCACGGCGGGTATGAAGTCATACTCCTGCATATTGCCGGGTGCGAGCGTGCCATCGAAATCGTAAATCAGTGCTATGGTAATCTTCTCTTTCATCGCTATTTTTTTATATATATGGTTCAAAATTAAGAAAAAATTACTATTTTTGCAATAATTAATTGTAATAAATCTAAATTATATGAATAAAAAATTACTTCGTTCGCAGACAGATCGCAAGATTGGTGGTGTTTGTGGCGGTCTGGCCGAATATTTGAACATAGATTCTACCGTTGTGCGCGTTGCAATGGTTCTGCTTACGCTTTTTGGAGGTATGTCGTTGTTGGTGTACTTGGTTTTGTGGTTGCTTATCCCCGAAGTATAAAATTTGAATATGGAATTTAAGGAAGTAGTAAGAAAGCGTCGCTCTACACGTCGCTATACAGGTAAGCCCGTTGAGGTTGAGAAACTTCGCTCGGCAATGGAGACAGCACTGCGCGCTCCATCATCAAAGAATACGCGCTCAACACGCCTTATGGCTGTTACAAACCTCGATAAGGTGCATGCGCTCGGTCGCTTGCGCGACTGGGGCTCAAGCCTTTTGGAGGAGGCTGGTGCCGCTATCGTCGTCATGGGCGATGAGGAGGCATCACCAATGTGGCAGACCAATGCCGCTATTATGGCTACGGTGTTGCAGCTCGCTCTCGTGGATGAGGGCCTTGCATCATGTTGGGTACATGTGGGCGACTACCTCACAATCAATGATGACCCCGCGAGCCAGCGCAGTGAGGATTATGTTAAGGAGGTTGTGCCAGAGATTCCTGCCAATTACCGCATCCTTTGCGTAATCTCTATCGGCTATGCAGACTACACACCCAAGCCGTTGCCCGACTACGAGGGACCCGAGCGTATCTTGTTCGCCGAGTAGGGTAGTGAATTTAGGAATATTAAGGAAATAAGGGGAGTTTAGCATCGTGCTAAACTCCCCTTATCTATTGCTAATTACTAATTGCTAATTAAGTATCTCTACGAGCTTATCCACATCCTCATTCGTGGTGCTCCAGCTCGTCACGAAGCGCACGATGCTGTGTGTTGCGCCGCGAGCACCCCAATAGTCGAACGACACCTCCTCACGCAGGCGGTCTATAACCTCATTGGGCAGGCGGAAGAACTGCTGGTTGGTAGGCGACTCGATGATCACTTCGTAGCCCTTGGCCTTAAAGGCCTCGCGTATGCGTAGCGCCAAAGCCACGGCATGGCGACCAATCTCATAATACAATCCGTCGCTAAACATAGCCTCGAACTGTACACCCGACAATCTGCCCTTGGCAAGCAAAGCTCCATGCTGCTTGACCAGCGGAAAGAGGTTCTTGAGTAGCGCGCGGTTGGTGACAACAAGTGCCTCGCCAAAGAGCGTTCCGAGCTTCGTTCCTCCGATGTAGAATACATCAGCAAGGCGTGCCACATCCCTGAGTGTGAAATCTGCACCCTCCGCCGCAAGGGCATAACCCATGCGCGCACCATCTATATATAGAGGTATGTTGTGCTTGTGACACGTTGCGCTGAGTGCCTCCAGCTCCTTGAGCGTGTAAACCGTGCCATACTCCGTGGGCTGCGATATGTAGAGCATGCCTGGTGCTACCATGTGTGGGTAGGTCTCATCGGCGTAGAACTCCTCTATAAAACGTTGCACATCCTCCGTCTTAACCTTACCGTCATAGTGGGGTAGTGTGAGCACCTTGTGTCCCGA
>JAEIGA010006187.1_pt1 | contig 18213 bp, 21 predicted proteins | sample 9270691 | NCBI WGS metagenome assembly JAEIGA01 (sample SAMN17057246, study PRJNA624740) | gut metagenome | biome: biome; isolation source: fecal sample | host: Bos grunniens | place: China: Xizang | collected 2019
ATTATGCTTAACACTTTCAGCAAACATCTCTGAAGAAGTCGTCACCGAACCTGTTTTTACTTCTCCAAAAAATCTTGTTAAATAATAAAGCAGATCCTCTTTTTGAGTAAAGCTTAAGCTGTTTACTATAATACTTCCGCAAATGACGCCCATTAAAAACAAAACAATGATGAAAATATATAGTGAGGAATAATCACGAATATGATTTTGTGCTACGTTTTGAAAGAATATTTTTTTCTTCATCTAATTTCCTCCTACTATTAATTACTAGATTATATGATAAATCCTTCTATATATTCCTGTTTCTATCAATTCAAGGAGAAATTATATAACTACTCAAAAAGAGGAATTTTAGGTAGGAGGATTCTTTTATTATTTCTTCTTATTGTTTAAGCATTCCCTTGAGGGTCATACTATTTTATGTAAGGCAAATAAAAAATGAGCACAAATAATCACGAAGGAGGCTGTTGTAAAAGTCAATTAACGACTTTTACAACAGCCTCCTAATAGCTTCATACTATTCTATTACTTTTCATCATTCAACCAAACTTCTCCATCTTTATAAATCATTTGTTCTGGATAACGTAAGTTCACTACTTCATCTTGGATTTTTTGCGAAGGTGCTTTCGTCAGTAATGATACAATTATATTAGTAGCAAACGCGGCGATTGCACCAAATACACCAGCTCCTGTATCGATGATTCCCAATATTGTAAATCCGCCAAATTTGGCTGCAAATATATAAGCCAGTGTTACAGTAAGACCAACTAGAAGACCCGCTATTACACCATTCGCATTCGATCGCTTCCACCAAACGCCCAATACAAGAGCCGGAAAGAAGGTACCGGTTGCTAAGGCAAACGCCCAGGCCACAATCTGTGTTATTGCTCCCGGAGGATCTAAAGCAATGACACCAGCAAGTGCGGTCGCTATAACAATCGACCAGCGTGCAACAGAAAGACGATTCTTCTCTGTTGCATTCGGTCTTAAAACACGATAGTAAATATCATGAGCAAAAGAAGATGATATCGAAATCATTAATCCGCCTGCAGTTGATAGAGCCGCAGCCATCGCTCCGGCTGCTACTAGTCCGATGACGAACATTCCTAAATTAGCAATCTCAGGTGTCGCCATTACAACAATATCATTCGCGATAATTAATTCGTTCCATTGTAATATTCCATCTCCACTCGTATCAGCAACCTGTAATTTCCCTGTATCAACCCATGACTTTGTCCATGCCGGCAACTCTGTAATCTTGCTGCCTGCAACTTTAGTCATCAAAATAAAACGAGAGAACGCTGCATATGCTGGTGCTGAAAAGTATAATAATCCGATAAATAATATAGCCCAAGCCCCTGACCAACGAGCAGCTTTCATTGTTGATACAGTGTAAAAACGGACAATAACGTGCGGTAGACCGGCTGTTCCAGCCATTAAAGTGAACATAAGCGCCAAGAACTGCCACTTCGTTCCATTCGTAAATGGCGCGAAATACTCAGATATTCCCAGTTCGCGGTCTAGCTCTCCCATTTGTTCAACAATCCCTCCATAGGATAGCCAAGGAAGCGGGTTACCCGTTAATTGCAGGGACATGAAAATTACAGGTACAAGATAAGCAATAATCAATATTAAATATTGTGCAACTTGAGTCCATGTAATCCCTTTCATTCCTCCGAATGCCGCATAAAAGGCAATTAATACAACCCCGATAACTGTTCCTAACTTAGCATCGATTTCAAATAACCTACCAATAACAACACCCGATCCTGATAGCTGACCAATCGAATACGTGAAGCTGATAATAATTGTACATATGGCAGCGATAATTCTGGCAGCATGACTGTCAAAGCGATCACCTATAAACTCCGGAACTGTATAATGACCAGACTTTCTTAACTGAGGAGCAAGCAAAAAGGTTAATAGTAAATACCCTCCTGTCCACCCCATAATGTACGCTAGGCCGTCATAGCCTAAAAGCATGATTGTGCCCGCCATCCCTATAAAGGATGCCGCACTCATCCAATCCGCACCAATGGCCATACCATTAAAAATTGGCGGTACTCCTCGCCCTGCCACATAAAAATCAGAAGTTTCCTTAGCTTTATTAAAAAGTGCTATCCCGATATATAATGCAAATGTCGCTAAAATAATGACCAATGAGACAATAAATTGAGTATCCAAAGGCAATCCCCCTTATTCATTACTATTTTTTCTTAATGCTCCATCGCTTTTCCGGCACTTAATCTTTCATTTTTTTCTTCATCAATTCCATATTTTTTATCAATTTGATCGCCTACTTTTGCATTAACAAATAATAAAATAATGAACGTTAATAGAGCACCCTGTGCACCCATAAAGTAATGAAACGGCAATCCATTAATGCTGAACTCGCTCAACGGCTCTGCAAATAACACAACTCCAAACGAAACAGCCGCCCAAATGATGAAGTAAATAATCATATACGTATTTTTCTCCCGAAAGTAACCATCTGCCACCTTCTTATCAATCTTTCTCACAATCTCACCCCTAATTACAGATTTTATCCTTCCATCTTCCTCCATTTCCTTAATATCTTCTCTACCACTCCCTTCACTTTTCAGGCCAAACCGCCATAGTTTTCGAGAATGACTACAAGCAATGCTATATTTTCACTTTATCGTTGCTGTCAGCAACATAAAGAGAAAAACAATCTAACCGACAAAAAATTGAGTTTTTAAAATCTTCTGCGTGAAATTATCTCAATGCAAAAATAAATTTGATCGTATCTAATATAGGAGCCGGAACTAAAATAATTTGAACGATGAAGTATACAAACATTGATAGAACGGGGACTAACAAAAATAAAAATTGCTTTTTCCTCAGTGCCATATAGAGACATGCTCCAGTAAGCACTAGAAAGATTAATAAAATCGCCATATAGTCATCCCTTTCATACGTTTTGAGTGATTCTAAATTTGTGATGCTCTTTTAAAATTAGGCATTTTCAGCGGGGCTTGCACCATTCCTACCCTCACTCTGCTCTGCAACGTCGCGGCCACCACGCTTCCCGCAAAACCAAGCTCTCAACTACAATCCAACGGAATCTGCAAAAACTTTTCAGGTCAAGTTTTTTTATAACTATGTGACCATTTTAAAATATATAACTCAGTTAATCTTTCGCTTGTGTTTACATATCCCCTTGAAGCCGGAGTCTTAAGTCCCTTATGAAACCAGACAAAAAGCCCGGAGTATTTGCTTCTTCGACAAATACCATCCGGGCATTACTAAAAAGTATTCCAACTTAATTCTGATTTTTTAAAGCTTCTCTTAACTGTAAATACTGTACCGCATATGCTGTCTTCACATCATAAATTCTTTTTTCTTTTATGTACTGCTGTGCTTCTTCTAATGAGATTTCAATAACCTCTACAAATTCATCTTCGTCACAAGCTGCAGAATTCTCTTGTTTTTGTAGATCCGTAGCTATATATAAATGTACAATTTCATCTGCAAACCCAGGCGATGTATAGAAAGAGATAATATGCTCCATTTTACCACTAACATACCCTGTTTCTTCCTCTAACTCTCTCGCAACCGTTACAGACGGTTCTTCTCCCGGTTCAAGTTTTCCCGCCGGAATTTCAACAATTGATTGCTCTAATGCCTTTCTATACTGTTCTACCATAACGATTTTATTTTCATCGGTAATCGCTATAACTGCTACTGCCCCTGGATGCTTAATCAACTCTCTTTTACTGTACTTCCCATTTGGAAGCTCTACATCATCCACTTGTAAAGAAAGTACTTTACCAGTAAAAATCTGCTCTGTTTTAATTGTTTTTTCTTCAAATTTATTCATTCCATACAACTCCTTATTCTAAATTCCCTCAAATAGCTCATACACTTTATCATACCAAATTTGGAGGTTAGATAATGAAAGTTTATGTAGGCAAAGATAAGCTTTTACTTGTAGGGAAATGTTGGGAAGTAAAACAAAAACTAAAAGAATACACTGCTCATTATGAATATATCCAGCAATGGATTAATGATTGCGAAAAACCTTAAATTCACAAAAATGATGAAGCTCTTGTTATTGTTTTTCCAAACTTTCCTTTACAATAGGAGGTAAATAGCTTTAATTAGAGGTGAACTAACTATGCTTAAAAGAAGGTTGGGAAATTCAGAACTTTATGTGTCAGAAATGGGTCTCGGCTGCATGTCACTTGGCCAAGATGAAAACAAAGCAAAAAAAATTATTCACACTGCCTTGGATCAAGGTGTTAATTATCTAGATACGGCTGATTTATATGATTATGGACTAAACGAAGAATTTATCGGCAAGGCGGTCAAAGCTGTTCGAAAAGATTTGATTATTGCCACAAAAGTAGGCAATAGGTGGGATGATAATAAAGAGGGCTGGGGCTGGGATGCATCTAAAAGTTATATCAAAAAAGCTGTAAAGGATAGCTTAGTTCGTATGCAAACTGACTATATTGACCTATATCAGCTTCATGGCGGAACAATGGAGGATAATCATGATGAGGTTGTAGAAGCTTTTGAAGAATTAAAGCAAGAAGGCATCATTCGTTATTACGGAATTTCCTCTATCCGCCCTAATGTCATTTCGTCTTTTGCTTCGAAAGCCAATCTTACTTCTGTTATGATGCAATACAGCTTGCTGGATCGACGCCCTGAAGAATGGATGCCACTCTTAAAAGAGCATGAAATCAGTTTAATTGCACGAGGGCCAATTGCCAAAGGCATATTGAGCGACCGTATGCTTGCAAAAGAAGAACAGTCCATCTTGCATAATGGCTTCCTTACATATAGCTATGACCAGCTAGTCGAACTATTAGCTTCTTTGAAAGAAGCCTTTGCTTCGCGATCTATTGAAGACTTAGCATTTCAATATATTTTATCTCATGAAGAAGTAGGAGCTATCATTCCAGGGGCTAGCTCGTGCGATCAAGTTTTGAAAAATATTAAAGCTGTCCAAAGTCCAAAGCTGTCATTGGAGGAAATTCAATTTCTTCGCTCCCTTACAACTTCCAATAAGTATGATCAGCATCGAATATAATTACAAGCTAAGCGGAACTTAGTCCACTTTTATGTATACTAACGTTCCGCTTTTCTGCTCTACTTAAAGTTGCGCCAATCCTTATTATCTTCGCTAAGCAATTCAGCAAACGTTTTATTTTTTTCAGCTCTTTTTCGCGCTTCTGCTCTTTGCTTCTCTTCCAGTTCTTTTTGTTTTTGCTGTTCTTGCTCTAACTCTTTTTGTTTATTTTTTAGCTGATTCACTAAGTCTTGATTTAGTATATGTGAAAGCGTTAAAGACTCCTCTTGATTTACGGGCTTTTGTTTTTGTTGCGATTTTTTCTTTTTCATACATATATTCCTCCTTGCATTAATGCCATTATAGCATGGATAATCATATGCACTAATGCCTTTATGATACAATTCATTTTATAAGCAACTATTTTATATTCATCGGAGGACCTATACTATGAAAAAAGGAATCCTATCATCTTTATTGATTTTTATAATTGCCGTTTTTAGTATCGGGATATACTTCACCAATTCATTAATGTTTATGAAGAGAAAAAAAGATTCATTTATTAAAGAACGCGAAATAAAAGCTAACAGGTTGGTTATGGATGACTTTGAGGCTTTACCTAAAACTTCTGTTTCCGTCCAATCTCTATTTGGCTATTCACTCAATTGCTTATTCATTCATCCGAATTCCACTAACAAATGGATGATTTTTTGTCATGGTATTACAGAAAACAAATACAATTCTATTAAGTATATGAATATTTTTATTAAACGAGGCTTCAACGCTGTTATATACGACCATCGTCGACATGGGCTATCAGGTGGAAAAACAAGTAGCTATGGCTATTATGAAAAGCATGATTTAGAAGCTGTTATTGATGAATTGAAAAAACGTGAAGGAAAGGATGTCTTTTTTGGTATTCACGGCGAATCGATGGGTGCCGTAACATCCCTCTTATATGGCGGATCCGTTCGTGATGATGCCGCCTTTTATATCGCAGATTGTCCTTTTTTAACTTTTCGCGATCAATTAAGCTACCGAATTAAAAAGGATATTCACCTGCCAGCACGGGCCATTATACCGATTGGTGATTTATTTCTTAAAATTCGTGAAGGATACCGAATTGCTGATGTATCTCCACTTTCGGTTATAAATCATATATATAAGCCCATACTGTTCATTCACAGTGAACAGGACCCTTTCATTCCTGTAGCTATGACGAAACAATTATTTGAAGCAAAAGACGGACCAAAGCAGCTATATATTGCCCAAAAAGGCGCACACGCTCAATCCTTTAATGAAAATCAGCAGGAGTACGAAGAAGCAATCGATACTTTTCTTAAGACGTATACTTAATTCGATAAGTGTAATATATTGAAAATTAAAATTATTAGGGCTGCGATTATATTATAAAAGACGAAAGGAGATTGCTGTATGTCTAAAATACAAATTAAAGTAAATGACAATGGATCACTCCGCGTTACTGGTGAAGTAGAATTAATCGATGCAGAAGGAAATGTTTTTCAAACGAAGCCGTCTTTTTCATTATGTCGTTGCGGATTATCCGAAAACAAACCATTTTGTGATGGCAAGCATAAAGGACAATTCCAATCAGTCGTTCGTGCTCCGAAAGAGTAATTGTGAAATGGAGCAGGACCAAAACCTGCTCCGCTTACACAAATCTTACATCCATTATATCAGCAAGCTTTATATATTGAGCTTCATCAAAGCGATCAATGACATTCAATTGTTTCTTCCATTCATCGTAATAGTGAATATGTCCCATCATCACGTGATAACGTTTTTGATGATAATATGAAATAGCAACAAGCAGCTGATGTTCCATCGCTTCGGCAATTATATGATTCATTTCTTCTATTTGCTGCTCATCTAAAACTATACGCTCTTTATTTAGGTCCTCATCTGCCCATTCCCTGAGCATCTGCACATGTTCAGGCAACATCATCGACACCCACTTCATTTTCCCGCGATCCTTAATCATATCATTTCTTCTCCTTTATGCTTTATGTCCACCGACCAGCTTACTTCTATAAACAGCTGTTCCTGCATTCGTATACGAGACAGCTCTTAACAAGGACTTTGAACCAAAACGGCCACGAATGCGATCTACTGCATATCCCAACTCCCTTTTCTTCCATTGGTTCGGTTCAAAGAGAGTAAGCTGCATACAATTGTCATCCTCAATATTAGAAAGAGCCAATGTGATTTTCCGGACTGTTTTTCCTTCATAATTCTCCTGAAAAAGTTGCATACAAACATGATAGAGATCCATTGTAATATTTGTTGGAACTTCGACAGAACGCGAACGCAGGAATCCTCCTCCCCATTCATCTTTGCTATAACCGATTCCAAGACTAACCGTTTTTCCAGCCTTGCGATGTGTACGAGCTCTCCTTGCTACCTCTTCACACATCTCAAGTATTACTTGTTTAATTTCCTGTTCTTCCTTATAATCACGAAGCAAGATTTGGCTCTTACTGAAACTTATTTGTCCTTCCATCATCGGAGCTCCTATCTCAGATAAATCGATGCCCCAAGCGTGATGATACAATTGATTTCCCATAATCCCGAATTTCTTTTCAAGAAGCTTCAAATTATAGTTAGCCAAATGTGCAACGGTGAAAATCCCCATACTGTTTAATGTTTTCTCTACCCTTCTTCCAATTCCCCACATCTTGCTTAATGGTGAAATCGGCCATAGCTTCGTTTTCACATCTTCGTACGTCCAAGTTGCAATTCCTTTCTTTTTGGCCTCCAAATCCAGACATAGCTTAGCCAAAAGCATATTAGGACCTATACCGATGGCACAAGGAAGCTGAAACTCCCTTTCTATATCGCTGCGAATCTTAGCTGCTATCTTTTCAGCACTTCCCCACATAGACAGCACGCCATCTACACGTAAAAAACTTTCATCAACACTGTAGGTGTGGATATCTTCTTTCGGTACATACCGATGAAATAAACGAGTTATTTCTGTAGAAATACGCAAATAGGTGGCCATCTTCGGCTCCTCAAGAATAATTCGTTCATCCTTTGGAATCTCAAACATACGCGTGCCCGTCTTAACGCCGAATTCCGATTTCATTAAAGGAGATGCTGCCAGAACGATACTTCCCTGCCGATTCTTATCACCTACAACAGCTAAATAGCAATTCAGCGGATCAAGCCCTTGCATCACTGCCGAGCAGCTCGCATAAAAGCTCTTCATATCCACACACAATATGTGTTGATGGGGCAATACGCTGTAATCCATAAAACTCCCTCCTAAAAAAGAACGTACGTTCGATTATTATTGTTCCTCAATAATAACCGAATATACGTTCTTGTTCAATAGGATTTTTTATCCACTACTTTTAAGAAAAGCGCAAGCTCCCCGCTTAGCGCTATATGCAATGAGGCTCTTGCGGATGAGATTCAACACAACGAAGACATGCGGCCGTGGCATAGCTATCCGTATAAGATAAAGGAAACACGAAGAGCGTAGCGATTCGATGTGTCCAGCTGCTTCAGTCATCCACTTTCCTTCTAAAGATTAACTTCCTTGAGTATTTGTCAAAATCCAATGATTTTTGAGGCAGCCCCAGAAGTTAAATCTGCTTCACTAAGTATGCATATACATGGTTGTTAATCATGATTTCCTTCTTATACATAAAACCTAATCTTTCATATAAACGACGGGCTTTATGATTATTTTCCTCGACATTTAATGAAACAGTCGAATAACCTAATTGGCGAGCCTTTTCAATCGCAGCATTTAAAAGCTCCGTTCCAAAGCCTCGTCCGCTGAATTGAGGGTTTACACTGACAGTATCAATATAAAAATCAGTTTCATCCGCTTCCTTATCAATAACTAAATTGTTTTTCGGATTTTTTGCTTGCAAGTGTGCAAGAATAGGCTCGTCCAATTGCTGTGCATCCTTGCCATGGTAAACAATAACAATACCGACCACTTGATCATCTACACTTTTAATAAGGCAATTACGGTAGCTCAAGCGATTCATCTCTTGACAATAAAATACTTCAAGCTGCTTCAATACATTTTGTTTATCCAATTCCCCTGTCAACGCATGAGCGATATCATGAATTGCATCATAAATCAAAACCGCTGCTTGTTCACAATCATTCTTAGTTGCATTTCTAATCATAATCAAAGCTCCTTCTTTACTATTCATGTTTATTCCAATGAATCCATTTAATTATACTTTATAACATTAACTAGACTAGGCAGAGAAATATGACATTATCAAAAACACAGCTGTCGAATTACAGAATAAAAACAAGAAGAATTATAATTGAAACCCCCTGGTCTATAGACTATCATTTGAAGTAGAGTAATGGAAACGCTTGCAAATTATACCACCTCACTATCATTACACTAATTGATTTTATGGAGGAATTTAGATGACTCATGCAGTTTTGGAAGTAAGAAAAGAGATTCAAGAATTTCTGAGTGGTCCAAAGAAGCTGTACATTAACGGTAAATTTGTAGAAAGTGTATCTCAAAAAACGTTTTCAACACCTAATCCGGCCACCGGAGAAGTATTGGCAAACGTATATGAAGCGGATGCTGCTGATATAGATTTGGCTGTCAAAGCGGCAAGAGCAGCATTCGATAGTGGCCCATGGTCCAAAATGAGCGCTGCCCAAAGAAGCAGGTTAATGTATAAGCTTGCTGATTTAATGGAAGAGCACAAAGATGCGCTTGCCCAGCTCGAAACATTAGATAACGGAAAACCTATTAAAGAAACAACCAATGCAGATGTACCGCTAGCAATTGAACATATGCGCTACTTTGCCGGCTGGTCGACAAAAATCACAGGGCAAACCATTCCTGTCAGTGGAAACTACTTTAACTATACTAGACACGAAGCAGTAGGTGTTGTCGGACAAATTATACCATGGAACTTCCCGCTTCTCATGGCAATGTGGAAGCTCGGTGCTGCCTTAGCAACAGGCTGTACAATCGTATTGAAACCAGCAGAACAAACTCCATTATCGGCCCTTTATTTAGCCGACTTAATTGAAGAAGCTGGCTTCCCGGCAGGCGTTGTTAATATTGTTCCAGGATTTGGCCCTACGGCAGGCCAGTCGCTTGTTGACCATCCTCAAGTTGATAAAGTAGCCTTTACCGGCTCAACAATTGTTGGTAAATCTATTATGGCTTCAGCCTCCAAATCATTAAAGCGTGTAACACTTGAGCTTGGAGGAAAATCTCCAAATATCATTTTACCAGATGCTGATCTTACAAAGGCAATACCAGGTGCCTTAAAAGGAGTTATGTTTAACCAAGGTCAAGTATGCTGTGCCGGATCACGCGTTTTCATCCAGAAAAAAATATACGATAATGTAGTTGCGGATATGGTTTCCCATGCCAAGTCCATTAAACAAGGGGCCGGCCTTGATCCAGAAACGCAAATCGGACCGCTTGTTTCAAGCAAGCAGCAACAACGCGTAATGAATTATATTGAAAAAGGCCTAGAAGAAGGTGCAGAAGTATTAGTAGGCGGCACTAATCCTAAAGATGAAGGCTATTTTGTCGCTCCGACCATTTTTAGCGCCGTAAAAGATGAAATGACTATTGCCCGCGAAGAAATTTTCGGACCTGTCATTGCAGCTATGCCTTTTGAGGATTTAGACGAAATTATTGAGCGCGCAAACCATACTGAATACGGTCTAGCTGCCGGATTATGGACAGAAAATCTCTCAAAAGCACATTATGTCGCAAGCAAGCTTCGTGCCGGAACAGTGTGGATTAACTGCTACAATGCATTCGATGCAGCTTCGCCATTTGGCGGCTACAAGCAATCCGGAATAGGTAGAGAAATGGGTTCATATGCATTGAATAATTACACAGAAGTAAAAAGTGTTTGGGTAGGAATGTAAAGAAAAGCGCAAGCGCCTCGTTTAGCACAGTAGGAGCTGGAGCTCTCCATATGAGATAAAGGAAAACAGAAATGTGTAGAACAACAGCATAAGACTAGCCGGCTAAAAGGTTGCTTTTCACCTTCTAGATGGCTTGGCGCTTATGACCTCGAGCCGTTGGCGTTCGAAACTTGTAAGGAGGCGGCGAAGTTCACTAGGTGCTGGAGCTAGACAGATCAATCTAAGTTTAAAATTATATACTTTCTTACTCTTGTAAAAAGAAAAAATAGACGTGCGGCAGGTATAAGGTTAGAAAGATAAAAGCCAGCTTGAAACATGCCAGATTTTTCACGGCATGCTTCGGCCGGCTTTTTTTCTTATACCCTTCTTCTCTTGAAGAAAACAACAAAAACTATTGTCAAAACAAGTAAAATCATAGTAACAGCAATTGTTATGATTTGCTCCATAAAAGGACTGAACTGTTTCAAATAAATCACCGATTGTTTCAACAATTGTATCGGACAGCACTCAATCATCTTCTATGATTAAAATTTTCATCTTTTGCATCTCCTAAAGATAACTATTTCAAAAATTCGGTTTCTAACAAGATAAAGGCTTATCGTAACAAACAAAGCTTAAACAAAACTTAAGAAAAACAGCCAACCCTTTTGTTAGCTGTTTCTCTGCCAAACATATTTCTTTTTATGCCACAGCTTCATAAAAAGCTGATATAAAACTTCTGAAAATACGAGTCCAAGTGCTATACTTCCGGATATTAAAAAGGCTTTGGCCGCCAGTGCAACAGCTTCATTATAATTATTTTCAACAAAATGACGCATTGCATTGTAGGCCATTCCACCTGGTACTAGCGGAATAATACCACCGACAGTAAAAATAATCATAGGGGTTTTATACATTCTCGCAAATACTTGGCTAATGATTGCAATCAGAGATGAAGCTATAGCTGTTGCCGATATTACGTCCAACCCTATTTCTGTCAAACCAAAGTAGCAAATCCAACCAAGAGCGCCGACAAATCCACATTTCAAAACCGAATCCTTCGGAACATTGAAAATCACTCCAAAAGCTGCAGAGCCGATAAAACTAGTAACAAACTGCGCTAAATAACTCATTATTTCTCCACCCTATAATATTGTAAAAACGATTGCAATCCCGCCACCTATTGCTAAAGCTGTCAAGAAAGCCTCCGCTCCCTTTGAAAGACTTGATACTAAATGTCCCGCCATTAAATCACGGACAGCATTCGTAATCAAAAGCCCTGGAACAAGCGGCATTACTGAACCTATTATGATTTTATCAATTTCATATCCAAAACCCAATTGTATAAAGAAAAAGGAAACTAGACCAATTACGACAGCAGACAAAAACTCAGATACAAATTTAATTGATACGAGTGAATTAATCGCTAAAAAACTCAAAAAACCAAGCCCTCCCGTTAATAATGCAGGCAAAAAGTCTATCCAGCTTCCGTTAAACATAATGACAAAGCAAGCGCTCGCCAATGATGCAGCCAACAATTGCATTTTCAAAGAAAATCCAATTGGAGCCGCTTCAATTTCCTGTAGAAGCTCATATGCAGCATTCGTAGAAAGCTTTCCCTCCGTTATTTCACGAGAAACCCGATTCACTTGAGTCACCTTTAATAAATCTGTTGTCCGATGTGAAACCCGCACAAGCTTCGTGTGATCATCCTTTTCCGTTTCAATGGAAAAAATGATACCTGTCGGAATAACGAAACTATCACATTTCGTTATTCCGAAAGCAGCTGCAATCCGAAGCATCGTATCCTCCACCCGATACGTTTCTGCACCATTTTTAAGCAAAATCTTCCCTGCCAACAAGCAGATTTTCATGACATCATATTGAAATTGCTTCACCATTTCTAACCTCTTTCAAATAGTAACTATATGCAGGATTTTCTTACAATTATTTTACTATGCTTCCATGAATAGTATTTCATAGTTTTCCGCATCAACTGTAATAACAAATCCAATATCAACGTTGGACCTCTTCATTACATTCATGCGATAAGCGTTCTCTTGACGCTCTACCTTCGTCACAATAAAATGTTCATCCTCACCACGCCTTAATTGCTGAAGAACATTGATAATCATGACACTTTCCTTCATGCTGACATCATCCACTAAAACTCTAAGCAATCTGGTCTCAGCCCTAGCGGGAAAGGTTTCTTGCATTGATCCTATGTAATAAGGTTGAATCTTCATCCCTATCTGCAATTCTTTGTCATCTAAGCTTTCCCCAGATGTTGTAGAGATTTCCGTGTCAGTATTAATACTATAAATAACATCTCCAATCAGTATCTCATCCTTACTGACAAACTGTGTAATAAACCCAGGCTCACCATGTTGCACAGCCTGCTCTTCCTCACAACCAAAAAGAAAAAGCAAAATGATTAGCATATACATCAAGAAAGAGATTCTCATTATTCACACCTCTAATTCGATTCATCACGATAAATGGATGCGCCGTTTCCATGTCATCTGTAAAATTACTATTAGTTATGCACAGCTGTCCGGAGCTCTACATCACAGTAATATAAACAATATGACGTAGACTTACTTCATATTAAATTTTTTACCAAAAAGCTTTTCAGAAATTGATGGAAACAAATTATATAACACACTGCCAAGATTCATCCACCAGGGCAGGTTCAATTCACGTTTTGGTCGAATTATTAATCTTGTTACCTTTTCAGCAACCTCATCGGCGTCTAACATATATTTTTCCACATTCTTCACATAATTCCCCGTTTTATCAGCAACATTGAAAAAATTCGTTTTAATCGGTCCGGGATTAACCGCCGAGACGTATATATCCGTATCCATAAGCTCCAAACGGATGCTGTTTGTAAAGCCTAATACAGCATGCTTCGTTGCCGAATAACCACTTGATTTCGGTGTGGCTAATTTTCCGGCTTGCGAAGCAATATTGATAATATGTCCTTTGTTGCGCTCAATCATGGAGGGAAGAGTCTCTTTCGTACAAGCAATCAATCCCATTACATTCACCGCAAACATTTTTTCAAGATCGACATACGTTGCATCTTGCAAAGAATCGAACACACCGAAACCGGCGTTATTAAGAAGGACATCAATGTGACCTACTTCTTCCCTTATTTGCTTAAAAACCTGTTTCACTTGGTCAATGTCACTAACGTCCAGAGAATAATACAGGCAACTAGCAGACGTTTTTGCCTGGATGTTTTCGCTAATATTTTTCAATTTATCACTAGATCGTGCAATCAAGATTGGTCTAGCACCTTTTTTTGCAACCAACATAGCAATCTTCTCTCCAATTCCTGAAGAAGCTCCGGTAATTACAATATTTTTATTTTCTAGTTCTCTCATTTTCGACTCCATATTCAGTTCATTTTTCTTATTCATACATAAGTATAGCACCAATAACTTTCCGTTCCATTACTTATTTACATTTATATTGCAATGCTTTATGAAGCAGCAATGACTTAAAAGAAAAAAGCTGAAAATGAACTTCACTCATTTTCAGCTTTTTTAGGCTTATTTTGGATAATAGACAATTCCTGCTTCCGTTTTCTCACCTTTAATTAAATCCTGCTCGATTAAATAATCAAATTGAGCTAACGTTTCTGATAGTGTTAAACCGAGCTGTTTCTGAAATACATGCGGAAACAACTTTTGACATACTTGAAAGACTGTCGAAGGTTCTTCCTCCAGCATACTTCTTACGCGCATAGCTCTTCCTTGTTGAGAAACTAACCTTTTTTCAATTAATGTATGCGGCTCGATAATCATATCCCCATGTCCGGCATAAACAGACAAAATCGGTAGCTCTTGTAACATCCTTAAAGAATCATTTAATAGCAATTGGGATTTTGGACGTTCACCATTCATTTTAAGAGGCGGCTCAATAATCGGATTTGGAGAGACATTTTGGAGAAGCATATCCCCACCGATTAATGCACCATCACTTTCATGGAAGAACACAACATGCCCTAACGCATGACCTGGCGTCTCATAAACAACCCACCCAGGAAGTCCTGGCACTTCATCTCCTTCTTTAATAGTGCTCGTTAAAGAGCGACTGCAGGTGAAAGCTTCACCCCCGGCTATTTTTTCAATTTTATTGACATAAGTACTAGGTAGACCCATTTCAAGTGAAAGCTTCATATAAAAATGATTATAATTCTTAAGAAAGTCCGGACTGGACACTAACCAGCGATTATTATATTCATGACCGATAACAGGTACATCTTCCCCAAAGAAGTCAATACCTCCAACATGGTCGACATGATGGTGCGTAATGACGATTTGTTCAATATCTTCCAACTGCAAATTTAAATCCTTTAGTCCAGCTATTAAAGCCTGCCTCGCTTCTTCCGTCTTTAACCCGGCATCTATTAATGTCAATGCATCACCTTTAATGACGTATGCATTCACATCTCCTACAGGAAACGGTGTCGGTATAGAAATCGCTGAAATCTTATTCTTCAAATTGATCATCGTCTCACCCACTTCACCAATTATTATGAATGATTATTCATTTTATATTTACTAGTTTACTACCAAACCGTAATTATGTCATTATTTCGAAAATTTGTTTTTAAAGTGTATTTTTACTATTGACATAGTAAAAGCGATTCATCCATAATCTAAATAAAAATAATACGTTAATACGGTGAATAAGAATAGTAAAGAAAACACTTACCTTTAGCAAACTAAGGTAAGGTAAGACCCTTTACCCATTTGTATACTTACCTATAGTGCGAAACAGCAAGTCCTTTCGTTATTTATAGAGACGAAGGGGCTTTTATTTTTACCTTGCAATGAAGAACTAGTATTCAGCCGAGCTACTTTCAACGTAGAGAATGACTCATCTGAATTCAATTTTTAGAAAGCATAATGGAGGTATTAGAAATGAGCAAAATTGCTTTTATTGGCTGTGGATCAATGGCTGAAGCAATGATATCCGGCATAATTGCGAACAATTATATTCACCCAAGTCAAATTATGACCATGAATAAAAACAATCTCGAAAGACGGCAGGAGCTGACAAATAAATACGGTATTGAAACAGCTACAAACTTTAGCCAGCTACTTCATGATGCAACCATCGTCATTTTAGCTGTAAAACCACAGAATGTTTTCGAGGCATTAGCTGCTGCTAAGCCTTATATAAACAAACAAATGCTCATCATTTCTGTTGCAGCGGGAATATCAACTAATACAATTGCAGAAATCATCGGCGGGGATATACCAATTATTCGTTCCATGCCTAATACATCCGCAGCTGTCGGCAAGTCAGCAACTGCCCTGTGCACAAACAATTTCACGACTGAAGCACAGTTAGAAACAGCTAAAGCATTATTTGAAACGTTTGGCACTGCAACCGTAGTAAGGGAAGAACAGCTAGATAGTGTAACAGGTCTTTCAGGAAGCGGGCCAGCTTATATTTATTACGTTGTTGAAGCCATGGAAGAAGCAGCAATAAAAATTGGATTGGATCAAGCAGCAGCTAAGGAGCTAATCGTACAAACATTAAATGGAGCTGCAGAAATGCTACAGCAATCACCAAAAACACCAGCAAAATTACGAAAAGAAGTAACCTCTCCAGGAGGAACGACAGAAGCAGGCTTAAAGGTTTTACAAGCCCATGAAGTAAAGGAAGCTTTCGTCGAGTGTATTATCGCAGCCACTGAGCGATCAAAGCAACTTGGAAATAATTTAACAATCGGGATAAAATAAGTGAAAAGGTCTCTTCAAAGCTAATTTACAGCTTAAAAGAGACCTTTTCCTTTAGAATTTTTATATAAATTTTCTCAGGAAAACGATATAGGTTAATAGAAATAGATTATGCTAGGCAATCTGTTATTAGTGCTCTAGTCAATTCCACTAAAGAAATGTATGGTATCCATGTATATAAGTACTTTTCTTTCTTTAAAAACAACTATTCGTTACAATATGAAAGAATGAGGAAAAATAATACATGAATCATAAGGAGTTGAGAACATGCAAAGAAAGCTGTTTACCCCTTTTACGATTAAAAACGTAGAGCTAAAAAACCGCATTGTCATGTCACCAATGTGCATGTATAGCTCGAATGAACATGGTGAGGTAACAGAATGGCATAAGGTTCATTATGCAAGCCGGGCTATTGGTGGTTCAGCCTTAATTATGCTAGAAGCTACAGCTGTTACTGCTCAAGGACGAATTAGCGAACGCGATTTAGGAATTTGGGACGACAAGCATATAATCGGCCTCTCACAGCTCGTAGATCTTATTCATGAGCATGAAGCAAAGGCAGCTATTCAAATAGCTCATGCCGGCAGAAAAGCAAATATTTCTGGAGATATCATCGCTCCTTCTTCTATCCCGTTTAACGACAACAGTAAAGTGCCACAGGAAATGTCAGAAGCGCAAATAGAAGAAACGATATCCGCTTTCCAAGATGCTGCTAAACGAGTAAAGGCAAGTGGATTCGATATTATTGAAATTCACGGCGCACACGGCTATTTAATTAATGAGTTTCTTTCACCACTAACCAATAAACGTACTGACAAATACGGAGGTACACCAGAAAATCGATACCGTTTCTTGCAGGAGATTGTAGCTGCGGTGAAAGCCGTTTGGGATGGTCCTCTTTTCGTCCGAATATCGGCTAATGATTATCATCCTGAAGGACTTACAATTAAAGATTACATTACCATTGCTTCATGGCTGAAGAAAGATGGGGTTGATTTAATCGATGTCAGTTCCGGTGCTATCGTGCCAGCTTCCATTAATGTGTATCCTGGCTATCAAGTACCTTTAAGTGATGCCATCAAAAACGAGGCACACATCCGTACTGGAGCAGTCGGATTAATCACTTCAGGCATACAAGCTGAAGAAATATTGCAAAATGAACGGGCAGATCTCATTTTTGTTGCAAGAGAGCTATTAAGAAATCCTTATTGGCCAAGACAAGCAGCCCTTGAACTTCACACTACATTACCAGCACCAAAGCAGTACGAGCGGGGCTGGTAAATTAGAAAAACCGTTACCGGTCCTTTTTCACTTTAAACTCGCCCCTTATTTCTACTTTCATGAAAAAGGAGCCACACGGCAGGTATAAGGTTAGACAGCGCTGTTTATACAAATTTTATATTTATCTTATTTAAAAGCGACTTAGAAAAAATCCATTTAGTGTTTCTAGGTCGCTTTTATCTATAATATTCAAAATAATGCCTTATTTACAAACTTTTACCTAACTTTAACTTGTTATAATAAAACTAGCGA
>JAEIGA010006188.1_pt1 | contig 18209 bp, 31 predicted proteins | sample 9270691 | NCBI WGS metagenome assembly JAEIGA01 (sample SAMN17057246, study PRJNA624740) | gut metagenome | biome: biome; isolation source: fecal sample | host: Bos grunniens | place: China: Xizang | collected 2019
AGGGCATCGGCACGAATCTTCTTTTCGAGTGCTTCCTGATGCTTCTGCTGATAGGAGAACAACTTCTCCATGTCACCGTCCACCAAAGCTACCGCAGCGTCACCGGCCAGTGCTTCCTCATAACCCATCGCAAGGAACTTCGCCTTGTTCTTAGACAGATTGGAATCACGCAACAGTGTTGCATTCTGCTCTTCCAACTGCTTCATACGGTCAGCCATCTCCTGGGCCTTACGCTCCTCTTCGGACAGTGCTTCACGGTGTTTCTTCTTCCACTCCGCATTCTCGGAATTGCTCTTAGAAAGAGCATTCTTCAGCCTCTCTACTTCGGCAGTCTGATCAACAGGGAATTCAACCTCTGCGAGTGCAGCATTGATTTCCTCTACGGTCATGCCTTCCTTGTAGGCATCCTTCAGCAAATCTTTAATATTCATACCTTTACCTCCTGCGTTTGTTAGGCAGTTCACTCTGCACTCGTTTTCTGTTTTCAAGGGTTGTCTCCCCATACTTGCGATTAACGACTTCCCTGTCGATTATTTATTTTTAGGAACCGGCGTAGTATAACACCGGCAGTTCCTGTGCGGTTTGGGTGGCACTTTAGTGATGTCGTAAATCACGCCGTTTCTCTCACGGCAGACCTTACACTCACGACCATCGATGTTGGTGTGCCACATAACCTTACCAACACCACTGTCTTTATAGCCATCGATTGTGGCATTGTCCACAGCCTCAAGCATGTAATGTGCTGCTTGGGTCCACCACAGATTGGCTGTTCGTCTAACGCTGTCGTTGTACAGTGTGCGATTCTGATATTCACGAGCAGTCATAATCTGCTCACCCAACCTCAGACGCTTACGTTCTGCCTCGGATTCATACAGATAACCAGAAACGAAGTTATATGCACCGAGTAGAGCAACAACCCATGCGGAATTGATTCTGTTTTCGGGAGAACCTTCGTATCCAGCCGCTTTTGCTGCCACCACCGCGTCATCATAGGCTTTCTTAGCCACCTTGAGATACAACCGCTCGTTTTCACGCTTCAGTCTGCCGAACAACTCAGTTGTTTCCAGGCTAACTCTCGATGCATTCAGTTCATCAAAGGCGATAATGCCAAGTCTGTTAAACTCTCTACGAATCAGTTTCTTAAGCTGTTCCAGCAGCTTATCAGCCAGTCTGTACATCGGACTTCTCCTTGTTCACGACATTATTGTCGGTATCATCATCTACATCCACAGGCTCCCACTTCTCCATTTGCTCCTCGTAGTAGGTGTTACTCATGGTGTAAGCACTCTCGGGATCAGAGAAGAGACCACAGTGTGTAAACGCCAGAAGAGGATGTACCTTGGGCTGCTGCAGCATGGACACCAGTACCTGGGACTTGCTCTGGATGTTGTCGTAATTACGACGGGTAAACTTCATGTCGATGTCCTTCAGCTTCAGTTTCAGATCTGCCAGACCATCACACAACTTCAGAACCAGTCTCAACACTTCCTTCTCGGAACGCTTGAACATCAATTCACTGTCCTTGGCTCTGGTTTCAGCACCTTGCCAACCATTCTTCAGAATGACAGCGCCATTGTTGGAAGAGTCAGAAGTGGAACCGTCAGACATACTCGGCAAGCCACAAATGGAAAGGATAGCTTTATAAACATCCTCTTTTAGGGTCTGAGTCTGCTGTTGATTCAATTCATTACTTACGATATCCACATCAGCCTGCTGACCGTCAACGGACTTGACCTTAATTGCACCGAGATCCTTCAGCGCTGCAAAATCTTCCTTGGTGATGTCACAGTTAATAAACTTTACAAATGCCTGGATGAACTGCTCGATACCGTCCATTCGGTTAGACTCAATGTTATTGATTGCATCCAGAAGAGGGAGAACAATCTCAAACGCACCCAAGCGGGCATTATTCGCCGGGTACTCAAAGATAGGTACCACACCCAGTGCATGGCCTTCATGACTCTTTAACTCTTCACCTTCGATGATGAAGCATTCCTTGTCGGTATACACAGAGTAGGTCTTGAAGCCGAAGTCATCCGTGTTATACTTAACACCCATCATCCGCTTGCGTTTCACATCGGTGGAATACACCACGAAGGAATCCCTGGGATCCAGCGTGAACATATCAAACGGAGCCTCATCAGACTCAGCTTCGTAATTATCATTCGCCAGTACCATTCTGTAGGCAGTGCCGCAGATCATGTCCCACTCCACAACCTCCTGGTCAAGAGCAGGTTTATCTACAAGGAACATATATTCATTCAGAGTACCAACACCATTGGTGACGGACTCTTCATTGTTTCTACCAACGTACTGGATAGGTTCGCCGCAGAGATAACCGACCTTGAACGACACGATCTCATTGGCGCGGTTTTCCACAATCTTGTTACAGATTTCGGGTCTCACAGCCTTCGTTCTAGTGAGGATAGGCTGATTGCCCTTGTAATACTTCCAGAGATAATCAATCTCACTACGGTTCAGTTCGTGGGTTCCCATCGCATCTTTCAGGACATCCACAACATTATCGGCAGTAATCTCAGCCACGTCGGTGGTAATTACCCGTCTGCCGTACATGGTTCTCGTATCCATTTCGACCCCTCCTTTTACTCAAAATCTATTACCAAACCAGTTCAATTTCTTTGGGGCGGGAAATCAAACGGATACTCTGCGGTCTAGAGGTGGCAGTGGGTGACATCATCTGCTGAAGAGGATATGCACCGAAATTCTGCCAGGACACACAGGAAAGAACTACATAATCCTTAAGGCTCACCAGATCGTTCACATCATCAATGACTATCTTGGACGGCCTAGTAATCGCACCCTTGTGGGTATGACCCGCAATAACGCAGTCTACACCATCAATGACATTACCCCATCGCTCATTGCGATTGACAGCCGCACCTGTCATACCTCCACCAGAGCCGTGTGTTACTGCAAACTTGAAGGAAGCATCATATCCGATAGCACCTTCCCTGTTTCTTGCACCAAGACGAATTTTCATAAATGCGGTATTCTGACGGTATACATCCTCCAAATCCAGCTTCGTCATGATGTCATAGGTAGGATCATCATCTGCATCCTTAAGACTTCTACGCTCATGATTACCAGACACACAACATAGGATCTTATCCTTCAGTGGCTCCAGAAACTCAACCATCATTCGCTTCTGCTCACGAGGTCGAATCTTGTCATCCCACGGAGATCCCACTGAAGAACGGGTGTTATTGTTGATCAGGTCACCGGCAAGGATAAGGTAGGAATTGGGTTCATTGGACACTTTGGTGCAGAACTTAATCCAAGCGTGGGTATCATGTTCCAATGCTCCGAAGTGAACATCCGCAACAGGATAAATCTTTATTTCCTTGTCGCAAATCTCATGTACGATGAGATCAAAATCACTTCGCATCGGTAACGAACCCCTTTCTATAGAAATAAAAAAAGTGCATGACTGTCCGAATCATAAAGATTCGTGCAACCATGCACCGCATAACTATTCCATTTATACACTTAACATTATAACGCAACATATTGTATTTGTCAAGTACTTATACCCCAAAATGTTGTGTTTTCATAAAATTTATTCTTCAAACCTCCACACGAATCCTCCCGCTGTTTTCACATGAGGTTTACCACGGCAACAAGCCGAAACATTGCTACGCCCCGCAATACCGGCTCTCTCAACCTCGCCAGCATTTGCCCATCGTTTGATGAAATTACCGTTCGTGTCGTACTGAAGCACCGACTTTGAGCAAGGACTCTTGTCACCAATCCACTTCCCGCGATTGTGATCACTTATTTTAGCTTTGGCCTCTTCTGGCATTGCCCACTCACCTGGTTTCCGTCTATACTTAGATAGATTCTCCGAAATTTTGGCTCGGAACTCAGAATCCGTCATTCGTTCCCGCATCCTCTCAGCTGCCGCCTCTCGCCCGGATTGATCCTCAGACCATCGCTTCGTTTGAGACTCCGACATCTGTATGCGAGTAGCTTCGCTGTGTCGGTATCCAAAATGCCCGTTGCTCTCCGGGCGGGAGAAAACCTCTCGCACACCCTCTCCTATTTTCCGTTTTTCCTCATCCGTCCTTTGTTTACCTCTTTGCCCGTTCCCCAGTTTGTACCTCATCTCGGGTGTAAGAGGATTAGTGGCAACATCGCCTCCCGGTAAAACATTGTAACCATGGTCAGAGTCATTACTCATAAATTCACATATGTAATATCGCTCTTTGTTTTCGGCATCTTCCTTCGATTCAGCAGTATCAATTATTTCATGGGTTACATTTTCCCATCCATACTTTTGAATCGCCCTATGGACCAGCGGACAAGTGGTATAATTTCGCCCGTCACCCCACCTCCGTCTAGGAGAAGTCCGGGTGATACCAACATACCTCTTTCCGTTGGGAAAAGTGTGGCAATAAATATAATACATAAATGCTCCTTAAAATGGTCTTTGAAAAACGGTAACTACATTACTTCCGTGGGCAATTTCATCCGCAATCATGGCTAGGCTGTCACAGGCATCGTCATGCAGATTCTTGCCAGTTTGCACGAACATGGTCACCTCTCGCATGAACTCACGGTATTCTTTATTGCGATATCGATCAGCTAGGAAATAAAATTTCTTGATATCCGGGGAAAACTGGATAATTCTTGCTACTTTACCTTGTCCTCGCTCCGACTTAGAGGAAGAGGGGGCCTTCTTAGATACAACGTTTGTATGGAAACCTTTTTCACGTAACATTTCGTCAATCTTTGCTGCATACTCAGATCCTCCGTTATTCGCTTCAAACCTCATCTTATGTGGCTTGTGAATCATAGCTCGTCCTGTTACCACAGGTTGGGTGACATCTTTATCGCCTCGGTTAAATACCACGTCGTGGATATACACGTCATCTCCGTAAATGTACGCAATCGGCATGGACAGAGCATCACCACCACCCCAGGCCACGTCGCACACGGCAAGAATCATGGGATTGCCATCTGGTAGCACACCATTATAGGTGAGCAGCTCATCCTCCGGGAACAGCAGACCTTCTCGGATATAGGGTGTACCCATGTACTTGGCATTCCAGGTGGCATCATCAATACTGTCTTTCATGTCACGATAATACTCAGTATTGAAACCAAGGCCGTACTGATAATTGAAATTCGATTCACCATTCTCATCCAACGCCGAAATAACTCGGAAACGATAACGCTCATTACCAGCATATTGGTCTTGAATTCGACCCAAGGGGTCGAATACGTTCCAGCGGGTTCCGACCATGAGTTCCCTGGCGCCCAGTTTTTTACGGTCTTTCAACTGGTTTAAGTAGGCATCATACTTAGCTTGCAGACGGAGAGGATTAAGGCTTTCCTCCAAGTCTTCAATCAAGTCATCACAGTACAAAATACCACCGGAGCCAATTTCCACAGCACCGGTCAAGGTACCCGAAATAGAACGACACGTCATCGTGGGGAATCTCTTCGACTTATCTAAGTCAATTGTTTCATTTTTAGCCGAGGTACTAACGATGGGGACATTTGAGAAGATCTCGCCCCACAGATACTGGCTACTGTCCGTAAGAATCGCAGACAACTCTCGATAGAATCCGTCAGTCAGCTTGTCCGAGTGACCAGACATGACATTGGCCACATCGGGTCTTCTACCCATGATCCATGTCATGAAGAAAATACAGAGAGTACTCTTACCAACACGGGGAGGTAGACTGATGCCGAGGAAATCAATCTTTCCGTCGGCAAGGTCTTGCAGATCCTCCACAAGAGGTTTTAGCACCTTACGTCGAGGTGGGAAAAACTTACGATCCGGATCCCGATTCCACTCCAACGCCAGCAGATACAAGTAGAATGACTCCCTCGCACCGGCAAAAACAACCTCTCTATGGAATGAGAACATCTCTCGCATTTTACCGATATCTTCAATACCCGGTATGATTTCCTCAATCCAATCTGATAGCTTTTCCAAATACTCCACAGCCAGGGGGATATCCGTTTTCATCGTCTCCCGGCAGATGTTCAGAAGATCCCGATAGGCTACCATGTCTTCGGGGTCTTTTTGTACTTTTGAGAAAATTTTACGCAATAACTCTTCCATATTACCTCCTAAAAAGAAAAGACGGTGCATCACTGTTTGGGAATTACTCCCGCGCAATAATGCACCGTCTAAATTATTTATATTTTATCGTCAAGTGTCGTACTTACCCATGGTTATTTCTCCTCGGTAAGAATACCGAGTTCAATTGCCCGCTCATACACAGTGGGATACTCTTCCTTGATAAGCTCAATATCAGAGTAACTCAATTGATGCATGAGAGCATCGGGTCCTTCCTCCAGAACCAGTTCCATTGCGGAAAGAGTGATATCATCGTATCCTTCCCGCTCGTTCAAGAAATCAAACATCGATCCACCACAAGGAATACCCCCGCGATTTACATGAATTTTCATTGTTGTTACCTCCTCGATAAAATATTTCTTTATGGGACACTTGGTGCCAACTTCATCCGCTCCCCACGGCCCGCAAAAATGACAGTCTCCAACACTCATATCATCAGTTTTTCAGCAAGAAACTTGGCCCGTCTTTCTGCTCCAGCTTTAATAGCCTGCTCTTTGCTATCAGCTACGACATGAACCATCACTCCACCTGTTATGTCGAACCAACACAAACCGGCTTGTTCATAACCGTAACCAGAAGCATCCAACCTACACTCACACACATCGCCGTTTTTCTCAAAACGAAGGAACCATATAGGGCGAAGCATAAGTTCAGCATTTTCGTATTCTTCAATCTCCGCACTGAATTTCTCGGAAATAGTTTCCGCCAAGGCCCGGTCCGTTGTTGCGGTGAGAATGTGATAATCAGAATACTCACCCTTAGTTAATACATAAATCTTCATGCAGTTACCTCTCTTGCTCTAGCATACCATGTACTTCTACCTATACCTAATAATTTACAACATTCGTCGACGGTCATCAAGCCGTCTTTTTGTTTTTTCAGGAATTTTTCGAAATCCGGGATATCTTTGGTAGGCCTTCCCTCTTTGAAGTCTTCCCTCTCCCTGGCGATCTCCTTACCTTCAGTGGTTCTTTCGACGATCATATCTCGTTCCCACTCCGCAAAAGCAAAGAAGATGGTTCGGATGAGTTTGCCGTTCGGGCTATTGTCCATCATCCCCAAATTCAGAACGTTCACAGCAACACCTTTTTCTAACAGTTCTTTGATGAGAGCGATACCATGCGTGGTACTTCTAGCGATTCTGTCCAATTTGGTCACTACAACCGTGTCACCCTCCTTAACCACACTTAACAACTTATCTAATTCAGGACGATGTTGTTTCGTACCGGTAAAAGAATCCTTGTAGATGAACTGCGCTCCTCTTTCCACAAGGGCATTTACCTGGGCCTCCAGACTGTTACCATCTCTGGCCTGTCCTTTGGTACTCACACGAGCATAACCATAAATCATTACTCCACCTCATAACCATCAGCAGGTACTCTGCTGGAACGTGGTACGATCACTACCTTATAGTCCAATGCACGAAGCATCTCACTCAATAAGGATACAGGAATGTCCTTTGCTTTCTTAGTGTTAAGACGATCCCACAATGCGGCTTGGGTGATGTTCAGACGATCTGCCATACTAGCATTGTTCACGCCTTGTTTATCCATGATGACTTTAGTAATTTCTCTTGCTTTCATAAAGCACCTCCAAGTGGTTTGTATCTATAATATAGCACTCAAGTACTTTCTTGTCAAGTAATTTCTTGTATTTTTTTTTTCTTTTTAATTTTTTTCGGCGGTTACGCACCTAACCCCGCCCGCCTCGCTGATCCCCTATTCCCCCCCCGGGCCAATGCCACCCGGACCCGCCACCCGGTACCGGCTGCCCTGGTACAGTGTGCGAAAACTGTTAACTTTTCAATACATAGATAGATGTCAAGAAATAACTTGAAAATCATTCAAGAAAACGCTTGACTTTCAAGAAAATACTTGATAATATTAGTACATCAAGAAAACGCTTGAAAAACTACATTAATAAAGGGGATAAATAATCATGAGTAGAAAAACACCTAAAGCCCGGATTAATTCCGCAAAATCTATTAACAAGGTAGTAACTAATTGGAGAGAATACACCGCGCCGGAAAACGTCAAGTTACATATCAGCGCCGGTAACAGTAAATTAGGTTCTATTATGAATATCAGTTTACCGCCTGTTGTAACCTGTCCCAATTGTAGCAGCTGTGCGAAATACTGTTATGCTATCCGCAGCTATAACCGTTTTACTGATACGGCTATGGGCTGGAATGAAAACTATGTGCTATTCCTAACCGATCCCGATAGATATTTTAATGAGATCTCTAAAGCGGTGAAAACTCAAAGGTTCTTCCGCTGGCATGTTTCCGGGGATATCGTTAATGGGTCCTATTTGGCCGGCATGATCCGCGTAGCGCTGGAAAATCCCAAATGTGAATTTTTGACCTTTACTAAAGCATATGAAACAGTAAATGCAACCATAGCCGCCGGGGCTGTTATTCCTAGCAATCTACATTTGCTGTTTTCCGCGGCGCCTGGTGTGGAAATGCCAAATCCCTATAATATACCGGAATGTCACATTAATTTTGCTGATCCTAGCAAAAACACCTATTGTAGCGGGGCTGAATATGAACATTATTGCAATGGCAATTGTACGGAATGCGCCATTAATGGCTGCGGCTGTTTCTTTCTTAAGCCCGGCGACGTGACTATTATTAACCAGCATTAAAAAGGGGGATATTTAAAATGACTGGAAATGTACTGTATTTAAAGAAAATGGGTCTTGATTTTTGGGAAGATGAGCCCGTAAAAAGCGATATTAATAATTATAGGGTCCGGACCCTAGGCGAAACAATCCCGGGTAAAGATGGCCGCATGTATTTTCTTGAATTCCATTTGTGGCGGGACCGAAAACAAGTTAGATATACACACAAAATAACAGGTAAACCATTAAAACATGCGACTTTCGATATTATCAACAAATGCGGCATGATGATCGATACGGAATATACAGACGAAAGCGGCAGCTGGCGAAATTGTACGCTAGAAAAAGCACTACACGATAAGAATTATAGCTATACACAAGCGGATATTTTAGCGGCTGTAAATGAAATGAGCACGACGACATATACAAAAATTATTTTTATGGCGTAAAGGGGGTTATAAAATGGCTGTATTCATGTTTTATATGGGCGTATTTGCAATTCTTTTTAGCATTATAGCCGGTATCGCCGGTTTTATTGAGCATTTTTATTTGTAAAGGAGAAAATAACAATGATCAACTTTATTAAAAACCATTTTACACGCGGGCATGCCGCATGTTTGATCCTGTTGCTAATTGCTATCGCTGCCATTATTGTATTAAATACATATGTCTTAAGATTTACCAACGGTTACTATAATGTAATTGATATTCTATTCATGTAATAAAGGGGGAAAGAAAATGTGGTTACTTGTTTTCATTTTGCTGCTACCTATCGCCGTATTAATTGAATTATTGAAATAAACCTAAAGCCCTGGGCAGCTGCCCAGGGCTTTTATTTTTATGCTATGTATGCGCCGGTATCTCAGCAACGTATAACGGCCGTTATAGGGCCGCTGTGGGGCTTATAATGGATAACACATAATGGATATAACACCGGATTAATGCAATACTAACACTGGAATAGCCGTATAACGTCACTAGCGACGTTATACGGCGTTTTTATGCTTTATAGGTATGTTTACCCTATCGAACCAAAAACGTCGTACAGGGGCGTGTATGCACTCATTTACGCTATACCAGGATCAGCCCGCCACGGGCAGCTGGGATCAGCTGCTACCCGGGCCGGGGGCGCTGGTACGGGTCCCGCCATGGGCAGCTGGGGAAAGCTGATCCGACCCCGGAACAGAAAAGCCACCCTGGGACCGGAAGCCAAGGGGGCTGGCCGGTAACCTGGGTGGCTGTCTGATAGTCGCTAGGGTCTGATAGTCGCTGAGCCTGTCATAGTCGTAGCTATAGTCGATAGTCGCTGATCAGTTCTCAGAGTCGATAGTCGCAGAGTCGCTCAGATAACGCTTTCGGATGTCCTCTGCGTCATAGTCGCTGTCCTGTTTCTGGTTGGGAGTCAGCACATACTCGGTTTTGTCCTGGTAGCCGAAATGGTTTTTCATCATAAAAATCGCCATTACGGGGTTGATTTTCCCGGCATTTGCGTATGTTTCCATAGACATTTCTAACATTTCATACGCCTTTTTAATCAAGTCCAGCGTCTCGGGCGGTAAGTTCTGCTTTCCCGTCCCGCCAACGGCCGCACCCGTCTTAATTTCCCAAAGTCGCCTACGATCCACGCCCAAACACATAGCCATACCAGCAACAGTCGGTTTCAAATCAGCCTCACCATAGATTCTGAAATACTCACAGAGTCGCTCATGTACCGCATCCGGGTCATGCAAATCAACCTTCGGCATATCAAAGAACTGCATATTCACTTGCACTATCATAGTGTTATCACCAGGTTCTGCTTGGAGCCATTTGCCATCAGCCATCTCTTTACTCAAACCACGTGGTTTCTTCTTCTCGGCCTTCACAATCTCCTCACCAGAGTCGATAACATCTAACTCTTTCTTCTTAGCCATATAAATTCCTCCTCTCATAGTCGAGACACTTGAGACACCATTTTCCTTATTCCCTATATATATATATATATTTATTATTTTATAAGATTAAGATATTAAGTGTCTAACTGTCTCATATAAATCAAATTTCCCTAGAGCCACAACGGATTTTCCGTAAGACAGATTATTGAGACACTTGCTAAATCTGAGACACTCAACTGTCTCGCATCTGTAATCGCAAGTCGGTTTCGAAATGTCTCAACTGTCTACTGTCTTTTTGCTAGACACTTGTCTGTCTCAATTATTTCATCTGTCTCACCGTTGTGTCTTACAAATTTAATGGTATTGAACCACCATTCCCACCCTTAAATTCCGGTAGCACTTCGGCTCCCTTGTAACCACGAACACGACCAGTGCTTCTTGGAATATTCTGAGTGCGAGTCAGTTTGTACTTCTCTTCGTTATTAGCAAACCATCTCGTAACGACTCTATCTGAACAGGGTGTGATAGCATTTCGTCTGCACCATGTTTTATAAGCATAGAGCAACTCCGTAGTTGAGAAGTCCTTGTCCTCACCGAACTCAAACGCATCCTCCACAAAGTCGGGGAAGTGATCAGACATAGCCTTGTAGCCATTAAGATACTTATCAGATCTCTCCGACACTGTGAATTGCCAGTTGTTGTCAATCAGTCGTTTCAGTCCAATCAATGCCCACTGGATGATACCTTCTGCCTCTTTGGCTACTCTGGCGCCTATATCGGGGATATTCTTACGGTTGGGATCCTTGGGTTTTACGCGGATAGGCAATAAGCGACGGTAGAATCCATCTGTCTTATCGTACTTAGAAGCAAGCATATCATTACCACACATAATGAACCGACAGTAAGGCTTGAACTTGAACGGCTGTTCATTCTTCCGGTCGGCAGTGAGGTATGTCTGATTTGTGATCAGCTTCTTAAATACTCCTGTCTCCTCCAGAAGCTTATCGGATAGATCATCCTCATAAAACACAAGCTGATTTTCCAATTCTGCCAGTTTGAACTTATCTGCCAGGAACTGCTGAGTGTCATTTGGAGCAGTCAAGGATTTACCAAAGATGGCAGTGAGGATATCAGAAATTACGGATTTACCGATACCACCATCACCGATCAGTAGCAGACACTTCTGACCACGGGTAGTCGGGAGCAGACAGTAACCGATATACTCCTGTAAGGTAACAATATCTTCTGGGGTAAACAAGTCATTGAGCCACTTATTAAAGTATGGGGTCTTGCATTGCTGATTTAGCGGAATAAATTTGACCGGAAGTCGATACGGTACCGGCTGCTTACCATCAAGCGTGAAGATCCACTGTCGGGATCCGTTCAGTTCCATATCACCATTGGCAAATGGAATGAGCATCTTATCGGCAAAGTCGAAGTTATCATTAAATGCCGTTATTTTGAGGGCATCCACAACCTTCTTGGTATTGCTGGCAATGTTTACTGTCAATCTGTCTGAAATAGATTCCAGAATCTCATTCTGAACCAACCCAACGGATTGCATCCCTTCTGGGGAGTAAAACGCACCGTTGGCAAATACCATCTTATTCACCGTCATGTACAACCTTGCGAAAACACCGTCATTAATTTTCAGATTACCACGATTATCTTCATAAAAAGACTGCTCCATCATCTCGCTAATCCCGCTGTCATAGTCGGGCTTTTCGAAGCTGTGAATGGTGATTAAAGATTCAATGGGAGTCGTTTCTGGTGCCAACAATTGGTCAAGATTCAACGCCATATGTTATCACTCCTCTCCGAAGAAGTCGTTATAACGTTTAATGTCACCTTGGTGTTTCTCCAGATGCTTTTCGATAGCCTCTAGTATGACTCGGTTCATAGAACTTCTCTGAACAGCAGCCACCTTTTCAACGTCTTGCTTGAGAGCGGGAGACATGAGAACCGCAACACGCATGATTCTGGGATCTCCCTCAATTGCTAATTTTGCCATGTGTATTACCTCCTTTGAAAATAAAAAAAGGTGCATATTTACAAGAGCCATAAGACTCGTGCAAATATGCACCGCATAACTAATCGTTAATATTATACGCTAAATGCACAAGTTTGTCAATAGTTAGACTATTCACATATTAGATTTCTACCCACTTACAATTGGTGCTTCCGGAAGTGGCATCCAGTGGGTAATACGTGCCCAACTGTCGTAACACTTATTCCAAAATGAATAAGCATAAACAGTCGGTTTGAGACATCCACCGCTATATACAATTACTTCCTTCCCTTCCTCTGGCAACCTCTCAGTAACAGGAATCCACTTCTGCACCGTTACGCCGTGGGCAATAAGGTGGTCTGCTTTTAGGTAATCTCTGCAATGTGTTCCGTATTTTCTGCCAGGGCAATCTTCGCAATCACGATGGTCAAGACAAATATCTGTCGCATGGTCTGTTGCTTCTCTATCCAACTCAATCAGCTTTTCTCTGTTATCCATTGTCTTTCCTTTCTTCGTCCATCTTTGCACCGCAGTTGGGGCAGTAGTTACAAGTCCAATACTGAATGATGTCTGCTTGCACATCATAAGGACAAGCCTTGCCGCATATCGAACACGAATAGATACCCTGTTGCTTTTCCCATTCTCCGCGTACCACTTCCACGGCATCCACGGTCTTTTGGCTTGCTATTACAGTCATTACATCCTCATGGTCCCATTCTCCACACTTTTTTATTCTTGCGAGGTCAATGACCAATTTCCATGCATCAATCAACCGCTTTTCATTTCCCGCCACGCAGTTCACTCCTTTTCCTCAAAAACCACTCACGCCATGCTTTGCAGTTTTTGTTTTCGCATTTTTCCGGGTTTTCTACAGTTGTGCAAGTCAGACAAGGTTTATCATTTGCCATCTTGGAACACCTCTTTCAATGCTTCGTCAATCATTTCAACTGCCGTTGCAAGTGCCTGTTCTACTTTCTGGTCTGATAAAAGCATAACTCCCTCGATTATCCCCAACGCTCGCTGGATAGTGGTGCTTGCGGAAATCAGCTTTTCATTTGCCATCTGCCGTCCTCCCAAACCAATCAATACGTTCAATCCCCATAAAATCACAGAACACGTCCATGAATTCATAGGCAGATTCGTCATTATTGAAGGTTGCATACTTAGTTCGTGTGTTTCCTTCTTCTACCACTAAGCACAGCTTTTTTCGGTACGGCATTTCAGAAACACCGATTATCAACTTCCGTTCGCCAGTACACTTACCTATCCCGACCATCTTCTGCCCTCCTATTCCACGCTTCGGTAAGAACGCTCAAACATTTCTGGTCATGTTCTTTCGTGTTCATATTGCCCCAAGCTACACTCTTTTCGATTGATGCACCGCAATCATTGCAAATAACATAGCAATCTGGCGAAATGCTGAATGCACCTAATTTGACATTTGTGCCACCGCAAAACGGACACGGTTTCAATTCAGCCATCTTCACTTCCTCCTACCCATCTTCGCTTCACAAACAGGGCAACGCTTCCAGTGTGGCAACCCACAGGTCATGCACTCGGAACAGAACGTGATTCCGTTCTTCGTGATCCAATACCCCAGTTTTGTTGCATCCTTCTTTCCGTCCTCATAACCTCTCTTGTAGGCTTGTTCGGTTGCTGTATGTATGTCCATGGTTGTACCTCCTGTTCCAAGTCTGATTCACCATATCCTCAACGCTTTTGTAATTGCGGAATGGAATACGCATTACCAACTGACAGTGTTTGCAGATATAGCAGCCGTTGCTTACTTCCGGGATCTTACCGCAGAATGGGCAAGGTTCTAACAGTTCATGGTCACGTTTCAGCGCATCCAGCTTCCGGTGCAGACTGTCCGACAGCATTTTGAACAGCACACCCAAAACAAAAAGCACTGTAGCAATCACATATAATATTACTTGCCACTCGTCTGCGGTTAGTGTTCTGTTATCGATCATATTAATCCTCCTATCTACGATATCTGGTCACACTGTTGCAGATGGTCCTCAATTCACTGTCATGCAGCGGTGGCTGGCAGGCAGTGTCGTTGGCATACTGCAATTCTCGGTAAATCTGACCCTTGGTATAACCAATGGAATGCATCATGCCAGCCAAGGAAGTGAGGCAGATATTTCTGCAACCATCCGGTATTACCGGATAGTTGGGTTTGATCCTGACCCGCTTGCTGCCCTTTGGGCATTCCCACTCAGGGTTATAGATGCGAGGTGTGACAGTGGTCTTCTTAGACTCTCTAGTCTCTGGGAAATATCGTCCCACGAGGTAATCTAGAACTGCTTGATTTTCTTCTATATGCTCACAAGAGATGATAGTGTCACCCGTCATAATGAAGAACCTTGCTGTCTTATATATCTCTAAGCCTGCAAGATTATTCTTACCCTTGAAGGGTATATCTCCCTTAACGAAGATGTGAAGTCCTGTGCCGCTTTTGGATACTTCGGTGTAAGTGTCGCAGCGATTCAAGATTTCTGAGGCAAGGCTAGATACCGTTCTGACATGCTCCCCAATAGATTGCCCCAGAAACCGTACCTCCTCATAACCTACAGCATCATCCAAATCGATGCCCACGATGCCATTGTCATTAAACACGAAACCGATATAGTCATGGAATCCCATCTTTACTGACAGCAACGCATCTTCAAAGGTGGACCAGGTGGCTGGGTTGACGGTGGAGGCTGGGTAAAAGCTTAACGCTTGCTGTGGCACTTTACTGTCAGCTGAAACACATACCCATTGCTTCAGCAGACGAAGTGCTTCTGGGATGTGGTCGTAGTTGATCATAACAGGCCTCTCTTCTTAGCGACGTTACGCTCCAGCGTGTTGATGATGTTCCAAATGGACTCCTGAGATACCTTCATCTCTCTGGCGAGGCGATATGCCTTATCGGAAATCGTATCACCCGGACGGTAGATTTCCTTGATGACCTCCACGGTCTTTGGTTCGATGTTCTTCATAACCAGATCACACGCCTTCCAGTTATTTCTGTCCACCTCAGTATTGAATCTGGGAGAGGTTCCCATATCCAGAGTCATAACATAAAATCTGAGACAGTGTCTCACATATTCAGCATAATATCTTTTCAACTTATTCACTTCCTCTCACTGTTCCATTGTTCAATGTTGCAGCCGATCGCATTCATCTCTTTACGAGCAATGAATGTTCCAGCATCAGCTGACTCATAGTGTTTGATTAGAGCCTCATTATCCTGCACAAAAAGGTCATAGGCTTTTCTGAGCCTCTTGGGACCGAATCCAAAATGGTTATGCAGAACCCAGAGAATCATGTAGTCGAAATCATCAGTGAACTTCTGATGAGTCTCGATGATCTGCTGATTGATTTTCTCATCCAGAACTTTCTTCTCTTTTGCAGTAAGTTCTACATCGAATATTTGACCTTTGAATTTCTTAAAAATCATTTTGATTCACCACAGGGGGAGTTGCAGATGATTCTGCCACTCTTACATTTGGGTACGAGCATGAATTGCAGTTGGGGATCTACGAGCTTACACATCTCACGAACCAGATCCCGGATTTCCCACTGCGCTCTGGTGCAGAGGCGTTCATTCGCCATGTGGATCAGTTCCCGGAGATTGCATGACAGATACAAGGAAGTAGCACAGGCGTTGGGGAGAATGTACCGAGCATCCTCGTTGGGAATACCGTGTGCTTGATGGTCAACATACCATTCCTCGATGGATTTCATATCAGCTGTAAACAGCATTCCGTCGACACTTTTCGGTGTTACGTATTCGAACCCATCTTCAGAACAATATCGCTGGCTCCGCTGGGTAAAGGAGCAATGCCGGTGTCTTACCAACTGATGAGAACAGGCACGGGAGATGCCTTCAATCTTGAAGGTGAAGTAGATGTGTTCGAAAACACTATGGTGACCGTTATTGTAAAGATGCTTCACCAAACCCATTGGGTTGCTGGGCTGGCTGTCATAACAGATTGAAGCTATCTCTGCAATGGTCTCGATGGGGTTGGGTGTTGCTTGAATCAATGTGACATTCATTAGTCATTCTCCTTCGTGAAGTAGTTGAAAGTATTCTTACCTTCTCTGAGCGGAAGATCTTGCAGTTCGGGATTAATGTTCTCAACCAACATCGCACCCAGAATATTGAATGCTGCGGCTGCGAGGTGATCCTCGTCATCGCAACCACACTGATACTTAGCCAGATGCCTACAGGCAGAGTCAATAAAACTAGAAACAGGGAGACCACGGTAGTTCCATCGTTTGTACTTTTTAGCACCTTCTTCGTAGTGCCTAGACAGTCTCAGCATAGCCTCCCAGGGGACAGAAACCATATCTCCCTTATTTTCAGCAGCATCACGAACTGCCCCGGATGGAAATTTTCTGCGGGTACCGCTATCTAATATAGCCATGGGTATCACTCCTTTTGTATATAAGATGCATAATTATGCATTAAGAATGCCGATAATCATTTCTTCCAGTTCACGCTTGAACATCCCTTCGGGGATTTCAAAATTGGTGGTTTTGCCGCCTTTGTTGGGAACAGGCTTAAAGCCGAAATTCACGGAAGTGGTGGTCGCAGGATCGACAGCGTTGGTCGCTCTAATAATCCGTCTTTTATTCATGATGTATCTCATATTTAGTCCTCCGATTTCTTATAAAATGTGCTTGGTCTAAGATTGGTTTAAGGTTGGTATAAGGTGGGGAGCATTACCTCCCCACCGTTATATGATTAGTTCCCCAACAGAGCGGACAGGTCCAGGCCGGTAGCCTTGGGAGCCTCTGCGGTGACACAGTCAAAACCATCAGCGGGACTCTTGTTACCCAGGTTGACGAAGGTGGCCATCTTGGTGGGGTCCTTGATGGAAGGTACCTCGTTGTGGATGACCTCTGCTCGGATGTAGTGACCTACCAGTTCCTCTGGATCAACATCCTCCATGTCGAAATCGTTCATTGCAGTCTTTGCAAAGAAACTGAACGCACCCATGGCTTTTTCATTGGGAGTATTGTCTTGATTCAGCAGACTGAAACGTTCCTTGCAGATCTGGCCCTTGGCATTCGTAAGGGTGAAGATTGCCTTTCCAAATTCTTCGTCGTACTCAGCTTTGGTGATCTTCAGCACCTGTTCGCCCTCGGGCATAATCTGGAAACCACCGGTCGTAGGAATTCTCGCCATAATAATTGTCCTCCTTAAAATTAAATAGATTTGGTATTGATTCGGAAGGTCTCTTTCTTCCTGGAATACTTATCGAGCAGACCGTCTGCTTCGAGAGCGGCCTTGTCAATCTCTGTGGACTCGCTCTTGCTCACGGACCATATATACTTGCCACCGTTGCGTTCTACTGCGATGTCGTAGGGTCTGAATGCGTCCTGGAGATACTGCTTAATCATTGCAGTGAGATCCTTTAGACGTTTCTCCTTGTCAGCCACAGAGGCGTATACGGTCTCTAGTTCGGTTTTCAAACTCTCCGCTTCAGCAATCAAAGCATCAATATTTGTATCCGGGGTGACGTTGTTGGTACGCAGTGCCTTTAGGATATCGGCATCTTTCTTCTCATCGTAATCAGGGCTGATGCCGGTTACTACGTGG
>JAEIGA010006189.1_pt1 | contig 18208 bp, 12 predicted proteins | sample 9270691 | NCBI WGS metagenome assembly JAEIGA01 (sample SAMN17057246, study PRJNA624740) | gut metagenome | biome: biome; isolation source: fecal sample | host: Bos grunniens | place: China: Xizang | collected 2019
ATCGACATGTGGGGCAACCAGCCAGGCGTTACGCTCGACGGCAACGGACGTGTCGTGGGCCTCAACATCTCGGGTTTTGGTGCCAAGGGTGTTGTGCCCGATGCTATCGGTCAGCTAACCGAGCTTCGCACCCTCTACTTAGGTAACCACAACGAGCTTATTGGCGGCTACGATGCAGGCTCTTCGGCACGCATCCACGCCCTCGACTATATGAACAACGTTGTTAGTCACGATGCACGCGAGGACCTCAGCCCCGAGCTTAAGCGCTCCATAAACAGCGACCCTGAGCTCAAGCCCATACCTATGAGCAGACCACAGCTCAAGGATGTCGCTTTTGGCAACCTCACAAATGGCATTACGGCAATTTCGCGCGCCATGATGCGCCTCACGAAGCTCGAGCAGCTCTTTATCGCCAACTCGCCCATCAGCGATGCCTTCTTCAGCGATGTGGAACCCTCGTCGGAGTTCTACACCGAGCGCGACACATGGTCGTGGTCAAACTTCGCCATGCTCACCGACGTTGAGATTTACAACTGCGCACAGCTCACACGCCTGCCTATGGAGATGCTGTCGGCACTGCCCAACATGCAGTCGCTCAACATATCTATGAACAAGGGCATCTCGGGTGAGCAGCTCAAGGCAGACTGGGAGGCACTCATTGATGGTAAGTCGGGCAGCACAATACAGATTCTCTACATGGGCTACAACAATCTGCGCGAGACACCCTCACACGACTACCTCAAGCGCATGACAAAACTCGGATACCTCGACTGCACAAACAACCGCCTCGAGGTTGTACACCCCTTCGGCAAGGAGATATCGTTCACGACCATCTATCTCGACAACAACCGCATCACACGCCTCTACGCCGCTGAGGATGGCTACTTCTGCGGTCTCAGTCAGATGGAGACACTCTCGTGTGCGAACAACTGCCTCACGGAGCTGCCCGACATCTTCACCGCACAGTCGATATATACCGTGCAGTCGGTGAACTTCTCCTCTAACAACATCTCCAGACTGGAGAATGGCGACAACTGGCGCGGCATCAACTCTTCGAGCCTTAACCTCGCGGACAACTGCTTCGAGGAGCTCCCCGCACGCCTTATGAAGTCGGGCTCAAAGATCGAGACCCTCATGCTCTCGAGCAACGGCATGCGCACAATAGCCGAGGGAGCACTCATGGGCCCATACAGCTACTATCTCACAACTGTTGACCTTAGCTTCAACCGCCTCAAGGAGATACCCTTCGATGACTTCAGCGCATTGAACATGCCATATCTCTACGGCATTGACCTTTCGAGCAACGCATTCGAGGCGTTCCCCTATGCACCGCTTGGCATCAACACACTCACCGTTATGAGCATACGCCAGCAGCGCGACGATGCGGGTAACCGCACACTCCGCGAGTGGCCAACGGGACTCTACACATGTCCCAAAATGTCAGCATTCTACATCGGCTCGAACGACCTGCGCAAGATTGAGGATACCATATCGCCCTACATCCTTCTGTTCGAGATTAAGGACAACCCCAACATCTCGATAGACCTCTCGGGCGTATGTCCCTACATCGAGATGGGCTACTATGAGCTTATCTACGACTCTACGCAGGATATTCGTGGCTGCGACGCTCTAAACCTTGACTAAACGACAACTTCTATGAGACATATACTTAAATACATAGCAGCAAGTGCGGCGATGTTCACAATAGCAAGCTGCACGACGGATACTACGACAATACATGGCTTCGAGGCCGACACCACGCAGATTGATGCTCAGGCTTCGGGTGGCAGATACAACGTCGCCATTCGCTCCGACAAGGAGTGGACAGCCGTTGTTGATGCTCCATGGGTTATGGTATCACCCGCAAATGGTCGTGGCGAGGTGCGCTGCGAGGTGCGCATCGACTCTACTCTCGTCAACGATGCCCGCACAACCGAGATACGCTTTTCGTCGGGTGGAGCACTTCTGCAGAGCGTGAGCGTAAACCAGGAGGGTTATGCCCGCGCCATCACACCCGACAGAGACGAGGTTAAGATTGCCGCCTCGGCATCGCGCGACGCACGACACTTCGACGTGGAGGTTTCAACCAACGTGGAGTTCGTCGTTGAAACGGAGTATGACAGCGATGAGGAGTGGCTCACGGTTGACAACTACACGCTGAACCTCGACCGTGGCGCACGTCCCCGCAACACAACCCTCAGCATTAGCTGGAAGATGAACCACGCCCCCGAGGAGCGCACAGCGACACTGCACCTGCGCTCAAAGAGTGGTGAGGCTATTGCGAGCCCCGCGACAATCGTCGTACGCCAGACCGCAGCACCGCTTATTGAGGACAACCGCCAGGGTGACTCACTGGCAATCATCGCCATCTACGAGAAGCTGGAGTGCTGGAGCGACAACGCCATCTCCACCTCCGAGGGCATGCACCGCTGGGAGTGTGTACGTCTGTGGGAGGCCACCGACCCTACGCTACCCTCGAAGGAGGCTGTGGGTCGTGTGCGCGACATCGAGCTTAGCTACTTCGACACCTACGAGGGCATACCCTACGAGGTTAAGTACCTCAAATACCTCGAGACAATATCGCTCTACGGCAACGTTAACTCTATGATTAAGTCCATCGACTTGGGCGAGGAGATTTGCACTCTGGAGCACCTCAAGGCGTTGCGCGTTGCGGCATTTGGACTCTCGTCACTGCCTGAGAGCTTCGTAAACCTTGGCGACACGCTGGAGGACCTCGACCTCAACTCCAACAACTTCTGTGGCATCCCCGCAGTGATTACCGAGGAGAACTTCCCACGCCTCAGAAGCCTCGACCTCACAGCAAACCGTCGCTCGATGGTCAGCGACCTGCGTAATGCCACCGCGGATATGGGTATTCACCACAACACCGCGAAGGATGATGTCGTGGAGCGTCTCTTTTTGTGGGAGAACCTTGAGTCGCTGACGCTGTCGTACAACTATCTTGAGGGCGCTATTCCCGACTTCAAGGTTGGCGAGAAGGGCGTAAGAGCATACGAGCATGAGGACTTTGTCGAGCGTGGCGACACGCTGAACTGGGCTGTTGAGAACAGATTGCCCCGCGTGCTTCCCAACATGCGTAGTCTGCGTCTGAACCTCAACTTCTTCACTGGTGAACTCCCCGAGTGGCTGCTCTACCACCCACGCCTTATGGAGTGGAGTGCCGAGAACCTCATCTACATACAGCAGGAGATGGGCATCGACAGCAATGGCAACCATGTTGGCTTCTCGAACGAGCCTACATCGCGCGAATACTACTTCCAGGCATACCCACTTATGCGTGGCAGATATGAGTTTAACGACGAAATAACGGAGTAACATGAGACGATATATTACGATACTTGCGGCGGCGGCACTCGCTGTTGGCTGCACAAACGAGAACATCTCTGCCCCAATGCCCGACACCACCACGACGGTTGTTGTGCCCGAGGGTGCTACGGCGGGCGAGGTAATCATAAAGTTCTCACCCGAGATGGAGACAATTCTCGACCAGACAATGACACGCTCGGGGGGTGAGGCAACACGCTCGGGCATACCCTCTACGGATGAGGTGCTCGACATCCTCGGAGCGTACTCCTTTGAGCGCGTATTCCCCATCGATAGCACAAACGAGGCGCGCACACGCGAGGCGGGTCTCCACCTATGGTACATCGTGCGCTTCGACGAGGGCGAGGACCTTCAGCAGGCCTTTGAGCGACTCTCGCAGTTGGGCGAGGTGGATAAGTTGCAGTGCAACCGCCCCATAGAGCGAGCATACAACCCCAACACGAACCCCATGTTCGTAAGCTGCGCCGAGGCTGACAACCGCGCTACGACACGCGCAACCGAGTGGCCCTTCAACGACCCCGAGATATATCGTCAGTGGTGCTACATCAACGATGGCACTGCGCCCTTCGCGAGTGAGCGCGCAGGAGTCCTCGCAGGCTCAGACGCAGGATGCGCTGAGGCGTGGGAGCTATGCACGGGCGATGAGGATATCATCGTTGCGGTTATGGACGAGGCAGTGATGTGGAGCCATCCCGACCTTGCGGACAACATCTGGGTGAACGAGGGCGAGGAGCTATACGCCGGCAAGGATGCCGATGGCAATGGCTATGTTGACGATCGCTATGGCTACAACTTCGTGCGCAACACGGGCATCACATCGTGGACATCGAACGGTAGCACGGGTCACGGCACACACGTTGCGGGCACCATAGCTGCGGTAAACGACAACGGCATAGGCGTTGCGGGCATCGCAGGTGGCGGCAAGGGCAAGCGTGGCGTTAAGATTATGACTATACAGCTCTTCGACGGCATGAACTCATGCTCACTGGCTATGGAGGCACGCGCGATGAAGTATGCGGCAGATAATGGCGCGGTAATCCTGCAGTGCTCATGGGGCTACAACTCCGCAAAGTCGAACATGATTATGGGTTACACCCCAGGCCCTGCGACGGAGGAGGAGTGGGCAGCTCTCTACCCCCTGGAGAAGGAGGCCCTCGACTACTTCATCAACTACGCAGGCTCACCCAATGGCGTCATCGATGGCGGTCTTGCCATCTTCGCATCGGGCAACGAGTATGCGGCGCAGTCGTCATTCCCCGCGGCATACAGCAAGTGTATATCGGTTGCAGCCGTGGCGGCAGACTACACACCCGCATCCTACTCAAACTACGGCAGCGAGGTGCTGTTGTGCGCTCCAGGTGGCGACCTCGAGTACTACGGCACACCAGGCACAAGCGACAACATCTACGACGAGAATGGCACGCTCAGGGAGCAGGGCGCGATATACTCTACCCTTGTGCTTGATGGCGTTGCGGGCTACGGATATTACGAGGGTACATCCATGGCGTGTCCTCACGTATCGGGCATCGCAGCCCTCGGCCTTGCATACGCCAAGCAGCAGCATCGTCACTTCACAAGCGAGGAGTTCCGCGAGCTGATGTACAACACTGCACGCGACATTGAGGAGTACTTCGTTGGCGAGAAGTTGTACTACATGCGCCACGAGTCGGCAGGTGCTACACCCATAAAGATGAACCTCGCGGAGTACCGCGGCAAGATGGGTCGCCTATCCGATGCGGGGGCACTGCTGAAGGCTATCGACGGCAGTGGTCGCGACATGCGTCTGCCTAACATATGCCTTGCACCAGACGAGACAACATCACTCAATGTTGCCGACTACATCACCGAGAGCGCAAAGAGCGTAGAGGTTGTGAATGAGGCTATTGCAACGGTGACGCTCGATGGCGACACACTCATCACGAGCGCAAAGAGCGAGGGACAGACATCGCTGACCCTGACAACCGCAAGTGGTGCGAAGCACTATGCCACAATCACCGTGCGCAAGGGTGCTGATAATGGCTGGTTATAGCGTACGCATATGAACGTGTGGCGATATATAGCGGTTGTGATGGTGCTGCTGGCTGCGGAGGCGGGGGCGCAAGAGCGCAGAGTGCTCTCGCGTGCCGAACTTGATGCGCTGGTAAACCCCACACTCTCGGAGGTTGCCCAGGGCGCAATCGTTGCCGAGCCCGCAACACGCAACATGGGCGAGGTGGCTGACACCGACAAAGTAAACGCCTACTTCACGCTCCGTAACACGACGGCAGAGGCGATAGAGATTACCGAAGTACGCTCGTCGTGCAGCTGCCTGAAGGTGGTAACGCCCATAACACGCATAGAGGCTAAGGAGAGCGTAACGCTGCGTGCGGAGTTCAACCCCGAGGGGCGTAACGGAGGTTTTTCGATTCCGATACTGCTTTACACCCCTCTCGATAGTGCGCATCCCACACTGCGCCTCGTGGTGGAGGGCAGCGTAATGGCAACAGACGAGTGGGCGCACCTGCCCGAGCGAATGGGCACGTTGCGCCTAAGCCGCAGGAGCGTGACCTTCAACAGCAACACACGAACAGAGCGCATAGCGGTGGCTAACGTGGGCGACACCCCACTACGCATAGGTGCAAAATCGACAACCGCGGGCATCACGCTACGCACAGAGCCAGAGCTGATTATGCCCAACGCAGAGGGAGACATCGTGATAACCTTCTCTCCAGCCACCGAGCCAAGGCATGACATCGAGACAGCGATAATAGTTGAGGGGTGCGGCACGGCACGCCCAACCGAAAGAATGATAAAGATAACGATAAAGCATTAAGATATGAGACTCATAAACCGACTCGTTGCGACACTCCTTGTCGTTGCAACAACGCTGATGGCGGGATGCGAGAAGCCTGCGCCAATACCCACCGTGAAGCCTATCGCCGTGACATACGCGGCACTCGACGGCTGCTGGCAGCTTTCGATGTGGCAGGGAAGACCCATAGCCGACGACACCTATTTATATATAGAGTTCGACCGCGCAACACGCACATACGTCATGTGGGACAACCTCAACTCCATGTATGCCGTGGAGAGCACAGGAGCCTTCGTCATCACCGCAGAGGAGGATGGCACATATACCCTCTCGGGCACATACGACTACGGCAAGGGCGACTGGAGCAGCGACTACAGCGTGACTCTGAGCGACGAGGGCAGAAGCATGAAGTGGATATCACAAAGTGGCTCGTTCCAGGCGATGGACTTCGTGCAGATTGCCGAGATACCCGAATTTAATTAACCAAAAACAATAAGGACACATTTATGAAGATGAAACATTTTGCAGTTGCCCTTGTGGCAGCCGTGGTCGCACTCGCAGGATGGAGTTGCGATAAGGAGCCCGCGGAGACTCCCGTACAGAAGCCCTCAATCGGCATCATGGAGCCCGAGTTCAACGCCGAGACAATGGAGGTGAGCGTGATGATTGTACCCTCTACCGACGCTGAGGCGTGGTACTGGATGGTTGAGGGTGGCGTTATTGTCCCCGATGTGGCACCCTCATACAACAAGGAGGAGGGCGCAGCAGCCAAGGAGATTTCTTTTAGCGTAGAGTATGGTGTGGAGTACACCATCACTGCCTATGCCGAGAACAAGGCTGGCAAGAGCGAGGTGGCAACCAAGAAGTTCTGCGCTATGCCCGAGGGCGAGGTGACACTCACCATTGGCGAGATTACATTCAACGAGGAGACAGCTATGGCCGAGGCCACAATCTACCCATCGAAGGATACCAAGGTGTGGTACTGGCAGAGCTACGCCACAGATGAGGACAACTCTACACTCGACTGGAACGTAGTGGAGGGTAACGCCGAGAAGGTAATCTCATTCCCCTACGTTTGGGGCAAGACCATCGAGCTTCGTGCATACGCCGAGTGTGGTGGCATCGTCAGCGACTTAGTTACCGCACAGTGCTACTTCGAGCTTGCACTGCCCACAATCACCGTATCGAAGGCGCACTTCGACGAGGCTGCAATGACCGTAAGCTACGACGTTACACCTTCGGAGGATACCGACCACTGGTACTATGGCATCTACGACGATGCAGAGGATGCTAAATACACTGTAATCGAGGGCAACGAGGCCAAGAGCGTATCGTTCAAGGTGGAGTATGACCGCGAGTATGAGTTTATCTTCCGCGCGGAGAACGCTCTAAACGAGGGCGAGGAGAAAATCATCGACTTCAGCGTTATCTCTCCCGTGGCAGAGATCGCTATCGAGAACCTCACAGCATACACTCTCGACGCTGTAATCACGAAGAAGGCACACTGCGTGCGCTACGTTGCGGGCATCGTACACTCATCGGCATACGACCGCAACATCTTCGTGGAGCAGGCACAGGCATCACTCAACCCCGATCCAAGCTACCCATTTGCTATCTTCAACTCGGCAACCGAGAGCCGCACATTCTCGGAGCAGGACCTCGTGCGTAACTCGCGCACCGACAGCAACGAGAACGCTGGTATCATCCTCCTACCCAAGACCGAGTACACCATCGCAGTATATGGCGAGGACGCTAACGGCAACTACACCGTGACAACCCACGAGGTCATCATCCCCGAGGTGGTGCTTAACGGCACAACACCTATCAGCGTGGAGGTATCGGAGATTGACCTCACATCGGCAAAGGCTACCGTGACAACAGAGCCAGGTGCAAAGGTGCTCACAGGCTACATCGACCCAGCACTCGCAAAGGCCGACACCGAGAACCCATTCGACTTCGAGGGTAAGAGCGAGGCTGAGATTAAGGCTTACATCGCAAGCGCCGTGAAGGGCGTGCCCGCAATCTACAGCGAGTCGTTCACATACACCCTCAGCAACCTCTTTGCTATCGACACCAACTACATCGCCTATGCCGTAGCAATCAAGGATGGTAAGGTTGGCGAGGTGGCATACGCCCCATTCAAGACCCTTCGTCCATCGCTCACAGGCACAGCAAAGATTACAGCAGCCGAGATTGAGCCACAGACAACACACCAGGCACTCAACGTGAAGCTCACCGCAGATGCTAACGCCAAGAAGGTGCGCCTCTATGCTGCGCCAGCGTCTGACCATGCAGCCTATGCCGACAACCTCGAGTATATCATGGATGCGGACAACTATCAGAACTACCGCGAGGAGTATGATATCGTAAATAGCGTGGCTACATGCGTTGTAAACATCTACCACCCCGCAACAAACTACTACCTCTACGCTTCGGCAATCGATGCTGAGGGTCGCGCAGGCGAGATGGTATGCGTGGCAACGCTCGCAGGTCTCGACACGGAGTATGTAACAACAATTGCTGAGGTTGTGGATGAGGGCTCGCTCGACTACAACGGCACGGGTGATGCTACGCTCGTTGTAGAGGTTATTGAGGTTGTCGATGACCGCGTAAGCGCTAAGCTCACAGCAACGAACTTCAGCAGCAACGTCGATAAGGTGTGGTTCATCCGCTTCAACGGCAAGATCTCGGAGATAGAGGCTCAGGTCAAGGAGTCGCTCATAGAGTATGCCGAGGAGGGTAAGATTATCGGCTCATACAAGATTGCCAAGGAGGACTGGGCAATCAACTACATCGACGGCGGCAGCTCGTGGGATCCCAAGTACGACGCTTTGCAGTCTTACGACGACAACTGGGGTGGCGACATCGTCGTGATGGTCATCCTCGACACCGACGGCAAGGTTAAGATTGACAGCTACTATGCTGGTGGCCGCGAGGTGGTGGAGTTGTAAGCAACGCACTACCATGAATAGCAATAGCTACTCAACCGCACGGGTTGGGTAGCTATTTTTTTAATGAGTAATTAGCAGTGAGTGACATAGTCATGCTGAGCAACGCGAAGCATCCCCTCGAAGCCGACAAGCGACTACGTTGATAATGCATTGTCATTGAGGAGATTCTTCACTTCGTTCAGAATGACATTTTTAGCACCACTACCCAAATTTGTTGTCAGAGTGGTGCAGATGTGGCGCTGACATGAAAAAAGCTCGGATGGGTAGTACTATAGCGTACATCCCATTCGAGCTTATGATTGAAGCGTCGCAGATGCGCCGCTATCACAACAAATTAAAAGTAGAAGCCCGTTGTAAGGAGGGCATAGTGATACTTAGAGAGTGGGTTATAGGTATAACCAACGCTCACGGGGAACGATACATTGCCCTTTGTGAACTCACGGCTGAGTGTCAACGATAGGTTAGTAACATTAAAACCCTTAGCGGCGTTATCCCAGTCGTACTCATTACCTACGCGCGTTGGACACCAGAAGGGACCTGTCCAGGGCGATGCACCCGCGATAATCTCCATGTCGAAGAGGTCGCCACAGGGCTGTGTGTATGCCACCTCGAAGTATGACGAGAAGGCGCGACGCTCCGTGCCATCAGCCTCGACGATAAAGTCGTTGGGGTGGAGGAACGTAGTTGCCCAGTGAAGGCGAAGACGATCAAAGAACGTATAATCGATAGTCGCAGTGAGGTTGTGTGACGACTTATCGAAGAAGGGGGCGTTGAAGTCGTTACCCACGCCGCAGAACACATCATAGATGGTCACCTCGAGGTTCTCATGCTGGAAGCCGAGGAACATATCAAACTCCTTATAGTCGCTAAAGAGCGAGGCATTACCCCAAAGGCGTACGTAGAACTTGCCATAGCCAAGCGTGAGGGCAGGCTGGAACGATGGGTCAACCATGTTACGGTTACCGCCACGATACGACTGGTCGAAACCACGCCACATATAGTTAGATGCGAGGTCGAAACCTGCCTCCCACCAGAACGACCACTCGTCATTCTCCTCGGCGCTATCAGCCACGGTGAGCTCCGCGGGTGCGTTGGTTGCATCGTTTGAAGTAGGTTCCACTGCCATAGCCTGAAAGGCAATCATTGTAGAGGCAAGGAAGAGTAGTAGCTTTCTTGTCATTGTCTTAAAAGTTATGTTAGGATTAGAAAATTTTTTCGTTCTTTGGTGCGGGCGTTGTCATTCCGAGCTTGTTGAGGAATCTCCTCGCCGTCAACGCCTTATAAGCATTGTCGCAAGTCGACTTTGAGGAGATGCTTCACTAAAGTTCAGCATGACATTGCGCGAATCACTATGCACCCTATTTCTGCTGCTTGCGCTGATGCTGGCGGCGACGCTTGAGCATAGCCTGCTTCTTGCGGTAGGCATCCACCTTGCGCCATACACCCCACACCAAGATGATGAGGAACGATACGATGATGAATATAAGCATCGTGGGCGAGAGGTTATCTCCCTTGACACGCGACCACATCTCAAGCATCTTATCGGTCTGCTCGCCACTGTCGTGCATCATGGCACAGCGGTTGATAACCGACAGGTCGGGGTACAGGATAGGGTCAACAAAGACGCTGTCGGCACGCACCTCGTAGCCATCCTCATCGACAAAGCACAAGGGCGAGCCATCCTCACTCTTGAAGAAGTAGCTCAAATCCGAAGCACCCATCTCGACAATAGCGTCACGCTCCGCCTCAAGCTCCGCAAGCGAATCGCGCAACTCCTCGGCAGCCTCCGCATCCTCACACTCTTCGAGCTCCGCACAAACAGACTCTATCTCAGCAAGTACGGGGTTGAGAACCTCCATAGCATCGAGGGTCTCGGCAGAGGCAACAACGCTGACATAGCCCGTAGCGTCCATATTGCGCACAGCATTCTCGGGCATACACATATAGTTAATGAAGTAGCGCGCAGCACGAAGGTTCTTGGCATACTTGGGGATTACCCAGCCATCGAACCACACGACACTACCCTCCTCGGGGACAACATAGTCGAGGCTTACGCCCACCTCGGCAGCCTCCTCGATAGCCCACACAGCATCGCCACTCCACATAAGGTTTATCCACGCCTTGTTCTGCGTCATCATCTCCTTGCCGAAGTCGGCCTCCCAGCCCGCAACAAGACGCTTCATGCGCTTGAGGTACTCCTCGACATGGGCGATGGACTCATCCGAAGCATCGTACATCAACTCCTCGATGGTGGGCACAACGCCAAGCAAGCCACGCTCCTCGGCAGCGGCAGCGTTAAGCGGAAGTGTCTCACCCGCACCAAGCACACCCTCCTCGCGCAACTCAACGGTCATGGCATAGACCAACATGGGGGAATAGACATCGCGGAAGGCATCCTTGACAAGAATCTTACCCTCCAATCGGTCGTCAAACATCAAGTCCCACGACATGGCCTCCTCCGTAGTGACACTCTCCGTGTTGAAGAGGATGCCCGTAGTACCCCACATATAGCCTACCGAGTAGTCGTTGGCATTGAGGTCGGGCTCGGGAGTGATGATATGGTCGAACTGATTGCGGATGTAGGGCGACACGCAACCAAAGTAGTTCTCCGTGCCTGTGCTCTCCAAATCAGCAATAAACGCCTCATTGACAATGGGTTGCAAGAGGTTGTGACGCATCATACGCTCGATGATATACTCCGAGGGGCAGACAACGTCGAAGTCGGCCTCGCCCTTCTCAATCTTTGCGAGCATAACCTCATTAATATCAAAGGTCTGATAAATCACCGATACAGGACAACCAGTCTGCTGCTCGTACCACTCCTCAAACTCAACAAGCAAATCCTCGTCGATGTAATCGCCCCAGTTGTAAACCTTCAAAATCTCCTCTCGTGAGGACTCGCCACACGATGTAGAGAGCATGCCGAAGCACACGACAGCGGCAACAAGACGCATTATATAGTTAAGTGATGTTTTCATCGGCGCGAATAGTTTTTAAGTTGTTTAGCCTGCTCCTCGGCACGCTTGGCCTGACGGTGGGCGCGATAGTTGACAACAACCAACAACAGCAACACAACAACCAAGATGATGGTAGAAAGGGCTCGCAACTCGGGCGTGAGACCACCCTTGCGGGCATCGGCATAGATGAACGTAGAGAGCGTCTCCAGACCGTCGGTACCATTGGTGAAGATAGTCACCGCAAAGTCGTCGATAGAGAGCGTGAAGGCGAGGATGAAGCCCGAAATCATGCCTGGACGAATCTCGGGAATGATGACGCGGCGCATAGCCTGCATAGGCGTAGCACCAAGGTCGAGGGCTGCCTCGTAGATATTGGGGTTCATCTGCACAAGTCGGGGCATGACGCTCAACACAACATAGGGCGTGCAGAAGGCGATATGCGCAAGGATAACCGTAGCATGACCCTGAGTGATGCCCATAGAGACGAAGAGCAAAAAGAGCGAGATACCGGTGATGATATCGGGGTTGAGAATCGGGATGTTATTAACGAAATTAACAACACGGCGCTTGCGGTAGCGCAGGTCGTTAATGCCGATGGCGGCAACAGTACCAAGCATAGTGGATACCGTAGCGGCAACAGTAGCGATAAGGAAGGTGTTCTTGATGGCATCGATGAGTCGGTCGCTGACACCGCCCGAGAAGAGCGAGGTGTACAACTCTGCCGAAAAACCAGTCCAGTTACCCAAGACCTTAGACTCTGTAAACGAGAATATTGCAATGATGATGATAGGCGCATAGAGCATCACCAGCAGCAATACGAGATAGGTGCTCGAAAACAACTTTTTCATACTACAACAAGCCTCCCTCGTTAGTGCCATTCTCCTCCGAAGAGTCTGAGAACAGCGTGGTTAGACCAATAATAATAAGCATGATGAACGACAACGCCGCACCATAGTGCCACATACCGTTGTTGATGTTCTCCTGGATGGTGGTACCAAAGAGTTTGATGTTGTTCATCGTGAGCAACTCGGCAATGGCGAAGGTCGAGATTGTGGGCATGAAGACCATCATAACACCACTCACAATGCCCGGCATCGAGAGCGGGAAGATAACCTTCGTAAAGACCTGACGAGGTGTAGCACCGAGGTCCTCGGCAGCCTCAATCAGCGAGCGGTCCATCTTCTGCAACACATTGTAGATAGGATAGATCATGAAAGGCAGGAAGTTATAGACCATGCCGAAAATCAGCGCGCCCTCACCGAGGGGCAACATCAGAAAGTCGAACAATGCCACAGTGGCCAACGTGCGCACAAGCACATTGATCCACATGGGCAGGATGAACAGCATAACAACGATACGCGCAGTCGAGGCACGCATCTTCGAGAGTATGTAGGCTGCGGGATAGCCCAAGATGATGCATATCAGCGTGGTTATCAGCGCAATGCCTATCGAGTATATGAACGTGTTGATAGCCTCGCGCTGGTGCACAAACTTATCGAAGTTCTGAAGCGTGAAACCACCATCCTCCGCCTGAAACGCGTAAATCATGATAAGGACGAGCGGTGCCACAACGAACACAGCAAGAAAGAGCACATACGGAAGGCTCCAACTTCTTCTTCGTGAAAAGAATTTTACCAATTTACCCATTCCTAAATCTCAGGGAATTAAACAGTTAGTTATTAGCACGTCGTGTCACGCGAAGAGCACTTGGGGCAATCTTGATACCCACCTCGTCGAGGTCCTCCCACACATCGCGCGTATCTACATACACATCCTCGTCATCCTCCGTGCGGATGGTCAGATGATAGCGGTCGCCCTTGTAGAGAATGAAGCGTATGGTACCCCACGAGATACCATCGTCGGGGTCATCCGTAAGCTCGACATCCGAGAAGCCGAAGTGTACATCCACCTCCGAGCCACTCTCGATGCCCTCAACAGCCGCGCACTCGAAGGTCTCGCCAAGAATCTCGACATGTGTAGCGTCGATGAGCTTGCCCGCAACGCTGTTCTCGGTGCGCTCCTTACGCATGACGTGGATGTCGGCGGGCTTAATCATCATGCCCACCTCGGTGCCTGGCTCGAAGCAGTTATAGTCCTGAATCTGAATCTCATAGCCGTCGGGAGTATCGACAAACATCTCGTAGTGAACACCCTTGAAGGTGCATGAGCGAACAACGCCATGGAACATCGCCGCCTCGGCATTGCGGATGATATACACATCCTCAGGGCGCACCACAACATCCACGGGCGCATTCTCGCCGAAGCCCTCGTCAACACACTCAAACTCCTTATCCATGAAGCGCACAACACGGTCGCGTATCATCGTAGCATTGAGGATGTTGCTCTCGCCGATGAAGTCGGCAACAAAGGCGTTGCATGGCTCGTTGTAGATATCCGTAGGCGAGCCTATCTGCTGAATCACGCCCTCGTTCATCACCACGATGGTATCCGAGAGCGTAAGAGCCTCCTCCTGGTCGTGGGTGACATAGACGAAGGTGATGCCCAGCGTGCGGTGCATCTCCTTGAGCTCCATCTGCATATCCTTACGCATCTTGAGGTCGAGCGCTGCAAGTGGCTCGTCGAGCAACAACACCTGAGGGCGGTTGACAATGGCGCGCGCAATGGCCACACGCTGCTGCTGACCACCCGAGAGCGACTGCACATCGCGATGCTCATAGTCGGTCATGCCCACCATCTTGAGGGCGCGCTTCACGCGCTGCTCAATCTCCCTCTTATCGACCTTCTTGAGGTTCAGACCGAAGGCTATGTTGTCATAGACGTTGTAGTTGGGGAAGAGAGCGTAACGCTGAAAGACGGTATTCACGGGTCGCTCGTGTGGCGGTATCGCCGTCATGTCTTTACCGTCGATAAGTATCTTACCGCTTGAAGCGGAGTTGAAACCAGCAATCAGGCGCAACAGCGTGGTCTTGCCGCAACCTGAAGGTCCGAGTATTGTAAGGAACTCTCCTTGTTTAACATTCAGACTTACATCGTCAAGCACTACCTTGTCGGGGAACGACTTTGTAATGTTGCAAATCTCGATGATGTGGTTCATTTTCGTCATTTCAATAAATTGCGTTAACAGTTTATAACCATAGTGTTACGGCATAAATCGGAGTTGTTGTTTGGGGTGATATCTCCATATTTCGTCGCACACACCACTTACACAAGCGTGTAATCGGGACAAATATAAGAAAAAAAACGCAGAAATATGCACTATTTAAAACTATTTTTTGTTGATTTATAACTTTGTTATATGCGGTGCTCGGCATGACAGAGTATAATATCACACCCTGTCACACACCCACACGCCTTGTGACAATGTGACATTGTGACATTGTGACAACCGCGGCAACGCAACATTCGGGAGCACCACGACCCCATTTCTTGTCAGAAGGGGTTAGGCTTGGCCTCGACATGAAAATAGACTGGATGGGTAGTACTTGGGGGTACGTCCCATTCAGGCTATTGATTGAGAGGTCGAGAATGACCACTTATCACAAGAAATCACACCTTGTCACACTTGTCACACACACCCCACCCCCTGTGACATTGTGACATTGTGACATTGTGACATTGTGACATTGTGATAAAGCTACGATAGCGCACACTGCCTCGTGGGCTCTGGTGGATAGAGTTCTTTCCATCAATCCATTTACATAGGGAAAATGGATGGATGGAAAGCTGTTCATTCATTCATTTTCCCTATGTAAATGAATGAATGAACACCCTTCCCTCCTCAGCGTTTCTCGCTTCAATGGGAGTATCAGTAGAGCGTGTTGCATGTAGTTATATAGTCATTGATAAATAACTATATAAGTATTAATTGTAGAGTGTGTATTGCCCTTATGCTATCACACTTACAATAGATATATACTACATTATATAACTCTATATATAACTATGTATATATTGATATATAACGTGTTATATATATTAATTAATGTATCACTTTACATTGATATTGGTGTGGCACGAGCCCTCTATATGGCTACTGACACCTACTGACACATAGTGACAAAAGAATATAAATATACTTTTGTATATCCCTCTGTGTGCCTACATATCTATGGTCACACGCCTGGCCACATGTGCAGTTGAGCATGGCTCGACGCATGGCTCTTTGACGATTGTTGCCCGCGCTCCCAGGGCACACAAAAGTCACGTTGTCACAATGTCACAATGTCACAATGTCACAGGGGGTGGGGGTAGTGTGACAAGTGTGACAAGGTGTGACAAGGTCAAGGGAGCCTAAAAAATCACAAAATCACGCAATCACAGGGGGTGTGGGTGGTGTGATAAGTGTGATTTTATGTTATTTTTCAATTAGCAATGACACCCATAACAACGTCATTCCGAGGAGCAAAGCGACGTGGGAATCTCAAACAATGAGCAATGAGCAATGGGAGATTGCCACGAGCCTAACGGCTCTCGCAATGACGTAATGAGTAGTTAGCAACAAGGGTTGGTGCCGCCGTGTCGACCAATAGACCAACTGCAGGGTAAAATTATTCAACCACGTATAGCAATGATAGTTTTTTTTTCGTATCTTTGCACCTTACTATGCAGTACCTTGATACCAAAGGTATCAGCGCAAAGAGTGTGTAACCAAACTATAATAGATATGTTTTCAGAAATCGTGTCGCTCGAGAGCTACAACATCTTCCTCGTCACCATGGCCGCAATCGCCGTGGTGGTGTTCATCGCCCTCTACTTCGTGGAGGCGGGCTATGGCTACCTCTTCAACCCCAAGTTCGGCTTCCCCGTGCCCAACAAAGTGGCGTGGGTGCTCATGGAGTGCCCCGTGTTCATCGCCATGGCCATACTATGGTGGCTGTCGCCCGTGAGGTTCGAGGCGGCACCCTTGGCACTCTTTATCATCTTCCAGATGCACTACTTCCAGCGCTCGTTCATCTTCCCACTGCTCATACGCGGCAACTCTAAGATGCCCGTAGGCATCATGCTTATGGGCATGATATTCAACACGTTGAACGCCGTGATGCAGGGCGGCTGGATATTCTACTACGGCAACTACGAGGGTTGGCTCTCTAAGCCCTACTTCTACATTGGCGCGGTGGTGTTCCTCTTCGGCTTCATCACCAACCTCCACTCCGACTACGTCATCCGCAACCTGCGCAAGCCTGGCGACACCAAGCACTACATCCCCAAGGGTGGCATGTTCAAGTATGTGTCGTCGGCGAACTACTTTGGCGAGTTTATGGAGTGGGTAGGCTTCGCCATCGCCTCATGGTCGTGGGCAGGCGTTGTCTTCGCGTTGTGGACCTTTGCCAACCTCGGTCCCCGCTCGGCATCGCTCTACAAGCGCTACGAGAGGGAGTTTGGCGAGGAGTTCACCTCGCTCAAGCGCAAGCGCATCATACCCTTCATCTACTAAAGAACAAAACACAAACAACTACATAACACCATGGAAAACAAGAAACGACTCGAAGAGTCTAAGTTGTTCACTCCCTATAAGATAGGAAGCGTAACATTACGCAACCGCGTGATTCGCTCCGCAGCATTTGAGTCTATGGGTAAGGATTTTGCCCCCACCCAGGCACTCAAGGACTACCACGTCAGCGTAGCACGTGGTGGCGTGGGCATGACCACCGTTGCCTATGCCTCAATCAACCGTAGCGGCATCTCGTTCAACAAGCAGTTGTGGCTCCGCGACGAGATAGTGCCCGCCCTGCGCGACCTTACCGATGCAGTACACGCTGAGGGTGCCGCTGTGGGCATACAGCTCGGCCACTGCGGTAACATGACCCACTGGTCTACGGCTGGTAGCTTCCCCGTTTCGGCCTCTAACGGCTTCAACCTCTACTCACCCACCCTCCACCGTCGCATGACACATGGCGAGATACGCCAATTTGCCAAGGACTTCGGCACAGCAGTGGATACGGCATATAACGCGGGCTTCGACTCTGTGGAGGTGCACGCAGGCCACGGCTACCTCATCTCGCAGTTCCTCTCGCCCTACACCAACCACCGCCACGACGAGTATGGTGGCTCACTCGAAAACCGCATGCGCTTCATGAAGATGTGCTTGGAGGAGGTCATGGAGCATGCCCGCAAGCGCGGCATGGGCGTCTTGGTTAAGCACAACATGGAGGATGGCTTCAAGCGTGGCATCCAGGTGGCAGAGTCCATCGAGATAGCCAAGG
>JAEIGA010006190.1_pt1 | contig 18207 bp, 6 predicted proteins | sample 9270691 | NCBI WGS metagenome assembly JAEIGA01 (sample SAMN17057246, study PRJNA624740) | gut metagenome | biome: biome; isolation source: fecal sample | host: Bos grunniens | place: China: Xizang | collected 2019
CGGTACACCTTGAGGTGTGCCGTTTTTTATTGCTAGGGTGTGATTGAACTTTAAGGCTTTTGGTATCTATGAGCCCGCTTTTGCCAAACAAAATTTGTACTAAACGAGTAAGAAAATAGGCAAAAGGGGAACTGCTTTGCCATAGGCAATGCCTTGGTGCGTAGCACCAAATAACCCGAAGGTCGTAATTATACCGAAATTTGTTTTGCAAAAAGATAAGAAGAAATGCCCATCCACTAGCGTGGGACGGCAAACCCCTCTACGAACTTTGTTAGCCCCTCCCCTTAATAAGGGGAAAAGCCCGCAACCACTAGATACTCGTTTGAACATATCTTGTTCAAACGAGTTTTATTTGTTATAAAAGGAACTTGCCTTTTTCTTCGGCAGGTTGCTTCTCTTTATTTAACTTATACGCTTTGGTTCCTTTCATCTTTTTCTCCTCTTTCCTTGAGTATACCAAAATTAATATGACATAATTTGTTATAAAGACACAACTATCTTGACAACGGAAAAAAATCTTTTAATATATAGTAAACGACATTTCTCGCTAAAAGATTACAAAAGGTTTACGATTTGGTTTACGATAATGTTGACAAAGGAATAAAAATAGTTTACAATATAGCCATTATAGGAGGAGCAACATGGATAAAATTGAGTGTTTAAAAATTGTTTTAGGTAACGAATACTATACCATTAACGATTTAAGGTACAATCAAAAATTAGGTTTTTTATTTTCAAAAGACAAAATGGAAGAGTTCTTCAAAGCCAAGGAAATGCTAATTGAAGAAGGCGAAAAATCAGTTAAGAAACTGCCGTTAAAAACATTTAATTCAAAATACTGTTTTTATGTAGATGGATTGTATATTGTTAATAACTATGTACAATATTTATCCACCTTAATAGAAGACATTAATCTTAATAAAAACAGTTTTTTAACAAGACATCTTGAAGATATGTTGTTATCAAGAATTTTCTCAGAAATTGAAGGTACACTGAAAGTAGAAAACGTTCCTACGACACACAAGAGAATAAGAGAGATTTTTAATAATAAAAATTTAGTGGATAAAAATGATATAATTATTAAAAACATGTTTAACGCAATGGATTTCATAATAAAAGAAAAACCAGCATTTAATAAAGATAATCTTTTAAAGTTATATAAATTATTGAGCAAAGATTCGTTAGATGAAGAAGATCAATTAAAAGAAGGAGCGTATTACAGACACGAAGGTGTTTTTGTTGGCGCATATGAAGGAGCAGATGCTTCTATTATTGATGAGTGTATGGATAGTCTATTTTCTTTTGTAAACGATCCAGAAAGCATTAAAAAATATGCGGCGCTTTTACCGCATATTTGCCACTACTATATTTTATATGTTCACCCATATTTTGATTATAACGGAAGAACAGCGAGGATGGTTTCTTTTTGGTTAAATTACCTTTTTGATATCAGTGAAGGGCCGTTGTTTATGAGTGAAGCCATTAACGACAATAAAAAACAATATTATGAGGCAATTGTAAACACTAGAAACGCCAAAAACGATTTGACGTATTTTCTTGGTTACGTGTTGGAAACGGCAATAAAATATAGTTTATTATATAAAAACCTGGATGAAATAAAAAAATATTTATCTAAATCAGGAGACACTTTAACAACAACAGAGTGGGGATATCTCAAAAAAATTATTATTAATAATCCGGATGGATATTTTAACTATAAAATGTTTCTTGAGAATATACATTCGACCATGACAAAAACAGGAGCGTTAAAAGTTCTTAATTCTTTTGTTGATTGTGGAATTTTAGAAAAAAGCACAAACAAGAAAAAAGAAGCTATTTTCAAAATAAAAAAAGGAACATTAACCTATAATATGAAGAAATAAGGCTTAAAACTAATAAATAGATTATCTTTATATGACAATTATTGTCATATAATACGTGCTAAAATCTAAAAGATTTAAAAATCAAAAGGAGAAAAACATGAAACCAAGTGATTATGTGAGTATCGTAAAAGAAATATATAAACTTTGCTTTGATGCTAATAAAGAAAAAGAAATTCATTTCTTGAACAATAATATTAGGACATTAGGCTTAATTTATGATTCTAACGACATGGTAAGTATGAGAAACTATTTAATAAGGGAAATTTTTTCATCAAAAAATAGTTATCAAACAAAAACCATGTTGGTTAAGGAAGTATATAATTGCGACCTGAATAGGCTAAAGACTGAAATTTTAACCTTGGCGAATGCATTATACAATAGAGTTTTATATTTGCAAAATATACGACCTAATACTAGCGTATTGGAGATGGCCGAGTTAATTTTAAAAATAAATGAGCAATAGAATTTAGCCTAAAAAGTATAATCTTATGGGTGGGCTAAATTGCTCCACTTTTATATATAGTTTTACATACTATACGCTCAACCAATAAAAAAAGGAACAACCGTGTGGCTGTTCCTTTTTTAATTTATTTGCAGAAAGTTTGTTGAGTGGGATTTGAAGTAGCGTTAAAAAAATATGCGTTTTTTAATTTTATTGTGTTATTTCGTTTATTATGTTACAATACCTTAAAGGACAATTATGGGTAGATTACGAAATGATGCGGAAAAGTTTCCGATAGTTCACAGTTTAATAATAGCGCTGGTGTTTGTGGCAATAGTTTGCGCTCCGCTTAGCCTTGTTACCGACCTTATTTTTGTAGAAAAAAAGGTGTCTTTTTTGGTGTCGGAAATCTTTTTAAGGCTTGTTGTAGGAATTGTGGGAGTAATTTTGCTAAAAAAATATTCGCTAAAAGGGTTTAGCGCCTTTTCGCTTAAAAGTTGCGCTCTTGTTTTAGGAATTGCGCTTATAGTTTGCATAAATAATTTCCCTATAATAGCAAGTATAAAAAAAGAAATGGTTTTTTACGAAGAAACCATCGCTATTTTGTTGTACGTAATATACTGTTTTTCTATTGCTTTTGCAGAAGAAATTATATTTCGTGCAATAATTGCGCAGATAACTCAACTAGGGTTTTTGACAAGCAAGCACAAACATTTAATTTCGGCAGTAATATGTTCGGGAATTTTTGCACTCGTTCATCTTGTAAACTTAGCTAACGGAACGCCTTTTTTAATGGTATTATGGCAGGTGGGGTACGCATTTTTAATAGGGGCTATGCTTTATATTTGCTTTATAAAAACCAACAACGTTTTAACGTGTGTTTTCTTGCATTTTATTTATGATTTAGGGGGTTTATTAACGGATAAATACGGTGGAATTGCTATGGGCGAACAATGGAATTTGCCCACGATAATCATAACGGTAACGATAGGCGTGCTTGCCACCGTTTATTTTACAATAAATCTATTAAAAGCTGACAAAAATTGAAAAAAATGCTTAAAGGCAACTCTCTCGCAATAAATTTTTTATTGCGAGAGAGTTTTATTATTAGTAAAAATTCTTAATAAGTGTTGACAAAAGGCTAGAATAAAGACTATAATTTAATTTATTTACTTATATATATAAGTTAAATAAAAAAAGAAAATCGAAGGGATAGGTGTGGAGATGAAAAAGTTCTTTACCAAAAAAAGTATACTTGCGATTGCGTTAAGTGTTTTGATGGTTGTAAGCGCGTCGTTTGCAGTCAACTTTATCTTGCGTGAAAAAGCGCTTGACGATTTGCAAGATCAATACCTTTTAGAATTAGACCTTAAAAAGGGTTCTTATTCTGAAGACGTAATTGTTTTGCAAAACACAACCCGAGCAAGGGCAACTGAGCTTGCCGAAAAAACGGGCGCAAGTTTGCGTATAACTTCTGACGGAAAGTTTGCAACCTTAAAATATGGTGATGGCAAAACGGTTAGAACGATTATTGAAGACAGGGAAAACAGAGTTTATTTAGAAGAGTTTTCCTTGGACTATTATTCTAAATTAACCGAAGAAGTTGTTGAAGATGAAAGGTTGCCTGTTAAACCCGATTATTCGGTAAACGACGCCGAATATAACAAACAGGGATACCTTGATTACTTAAACCTTTCAAACGCTTGGTCTACATACAAGGGCGACGGAATAACCGTTGCTATAATTGATACGGGTATTGATACCGACCACCCAGAGTTTGCGGGCAAAATAAGTGAATATTCTTATAACGCCAGCACCGATAAGGTTGTTAAAGACTGGGGGTTAGAACAAATAGAAGACGAGCAGGGGCATGGAACTTCAGTAGCCGGCGTAATTGCGTCAACGATGGATAACGTTGGTATTGCAGGTATTGCACCCAACGTTGAATTACTTATCATTAAAGCAAACTGCAATGCAAGCGGTGGATTTGCAAGTAGTTCAGACTTGGTTTTCGGTTTGTATTACGCCATAGAAAGAGATGCTGACGTTGTAAACATGTCTTTTGGCGGAGATTCAAACATATATTCTAGCGCAACCAAACTTGCCGTGGATAGCGATATAAGTTTGTTTGCTGCAACCGGAAACGATTCAACTTCTCAACTAAAATACCCTGCTGCGGATCCTAACGTAATAGGCGTTGGCGCTCTTGAAGAAAACGGCTGGGGTTTAGCAGAATATTCTAACTACGGCGACAGCGTAGACGTGGTTGCTCCCGGAACGACGTATACCACCGCAATCGGCGGGGGATATAAAACTTCAACGGGAACTTCTTTAGCGTGCCCCGTTGCGGTAGCGGTAACGGCGCTATTTTTACAGCAAAATGGCGTTACTGAATATTCTGAACTTAAACAATATCTATTTGCGTCTTGTTACGATTTAGGTGAAACGGGTAGAGATGATTATTTTGGATACGGCGCAATAGATGCTTCTGCATTATTGCTTGAAGAACGTGGTGAGATAACTTTTAATTATTTAACTGATGAAATTCCCGACGAAAAAAGGGTATTTATAAGAAACCACACCTTACAATATTTCCCTGAAGAACCTGAAAGAGATTATTCTGTATTTGACGGTTGGTATCACGACATACATTGTACCGAGCCGGTAACGATAGGCGAAGACGTGTTTACTAACAACGTTACCATTTATGCAAGTTGGGTAAACGAAGACGACGGAGTGCCTTATAACTACAAAGTTCTTGACGATGGAACGATAGAAATACTTTCTTATAAAGGGCACCGTAGATTTATAACGATTCCTGAAAAAATAGATGGCAGACAAGTTTCTTCAATTGGAAGCGGGGCGTTTAGGGGTTCAAAACGTTTAAGACAAGTAACCTTGCCTGAAGGCCTTAAAAAAATAGGAGAAGAAGCGTTTGCTGGTAGCGCAAACTTTACTAAAGCAGAAATACCTGCTTCGGTAGAAGAGATAGGGTCTGGAGCATATAGTGGCAACTCTAGAATGCGCACCGTAACTTTTGCCGAAAACAGCAAATTAAAAACTATAGGAAGTAGTGCGTTTAGCAATCTTCCCATCACTAAGATAACTATTCCTGCAAGCGTAAGCAATATCGCTCCTAACGCTTTTGCGAACAACGTTTTAATGTTAGATTATATCGTTGAAGAAGGTAATGCAAATTACTGCGCGGAAGACGGTGTATTGTTTAATAAAGATAAAACTCGCATAGAAGCATATCCCGTAGGTCGTACCGTAGATTATCGTATTCCCGATTCGGTTACGACTATTGCGTCAAGCGCCTTCAACTATTACACTACGGAATCGTTTAGTAATACGGGTGTTTGTACAATTGACTTAAACAACGTTACCACCTTTAATGGCGAAGTGTTTAGAAACTCTAACCTTACTAGCATAGATTTAAGTAATATGACTAGCATTGGCTCAAAGGCCTTTTTGGCATGCTATAACTTATCGGAAGTAGTTTTAGGCGACAAATTAACTTCGTTAGGTATTTCAAGTTTCTCACAATGTTTCAACTTAGCTGAAATCGTTATTCCTAGCGGTATAAAGGAATTAGAAGAAAAGGTTTTTGCTTCAGCGGGGCTTACTAGCATTACCTTTGAAAGTCCTAGTGTTTTAGTAAAAATAGGACCTTCAGCGCTTAGCGGAACGAGATTAACCAGCATAACCATACCCTCAACGGTAAAAGAAATAGCAAACGGAGCGTTTGCAGATGCAATGTTCCTTTCTGAAGTAAACTTTGAAGTTGGCAATCAGTTAGAAACGATAGGTATAAATGCCTTTGCAGATACCCTCTCTCTTAAAACGATAACTTTACCAGAAACGGTTAAGAGTTTGGGAAATTACGCCTTTAAAAACAGCGCGCTTCAAAGCATACATATTCCTGCTAAGTTAACTTCGATTGGAATAAACCCGTTCGTTGATTGCGCTGATTTATCCACCATTACGGTAGCGCCTGAAAACACTCACTATCGAACGATAGACGGGGTTCTTTATACTAAAACGGGCGTAACCTTTACTATTGAAGGCACAGATTACACGCCCAAGACGCATGCTTTGGTTTGTTACCCCGGCGGATTGGCGGCAACAACTTATACGGTAGACGCTAATACCGAAATGATCGCGCACTCTGCGTTTATGGGCATTACAAAAATAACTGACGTAATTCTTCCTGAAGGGTTAGTAGAGATACACGAGCATGCGTTTGAAAGATGTATTGGATTAACGAAATTAGACGTTCCAGATTCGGTAAAACAAATAGGTCGCTATGCTTTTGCTAACACCGCAAATTTAAGTAGCGTTAACTTTAACGAAACTTCAACCTTGCCAAGAATAAGCCTTTATTCGTTTGCGTACAGCGGAATAACTTCTATCAGAATACCTGCAAGCGTTTCTACTTTGGCGCAATACGCTTTTTATGAATGTGAAAAGCTTGAAAGAGTTGTGTTTGCAAAAAACAGCCAAATAGATATCATTTCTGCATATCAGTTTGCGGGCGGAAACAATATAAAGAGTATAGTGTTTGAAAACGGTTCGGCGTTAACCAAAATTGCTGCTCACGGTTTAGAAGGTATGTTAAACCTAACCGAATTAGATTTTGGTGATGCAAAACTTACTACCATTGATAACTTTGCGTTTAGATATAACGTTAGCCTTGCAGAGTTAACTATTCCCGATACGGTAACCGAAATTGGTAGATTTGCTTTCTACGATATGAGTTCTCTTACCGAATTAGTTCTTCCTGAGGGATTAGAATTTATAGGTAGATTTGCCTTCTACGGTACGGGCGATATGGACTTGTATTTCAAGGGTGAAACGCTTCCTAAAAAATTACAAGAACATTGGGATGAAGATTTGCGTGGCTATTACGTTGGAACAACTTCGGTTGTTATTGACGGCGATTATAAATATGCAATTTTAACGAGTGGCGATATCGCTATTATTGACTATTTGGGCACGGACACTTTTGTTGATTTAACTGCTTTAAATTATGGAAAAATAGTAAGTATTGGTGGTAAAGCCTTTTATAGAAGCACGGTGGAAAGCATAGTGTTGCCAGATACCGTACATACCATACAAGCATCCGCGTTTGAAAGAAGCGCGTTAAAGAGCGTATCTATTCCTGCAAACGTAACCTTTATCGGTAAAAATGCATTTGCATATTCCCAATTAGAATCGGTGGAATTTGCAGATAACAGTAATCTTGAAACGATAGAAAAATATGCATTTGCTTACACTGATAGATTAGAGGGCGTAATTATTCCAAAGAGCGTTACTACGCTTGGTAGTTACGTATTTAGCCAAAGCGGAATACAAACGCTAGTATTTGAAGAAGGCACTACTATAACCGAAATCCCACAAAACGCATTTGAGGGAACGAGGTTAACAACCGTAACTATTCCCGATAGCGTAACCTTAATCAACCACAACGCATTTAGAGACGTTACCACCTTGCAAAAGGTTACCTTTGGCGCTGGTAGAGTAGACGTAATGAATAACGTTTTCTATAACACCGGCTTAACCGAATTGTATATTCCCGAAACCGTAAACTATATCGGCGAATACGCGATGGTAGGCTTGAAAAACTTAACCGAGTTCGTCGTTAGCGAAGATAACGATTACTATTGCGCAATAGACGGGTTGCTTTACAATAAATCGGGTAGCAAAATCATTGCTGTTCCCGGCGCGAAAACGGGCAAGTTCGTAATGCCTGAAACGTTAGAAGTTATAGGGTTTGGCGCATTTGAAAATTCTTCGCTTAACGAAATAGTGTTTGCCGAAAACGGCAACTTATTAACGCTTGGTTATCGCGCGTTCTATAACGCAGACGGATTAACCAGCGTAACGATTCCTGCAAGCGTTATAAGTTTAGACTACTATGCCTTTGCAAATTGTAGCAACTTAACTACGGTTACCTTTGCAGAAGGTAGCAAATTAGCTGGCGTATACGAAGGCGCGTTCTTTGATTGTAGAGCGTTAACAAACATTGTATTGCCAGAGTCGGTAGTTGAAATTTCAGATTTTGCCTTCTATGGATGTTCAAGCTTAAAGGCGTTGCCGTTTAGCGAAAACAACCAAGTGTTAGGTATTTACGACTATGCGTTTGCATATAGCGGAATAGAAGAAGTAGTATTGTCTGAACATATATTAGATATCGGCGCGTATGCGTTTAGAGGTAGCAAGCTTAAAAAAGCCGAAATTCCCGCAACCAACAAGATAGAGTTGATTATGGGACTTGGCGTGTTTATGGATTGTAAACAATTAGAAGAGCTTACCGTTCCTTTCCTTGGAAGATGGGAAGACGACACGCAAAACGAATATATCGGCTTCCATTTTGGCGCAGGTAGTTATGAAGCAAACAAAACCTACGTTCCTAAATCGCTTAAAAAACTTAATATAACCGGCGGTCTTGAAACTATTCAACCTTACGCTTTCTACGAAACCCAAGCAGAAGCTGAAATATTTGGTATAGAAAACGTAACCGTAATAGGCATACACGCGTTTATGTCGTCTAACGTCATTTACTCTATGCCAGAAAATGCAAAACTTTATGACGAATTAGGTCAAGAAAAGACCAGTTTAGGTGACGAATTAGGAACTGGAATAAAGGGTAAATATAGAGTTCAAGACTCAGTAACTTCGATAAATGGCGCGTTAAGAGATAAAAAATATTTGGAAGAAATTATTATTCCCGCTTCGGTAGTAGATTTTTGTTGGGAATATACTCCCATCCCGCCGTTAAGAGATAACGTAAGCTTAAAGAGAGTGGTGCTTGAAGAGGGTATAACCGAAATCCCTAGCACGATGTTCGGCGGATGTATTTCGCTTACCGAAGTCGTTTTACCAAGCACTATAACAACCATCGGAGATAGCATTTTCTCAGGATGTACTTCGCTTACTGAATTTGTAATTCCCGAAACGGTAACAAGTTTAGGAAATGGAATATTTAGTGGAGCAACAAGCCTAGAAAAAGTTACTTTGCCATCAAACTTAACCACTATTGGCAGAGCAATGTTTAATCAATGTTCTAGCCTAAAAGCAATAACTATTCCTTCTTCAGTAGTAAGCATAGAAGCATATGCGTTTAGTGGTTGTACGAACTTGTTTAGCATTACCCTTCCTAGTGGAATAACCTCTATTGGCGAAGGTGCGTTTGAAGGCGCGGGGTTAACGGAAATAGTTATTCCTGATGCAGTACAAACTATTGACGCACAGGCGTTTAAAGATTGTACTAGATTAGGCAAAATTACTTTAGGCGCAGGCGTTAGTGCAATAAACGGTAACGGTGGTTACTACGAAGCCTTCTATAACTGCGTTAACTTAAAAGAAATAATAAACCGCAGTTCACTCACACTTACAATAGGCTCTGAAGAAAACGGACGAGTTGCGTTATATGCAAAAACGATAACTGATGCTGAAGGTAATAAAACGTACGTCAGCGGTGTAGATACCTTTGAGTTTATTGACGTTGAAGGAAAGTTCCGCTTTACTTGTGAAAACGGCGAATATCAACTTGTGGCGTACTATGGCGAAGAAAAAGAGGTAACCTTACCTGAAAGCATAAACGGTAGCTCGTATGATATTTCATACTTAACCGGTATAGAAAAGGTTATAATCCCTGAAGGATTTACCGAAATTTCAGAAAACGCATTTAACGGATGTAAAATTCTAAAAGAAGTAGTTCTTCCTGAAACGGGCATTACGAAAATAGGGGATAAAGCCTTCTACGCTTGTAGAAATTTAGAAAAAATTAACCTTAACGAAGGCTTAACCGAAATTGGAGAATGGGCGTTCTATTACACGTATATTACCCAAATAAATCTTCCAGAATCTCTTGAAAAAATAGGAGAGGGCGCGTTCTCGGTTTGTCAAAAACTTGAATCGGTAAAAATTCCTTCAAAGATAACCACAATAGAAAGAGAAACGTTCTATATTTGTGACAACCTTAAATCAGTAGAAATGGGCGACAACGTTACTACTATTGGATATGGTGCATTTGAAAGCGCATTAAGATTAAAAACTATTAGAATTTCAAGAAACGTTCAAACGATAGAGCCTTATGCATTTAGAGAATGTAATAGTCTATTGAAATTATCTTTCGGCGCAAAACTTGCAACGATTGACGTAGGCGCATTATCACAATGCCCTGCGATAATAGAAATTGACCCAGACAATCCTAACTTCGCTTCAGAAAACGGCGCAATTTACGATAAGGCTAAAACCCAAATCGTAATGATAAGCGATTCGTTGACTGAATACGAAGTACCTAACACGGTTAGATGGATGAACGGCGCTTTCACGAACAAGGTTAACTTAAAGAAAATAACCTTTGAAGAAGGCTCAATTGCAAGTTACTTCCCATCAAGATTGTTTGAAGGATGTTCTTCATTAGAATATTTAGAAGTGCCAGACAGCGTAGAACACTTCCAAGAATTCGTGTTTGCGGGTTGTGATTCGCTTAAATCGTTAAAGCTTGGCGCAGGCGTTAAAGATTGCGGTAGTTACACGTTTAGAGATAGTAAAGCGCTTGAAACTATAATTTTCAACGAAGGCTTAGAAACAATCGGCTCGTATGCGTTCTATGGTTGTACCAACCTTAAATCAGTAAACTTGCCAAGCACGTTAAAAGAAATAGGTGGTTCTGCATTTAGTTTCACGGGTTTAACAAAAATTGAATTACCAGGCGGCTTGCAAAAGATACAAGGTTACGCATTTGAAGGCACGGGTTTAACTGAAATAGATATTCCTGACTCAGTAACCGTTTTAGGCTTTGGTGCTTTCCAAGGCGCAAAGAAACTTCACAAAGCAACTATCGGTAGCGGAATAACGACTATTGAAAAAAGAGCCTTCTATAATTGTGAAAGTTTAGAAAGCGTAATCTTAAAAGAGGGATTAAAAACAATTTGTGAAGACGCTTTCTACGGCTGTGGAACGTTCTATAGCATAACTTTACCCTCAACGTTAACCGAAATACAACAACAAGCGTTCTCTGCCGTTACAGTTTACGAAATTATAAACAATTCTAGCTTACAAATTGCGTTTAACGATAACGTAAATAACGGGTATATTGGCTATTATACGAAAACAATTTTAGAACAAGACGGAACAAGGCGTTACGCAAGCGGTAGCGAAAACTTTGAATATATCGAAAAAGATGATTTTAGATATATGTACGACGGCGCTAACTATACGATGATAGAATATATAGGAACTGCCGAAACGGTTACCTTGCCGTTAGATATTAACGGAAACTCCTATTCAATGTATGAGGTAAACGGCATTAAAAACCTCATTATTCCCGAAGGAATAGAATATATTACCGACTCGGCGTTTAGAAAAGTAACAGAACTAAAAACCGTTCAGTTCCCGTCAAGCTTAAAGGTAATAAGCACTTATGCTTTTGAAGGTTGTACCGGTCTTACCAGCATTGCTTTACCTGACGGTTGCGGGCTTTCATTTAGCGTATTTAAAGATTGTACGGCGCTTGAAGAAATAACCGTAGGCAAAGGGTGTTCTATGTATAGCGATTCAATAAACAACACCGCTTACTATAACAACCCTGCAAACTGGGAAAACGACGGCTTGTATTTAGACTATATTTTAGTTCAGTTAAAAGACGGCGCAAAATACGCCGGCAGAGAAGGAACTACGGAGTTTGCTACTGGCGTAATCAATAGAAACAACGCCACAACCATTACTACGGCGTACGTTCACGGTCGTCAAGACTTATTGTTAGAAGAATTAACCAACCTTGAAACGTTAGTAATTACACAGTATCCTGGCATACAGTTATACTGGTATTTCAATTATTTCCCAACCTATCCGCAAACTCTTAAAAACATTGTTTTAGGAGAAGATTTCTCTATGAGAGAAAGAGGATTCTTCTACGGAATAACAGACGTAAACATTTACGTAGACAAACCACAAATTGCTGTTATGTGGGATGAAGATATGCCAGGCTGGAACAACGGTAACACCGTTTATTATCAAGGCAAGTGGATAATCGCAGAGTTCTTTGACGTTAACGGTTTACAGTTAGAAAAAGGTTTCTATAAAACCACGCAAATAATTCACCCCTACTGGTTAGAAGACTTTATCGACGGTAACGACTATTACATATTTAAGGGTTACGACGTAGACGGTGATGGAGAGCCAGATACCGTTCCGGCAACTAGCGCGTCGAACGTTAAAGGTTATGCAGTATTTGTAAAAACCACAGTTTGCGCGATGTACGGCCACGAGTATGGCGAGTGGGAACTTACTGTTCAACCAGGTTGTGAAACTTCTGGCGAAGAACGTTTAACCTGTTCAAGATGTAATATTTATACGGCAAGAGAAGTTGCCCCTGTTGGACACGACTACGAAAATGAGTTTAGTTTAGACGTAGAGCCAAGTTGTACTTCAACGGGCTTAAAGTCAAAACATTGTAAAAACTGTCTAAGCAAAATCGAAATAACAACAGTTGAAAAGTTAGCGCACCTTCCTGGCGCAACTGAACGCTCTAATGAAGTTGCCGGCAATTGTACGAAAAAAGAAGAATACGACCTTACCACCTACTGTGATACTTGCTCTGAAATTATCGGCACCGAACACGTAATAGGCGACTACGTTCACGCTTGGAACAGTTGGAAAGATATAGACGTATATCCAGACTGTACGACCGAAGGGTTTCAGTCAACGCACTGCTCGTTGTGTGAAGCAACCAAAGATAGTCAATCTATCGGCTACAATCCAAACGCTCACGATTACACTTCTTCAACCGTTGTAGAAAACCGCGTACCGGCAACGTGTACGGAAGACGGCAGTTACGACTCGGTTTATTATTGTGGTCGTTGTGGAGAGGAAGTTTATAGAGACGCTTGTATCGAATATAGCTTGGGTCACGACTATTCTGGCAATTGGGAAGACGTTACGCAAGCATCTTGCACGCAAAACGGATATAGAATTCAAAAATGCGTAAGGTGTGAAGAAATTATTGATGAAGATTACCCCTCTCCTTTAGACCACGTTTATAACGATTATTGGGAAGAGGGCGAGCCTGCAACTTGTACAAATGCGGGTTGGGAACAAGTAACGTGTGCAGTTTGTGGAGCAATGTGTAATTGGAGAGAAGTTTCTCCGCTTGGGCATTCTCCGTTGCCATACGTTGAAGAAAATCGTGTAGAACCATCAGGCGGAGTAGACGGCGGTTACGACATGGTTTCTCGTTGCGAACGTTGTAACGAAATTGTAGACAGTTATCACGAAACTATTCGCGATTGTCGCCACGTATATAACGATTACTTTACTACTGACGAATACCCAACTTGTGAAACTGCTGGTAGCGAATCTCGCCATTGTAGTTTGTGCGGACATCAAATAGACCAAAAAGAAATTCCCGCTCTTGGTCATACCAGCGATGCTCCCGTTCAAGAAAATTACCAAGCTCCTTCTTGTGAAGAAGCTGGTGGGTACGAAGAAGTTGGTTATTGTAAGTCTTGCGGACTTGAGATGTATAGAATTCATCGCACCGTTGACCCCGCACATAGTTACGGAGAATGGAGGGTAACAACTCAACCGTCTTGTACTCAAGCGGGTGAAAGAACGAGAGAATGTTCAGTTTGCCATAACGTAGAAAAGGAGATAATTCCGACACGAGAACATAATCCGTCTGACTGGCAAATAATTACCGAAGCAACCAAAGAAAGCACTGGATTACAACGTAAAACGTGTACGGAGTGTGGTCACGTTATTGAAGAAGAAACTATTCCTGTAATAGAATCTAGTGGCTGTGGCGGTTCAGTAGGTAGCGACAATTACGCAATAAGCATCGTAATTACCTTATTATTGTTAACGTTTGGCGCAGTAAAAAGGTCCGTTAATAAAAAGAAAAAAATTAACGGATAAAATCAAACTAAAAGGCTACGGAACTCCGTAGCCTTTTTTATGCCCTGCTGAAAGATAATTTTATAACCAAAACAAAATTAAACCCCAAAAAGTTCACACTAAAAGAAAATACGGTTGCACTTACTAAGAATTATTGATATCTAATTTGGTACAACTTGCCAATAAAAAACACCCACCAAACGAAGGGTGTTTTTTGCATTGAAAAGATTATTATTAAAAATAAAAACACCCTTTAAAAATATAGGGGTTAGTTTTTATAATTTCATTGCAATAAGAAGATAAAAGTGATACAATATAAAAAATAAATTTAAACGGAGTAGGTATGGAACAAAAGATAGATTTTAGCGTTTTAGACGAGGCGATTTTGAAATTTGGCTCGGAAGAGAAGTCTTTAATAGCAATACTTCAACAAGCACAAGAAAGTTATAGATATTTACCGGAAGAAATTTTTCCTTATTTATCTAAAAAGTTAGACATTTCAGAGGCAAAAATTTACGGTGTTGCAACCTTTTATGAAAACTTTTCTTTAGAGAGAAAGGGCAAGTACATAATTAAGGTGTGTGACGGCACTGCTTGCCACGTTAGAAAATCAATTCCTATCCTTAACGCGCTTAGAAAAGAACTTAATTTGTCCGAAGAGAAAAAGACTACGGACGATTATTTGTTTACCGTTGAAACGGTATCTTGTTTGGGCGCTTGTTCTTCTGCGCCAGCGGTTATGGTAAACGATGAAATTTACCCCACTATGACCCCTGATTCTGCAATAGCATTACTTAATCAATTAAAGGAGAAAAACTAATGTTTAAAAACCTTGACGAGTTGCGCGCTTATAGGGAAGAGTGTAAAAAAGCTTTACAGACTGAAAGTAAAAGGATAATAGTTTGCGGTGGTGCAGGTTGCGTTTCAAAGGGCGCAAACAAAGTTTATGAAAAGCTTGTTAGCTTAATGAAAGAAAAGGGCTTAAACTACACCGTTAAGCTTGAAAAATGTAATGAATCAAATTCTATAAGGCTTACTAAAAGTGGTTGCCACGGTTTTTGCGAGGTTGGTCCGCTTGTAAGAATTGAGCCTCAAAACTGGTTATACATAAAAGTTAAAGAAGGCGATTGCGAAGAAATTATTGAAAAAACTATGCTTAAAGGCGAGTGCGTAGAAGGGCTTTGCTATCAAGAAAACGGCGTAGTTTATAAAGAAAAGGACGAAATTCCCTTTTACAAAAAGCAAACGCGCGTTTGCCTTAAAAACTGCGACAAGATTGACGCTACTAGCATTGACGAATATTTTGCAAGGGACGGTTATACCGCTTTAGAAAAAGCTTTATTTTCAATGACTAGCGAGGAAATAGTAAACGAAATTACCGAATCGGGCTTACGCGGTCGCGGTGGCGGTGGTTTCCCCGCGGGTAGAAAGTGGAGCCAAGTAGCAAGGCAAAATAACTATCCTAAATACGTAGTATGTAATGGCGACGAGGGCGACCCTGGCGCGTTTATGGACAGATCTGTTATGGAAGACGATCCGCACAAAATGCTTGAGGGTATGATAATAGCGGGCGTTGCAACGGGCGCAACCGAGGGTTACATTTACGTTCGCGCAGAATATCCTATGGCAGTTGCAAGGCTTAAAAACGCTATAAGCGAGGCTGAAAAGGTTGGGCTTCTTGGCGACAATATATTAGGTAGCAATTTTAGTTTCCATATCCGCATCAACCGCGGTGCGGGCGCTTTCGTTTGTGGCGAAGGCTCGGCGCTTACTGCCTCTATTGAAGGCAAGCGCGGTATGCCGAGAGTTAAACCGCCAAGAACGGTTGAACACGGTTTATTTGATAAACCCACCGTTCTTAACAACGTTGAAACGTTTGCTAACGTTGCGTCCATTATTTCAAACGGCGCAAGCTGGTTTAAGAGTATGGGCACGGAAAAAAGTTCGGGCACGAAAGCTTTTGCTTTGACGGGTAACGTTAAAAATACAGGCCTTATTGAAGGTCCTATGGGTACGACGCTTAGAGAAATCATTTTTGATATCGGTGGCGGTATGAGAGATGGCGGTAAGTTTAAAGCGGTGCAAATCGGTGGCCCGTCGGGCGGTTGTTTAACTGAAGAGCATTTAGATTTACCCCTTGATTTTGACTCGCTTAAAAAAGTGGGCGCAATTATAGGCTCGGGCGGACTTGTTGTTATGGACGAGAAAACCTGTATGGTTGAAGTGGCGAGATTCTTTATGAATTTCACTCAAAACGAGTCTCGCGGTAAATGCGTTCCCTGCCGTGAAGGCACAAGGCGAATGCTTGAAATATTAGAAAGAATTGTAGAGGGTAAAGGTCGTGACGGTGACATTGAGCTATTACAAGAGCTTGGCGAAATGATTTCGGATATGGCGCTTTGCGGTTTAGGAAAAACTGCGGCTGGTCCCGTTCTTTCAACCATTAAATATTTCAAAAAGGAATACGAGGCGCATATTTACGACAAGCGTTGCCCTGCGGGCGAGTGCCAAAAATTAAAAAGAGTTATTATTGATCTTGACAAGTGCAAGGGCTGTTCAAAGTGTTCAAGAATTTGCCCCGTTGGCGCAATTAGCGGTAAGATTAAAGACCCGTTTGTTATCGACCTTGATAAATGTATCCGTTGCGGTAGTTGTTTAAGCGTATGCTCGTTCGGCGCAATCAGTGAGGAGTAATTTTATGGAAAACAAAAAATATATGACCGTTGACGGTATATCCGTAGAAATTTGTGGCGAGAAAAACCTTCTTGAAATTATCCGCAAAGTAGGTATTGAAATGCCTACCTTCTGTTACTATAGCGAGCTATCCGTTTACGGCGCTTGCCGTATGTGTATGGTAGAAAACGAATGGGGTGGATTTGAAGCGTCTTGTTCAACTCCTCCAAAGGAAGGTATGAACGTTAAAACCAACACCGAAAAGTTAAGAAAATATCGTAAAACCATACTAGAGCTTTTACTTTCACACCATTGTCGCGATTGTACTACCTGCGAAAAGAGCACTAGTTGTAAACTTCAAGAATTAGCAAGAAAGTTTAAGCTTGAAGATATCCGCTTTCCTAACGATACTAAAAAGACTGAAAAGGATACCTCTTCGCCTTGTATCGTAAAGGATAAAAGCAAGTGTATTTTATGTGGCGACTGCGTTAGAGTTTGTAACGAAGTTCAAAAGGTTGGCGCAATCGACTTTGCGCACCGTGGTTCTAAAATGACTATAAGCACGGCGTTTAATAAACCGCTTGCTGAATCTCCTTGCGTGGGTTGCGGTCAATGCGTTGCCGTTTGCCCGACTGGCGCGCTCGTACTTAAAAGCGATACCGATAAGGTGTGGAAAGCGCTTGATGATAAAACCATTAAAACCTCTATCCAAATTGCGCCTGCCGTTAGAGTTGCTATCGGCAAAGAATTAGGCGTTAAAGAGGGCGAAAACGTTATGGGTAAAATCGTATCGGCGCTTCGCATTATGGGTTTTGACGAGGTTTACGATACCACGCTTTCTGCAGACTTAACCGTTGTTGAAGAAACCAACGAGTTTTTAAATAGATTAAAAAACGGCGGTAAACTTCCGCTTATAACCTCTTGCTGTCCGGCGTGGGTACAGTTTGCTGAAAAGAAACACCCCGAGCTTGTAGAAAACGTTTCTACCTGTCGTTCCCCAATGCAAATGCTTGCCTCCATTGTAAAGGCAAACGCAAGCGATAAGGGCGAAAAGCATTTCCACGTTGCAGTTATGCCTTGCACGGCAAAGAAATTTGAAGCATCTCGCGAAGAGTTTACGTTAAACGGAACTCCAAACGTTGACGCTGTTATAACCACCAAAGGTTTAATTCGTATGATTCAAGAATCGGGCCTTAGGTTTGCAAATTTACAGCCAAGTAACGTTGACTTACCGTTTGACAGCGTTTCGGGCGCAGGCGTAATATTCGGCGTAACGGGCGGTGTTACCGAGGCGGTGCTTAGAAG
>JAEIGA010006191.1_pt1 | contig 18205 bp, 16 predicted proteins | sample 9270691 | NCBI WGS metagenome assembly JAEIGA01 (sample SAMN17057246, study PRJNA624740) | gut metagenome | biome: biome; isolation source: fecal sample | host: Bos grunniens | place: China: Xizang | collected 2019
ATGTTTTTTAAGATAGGTAACATTGCCAAGTTATCAAAACACAAATCGCCCAACCATAAGTTAAAAGTATTGCCATCGGCTTCGGCCAATTCCGTAAATATACTTCTATTAGCATATTCCATTTCATGAAGTTCTCTCACTTGAACATCACCCACTGCATTAAGCGTAAAATCATGTTTTAGGCCCATTTCATCGGCAATTACGGCAAAATCAATAGTCAATTTCATTCCTTCCCCCTGCGTAGAAACATTCACAAACGAAGAGTTCGGAACTTGAGAAGGCATATCATATCCAGCCGGCAAAATTGGGAAGATGCTATTACCTCTTCTTGTTTTTAATTTATATGTTCCATCTTTTTTACAGGCAATTACCGTATCTCCATCGGACACAAGCATGCCAGGTACTGATTTATCTTGCTTCTTTTCATAGACACCATTACGGTTTACGTCTTCGTAGATACGACCCTTAATTTCAACTAGGTCATCAGCAAAAGAAGCTCCTACGCCAAGCAATATTACCGTTACAACACTTAATAACTTTCTCATAATAGGTCTATTTCTTTTTAGTTGTGGTTTTCTTTACACTTTTTTTCTTAGCCACCGGCTTACGAGCTTTCTTTAAACGAAGTACTTGCACGGTGCGTGCCGGTAGATACAGTTTCAACCAACTTACTCCGTATTTACTATAAAGTTCATCGTGGTGAGTAAAGTGTTTCACCTTATCACAGATATTTCCATGACCACCAAACTCAGGAGAATCAGAGTTCATAACACCCGAATATTCACCTTCAGGCGCAAGAATACCATAATCAGTAAATGATTTCATCGGATTAAAGTTGAACACAAATACCAAATCGCCACGCTTGAACGCCAACACTTGGTCATCATCTTTTTCCCAAAGTTTCTCAACCGGATATTTTTGGAAATTCTTCTTTCCGCCTATCACACTTATCATCGCATTGTCAAAAGCGTTCAGGAATCGATATTTCAAATCCTCTCTATCCACCAAATCCCATTGACGACGCGCATATTTATAAGACCAACCATTCCCTTCACGTGGGAAATCAATCCATTCCGGGTGACCGAATTCATTACCCATAAAATTGAGATACCCCCCATTTATGGTTGCACATGTTACCATACGAATCATTTTGTGTAGAGCAATTCCTCGGTCAACATTCATATTATCATCATCGGTCATCATGTGCCAATACATATCACTATCAATCAAGCGGAAAATCAACGTTTTATCTCCTACAAGAGCTTGGTCGTGACTTTCGGCATAACTGATGGTCTTTTCATCAGCACGACGATTGGTCAGTTCCCAGAAAATTGATGTAGGATGCCAATCCTCATCTTTCTTTTCTTTTATCATCTTAATCCAATAGTCGGGTATACCCATAGCCATACGATAATCAAATCCCATACCACCCCATTCAATCTTGGTAGCAAGACCCGGCATACCACTCATTTCTTCGGCTATGGTTATTGCCATCGGATTTACTTCATGAATCAATTTATTGGCAAGAGTAAGATAGGTAATCGCATTGGTATCTTGACCTCCATTATAATAATCTTCATATCCACCAAATGCCTGCCCTAAACCATGATTATAATACAACATCGATGTTACCCCATCAAAACGGAATCCATCAAAGCGATATTCTTCCAACCAGAATTTACAATTAGATAACAAGAAATGTATAACTTCATTTTTTCCATAATCAAAGCAAAGTGAATCCCATGCAGGATGTTCACGCCTTTCATCACCATAGAAATATTGGTTATAACTACCATCAAAACGGCCCAATCCTTCCACCTCATTTTTCACAGCATGAGAATGAACAATATCCATAATCACACTTATGCCCATATCATGGGCTGCATCTATAAGATGTTTCAATTCTTCCGGTGTTCCAAATCTACTTGAAGCCGCAAAGAAACTTGACACATGATAACCAAACGAGCCATAATATGGGTGCTCTTGTATTGCCATTATCTGTATGGCATTATAACCATCGGCTTTAACACGAGGCAGCACATTTTCACGAAATTCATCATATGTTCCCACATCTTCCTTATTTTGTCCCATTCCGATGTGGCATTCATATATAAGCAAAGGTGTTGTATCCGGTTTGAAGTCATTATTTTTAAACACATATGGTTGTTCAGGAGCCCACACTTGAGCCGAAAAGATATAAGATTTTTCATCTTGAACCACGCGATTAGCATAGGCCGGAATACGTTCTCCATCTCCCCCGTCCCAATATACATGCAATTTATATAAATCACCATGTTTTATGGCATCGGCAGGCAACTTCACTTCCCACACATCGTTATCTTTACGTTTCAATTCAAACGCATCCGATTCAGTCCAATCGTTAAACGTTCCTATCATGAAGATAGCAGTTGCATTAGGAGCCCATTCCCTAAACACCCAACCATTATCTTCACGGTGTAACCCAAAGAAATGGTGACCATTAGCAAAGTCATTTAAAATACTTTCATCTCCTACTAATTCTTTCTCTTTACGCAAAGCGTCTTCATGGCGACCTTCTATGGCTACCCTAAATGGCTCCAACCATGGGTCGTTTTTCAAAATGTGAAGTTTTCTTTTCATAATATTCAATATCATTACGAAACAAATTTATGTATAAATAACAACAAATCCAATTTTTAACTACCTTTTTTCAGTTCCTTATAAAAACGGCGCATAAACAACATTCCTGCAACAAAAAGCGACACGGCAAAAGACAGAAAAACACCTACTATTCCACCATTTAATGGGAATGCAAATAGGTAACATGCTGGTATACCAATTACCACATAAGCTAGAAAGGCATATTTCATCACCGGCATTACACACTTTATTCCACGTAAAGCATTTGCAAAAGCCACTTGTGTAGCATCTCCAAACTGATAAATCATCCAAGGAACTATAATTGTAAGCGCAATCGTTATTACATTCTCATCACTTGTAAACAAACTTATTGCACTTCGACCACAAAGCAGTAAAATTGCTGATGCCAATACTGCGCTAACCAAAATTATGTGATATCCGGCTTGAGCACATCGCTTAACTCGCATATTTTCTCCTACGCCGGAATAATTGGCTATCATAATGGACATACTTGCGCCAAAACTATAATAAACCATGAAACCCAATGTTCCCATTGCTATAATCACTTGATATGCTGCCAAAAAATCAGCTCCAAGCCAACCCACAAACACAGCTGCGACTGTAAATATCGCCGTTTCCATACCCATTTGCATCGACACAGGCAATGACAGTTTCCCTATTGACATAAAATCCTTAATATCGACGATTCCATCGATAAATCCGCGAACATACTTCCGATAACATGGCATCACCAACAAGCATGATATATATAACACCAACATAAATATGCGCGCTACGAGTGTACTTATCCCTGCACCAAACAACCCCCATTCAGGAAAGCCGAATTTTCCATATATCAACACCCAATTACCAATGATATTTAATACATTCCCGCCGATAAGTATCACCATCCCCAATTTTGTGTCGGTTATTCCATCGGTAAATTGCTTTAATGCATTTACCAACACAATGGGTATCATAGACAAGAGAATCACAAGATAATAAGGTCTCATAAGTGGTAACAATTCTGCTGGTTGCCCCATTTCATCGATAAAAAAATACAGCAGAAGCATAATTACACCACACATCACCCCAAACAACAAATTCAGAATCAAAGCTGTTTTCACAACTTCTCCAATACGATTTTTCCGTCCTTTGGCAAAATATGCTCCCACTATCGGCGTCAAACCGTAAGAAAACCCCAAGCACACAATATTCATGAGGTTAAACATATTGTTCACAAATGACGCCGACGCCAACGACTCGGTAGAATAACGCCCCACCATCATTGTGTCAACAAATCCGGTCACAATAACTCCTAATTGCCCAAGCAGAATAGGCAACCCGATAATTAGTATTTGCTTGTAATAATTCTTATATTTTTCGTAAAAACACGACATATTACGCAAAGATAACACTTTTATCATGATTAAATCAGATTTTTATGACTATCTTTGCTCAATATCAACACCATTTGCAATATGTTTAAGACTTTTCTTACAATATGCTTATTAGTTCTATCTTGTGCCACAACTTTGGCTCAAGGAAAACTGACATCTCAAGAGCTAGACCAACTCGACAAAGAAATCACACAAAAGTATTTATATGACAAAATCAAAGAATTTCGCATTGACTCCCTCAAAAAACAACTAAATTCTACCACAATCAATACACAAACTCAATTTGAGGCTTTTTTTAAATTAGGCAAAGAATACGAAACCTTTATTTCCGATTCTGCACTTTATTATTTTGACAAGGCTTTACAAACGGCACAATCAATAAATGATTCTACAAAAACAATCCTCACACGGTTATGCAAAGTAAAATGCTATGCCATACTTGGATACTTCAAAGAGGGGTGTTCCGAATTGGACAAACTAGAAGCAAGCGGTATCCCCGATGAAGTGTTGCCGGAATGGCTTGACACCAACCGCCAACTCTATGCTTATATGGCAACATACGCCAAAGATAACGAAGAACTTTTCGACACATATTTTACATTACTCAACAAATACCGCGATTTACAGTTAAAAACATTAGATACAAACTCCCCTGAATATCAATTATTTCTAGCTGAGCATTTTGCAGCACAAGAACAAACAACAAAAGCAAAACTCTTATTCAGCGAATTAATAGAAAAGATCCCGAACAACAATAATATATATGCACGCGCAGCACATAACATGGCAACAATCAAAAAACACGAAAAGCAAGATGATGTTGCAGCGCATTATTTGGCTCTTGCAGCCATTTCGGACATCAAATGCTCAGTAAAAGAAACGATGGCAATACAAGACCTTGCCATATATTTATATAATAAAGGCGATATCACGCGAGCCTACAAATACATCTCATCATCACTAGCCGACGCTGTTTTCTGCAACGCGCGACTTCGCACTGCTGAAGTATCAAAAATAATACCACTTATCGACGGAACTTACAAAGATCAATTAAATCAACAACAAAAAGCACTTGTACTTACCAACCTCTTTATTGGAGTTTTGTTCATTGGTCTTATTATTATTATTGTAATCATGCTTCGACAAATAGAAAAGGTGAAAACAGCTCGCCAACAATTAAAAGAAGCTAATAGTATAAAAGAAGAATATATTGGGCATTTTCTTGACATCTGCTCCATCTACATGGATCGTCTTGACAATTTCAGCAAGCTTGTAACTCGTAAAATCACTGCAGGACAAGTTGAAGAATTACTCAAAATGGCAAAAACCAACAAATTCACAGAAGGACAGCATCAACAATTCTATGACAATTTTGATGCAACTTTCCTACATATTTACCCTTCATTTATTGACGAATTCAACAAGCTACTTTTACCAGGTGAACAAATTATCTTAAAAGAACCGGGACATCTCACCACAGAGCTACGTATTTTCGCATTTCTTCGCATGGGCATTGAAGACAGCAATAAAATTGCAGGTTTTTTAAACTACTCGGTAAATACAATTTACACTTATCGAAATAAAATCAAAAACAAAGCAAAAAATCGTGACACATTTGAAAAAGATGTAATGAATATAGGCTCATTTTCTTAATATATGTATTTATATTCACTGTCTTATATCTTTTTATTATTACACTGATTTATAGCTATATAAGATTTATATTATCTTCAAATTATTTATATTTTATTTATATAACGTAGAATATTGTAAAAATAGACTATATCTTTGCATTGTCAATGATGAAAAACAAAAACTTTCTCACGTTGACAATTGGATTTCTAACCTATAAGAACATCTTAGAAATAGAAGTTTTTTGATTCATTTATATAATAGTTGTTATTATTACCAAATGGTAATTCAATAGGTAATGTTTATTAGTTGTTAGTTTTTTAGGGGTATACTTAAAAGCCCTACAAGGTAAAAAAGATTAGTTTTTAGAGTTGCGAATTTAACGCAAAACAATAAAGCACTTCGTGATGAAGTGCTTTATTGCTTTTATATATTTTACTATTCTCAAAGTTTCTCACCGTAAGCCAAGTCACCTGCATCACCTAGCCCCGGAACAATATAAGAATGTTCGTTTAAAACATCATCGACTACGCACACCCAAAGAGTTGCATCTATATCAGCAAATCGTTCTTCAATATAAGCCACTGCTTGTTTTGATGCAATCACCGCTGCTATATGAACTTTTGCAGGAGTACCTTTTGCCAATAATGCACGATAAGCAATTTCCATAGAGGAACCTGTTGCCAACATCGGATCTACAAGCACCAAAGTCTTATCATCTAGCGACGGAGAAGCAATATACCCGGTAACAATGTCAAACGAATTTGGATTTGTCTCGCGATATTTTCTATAAGCCGAAACAAAAGCATTTTCAGCATGATCAAAATAAGATAAAAAACCTTCGTGAAAAGGCAAACCCGCACGCATCACCGTTGCTAGCACAAGTTTATCCTTGATTTCGGCACATTTAGCCACACCCAATGGAGTTGTTGTGTCAACGATATCATAATCCAAAGTTTTTGAGATTTCATAAGAGACAATCTCTCCAAGGCGCTTTAAATTGGCACGAAATTTCATCCTATCGTTTTGAACATTTACGTCACGTAACTCCTTAATATACATACTCACAAGCGAATTGCTTTCAGCAAAATTTACTATTTTCATATCTTTACAATTTAAGTTTCAATTTCAACACCCCAACACATTAATACATGCTTGTTTATCACCAGCCAAACGTTCTTTAAGTTCATCTAAAGAACTCATTTTCATTTCTGAACGCATAAACTTAACAAACCTCACATTTAATCTTTGGCCATATAAATCACCATCAAAATCAAAAATATTCACCTCAAATGTGCGTTCACCTCCTTTTACAACAGTTGGACGAACACCAATATTTGCCATTCCACAATATTTTTCACCATTCTCCAAGTCCACCCTTACCGCATAAACTCCTCTATGAGGCATTATTAAGTTTGGAGACACATCTATATTTGCGGTGGGATAACCAAGTTTTCTTCCATTTTTGAAACCATGAACCACAACTCCTGCGAGTTCAAAAGGACGTCCCAAATACCGTTCAGCCAGGTCAACCCGTCCCTCTTCAATCATTTTACGAATAAGCGACGAACTCACCGGGCTATATTCTCCTCTATATTCGGAAGCTCTTAGCACTTTCATTCCTATTTCAGCACCATGTGCCTCATAATCCTCAAAAAATTCATCTTTATTACATCCAAAACGATGATTAAAGCCCATTACAAGAATTTCAACACCACATTTGCTTTGCAAAAGGGACATAAATGCCTTTGATTCCAATTTTGCCAAATCTGCATTAAAATCCATAACAAAGACCTTATCAACTCCCATTTCATCGAGATATTTCAACCGGTCTTCAAGAGTTACAATCATACGCAACCCACTATCGGGACGCAATACTTGTTGCGGATGTGTACTGAATGTGATTACACCCGATTTAAGCCCATTTAATCGGGCTATTTCCTTCAATTCATCGAGCAAAGCCTGATGTCCCAAATGAACACCATCAAACATCCCAATCGTAGCAACACACTTCTCGGTAGAGGTTCTTTCTATATTGTGTATTATCTCCATTTTATCGACGTTTTTCAGTTATTTGTGTGCATTTTGTGTGCTATTACATCCACAAATTCATCACCCGGAGCCACCAACGCCACTTCGAAGCCCAATTGCGAAGCTGCGTCTAAATTCTTTTGCGAATCATCCAAGAATAAAGTTTCTTCAGGAACTATTCCCAAATGCGACTTTGCATATTCAAAAATACGTAAATCAGGCTTTATAGATTTCGCTTCATAAGAAAGCACCATTCCATCAAAATAATCTTCAATCTCCTTACCACATACACGGAAATAATGTTTAATGTCACTATTTACCATAATCGGGTTGGTATTTGACAGCATATAAATCTTATAATTCTTGCGCAAATCTTCTAGAGCATTCAACCTGTGTGACGGTATACCCAATAAGAATTTACAAAAAGCCCTATCTATATCTTCATCGGACACTTCTCCGGAAATACTCTTCCTTATCTCCTCACGAAATTGTTCAGGTGTAATAGCCCCCTCCTCAAGCAAAAGAAATGCTCCTTTTTGAGAATATTCACCTAGCAACTCATTGGCTCCGGTCATTCCCAAAGCTTCAAATGCGCGTACACAATTTTCACGCTTTATATCCATAATTACCCCGCCCAAATCAAAAAGCAGGTTTTTTATCTTATTTCCAGCCATAAACAAAATTATAATTTCCGCAAAGTTAACGAATTATTAGAGAATACACTTACTCATTTTAGCTCAATTTTTCTAGAGACCTATTTGTGTGTTATTTTTTCTTAATCTTACTTAATTTTTCTTATATTTTCATATAATCACCACCCACTTCACCACTTATATAATAAAAAATCCACATTTATATCGTATATTTGCAACGGAATGGACGCGGAGGGGGCATGTAGCTTCCTCGCTTTTTTTTATAATAAGCAAAATTATGATTGATAAATCGGAACTTATAAAAGCTATCAACGACTCACTTGAGGGCAGCGAATTATTCTTGGTGGACGTAAAAGTGAGCCGAGATAACAACATAGTGGTTGAAATAGACTCTATGGACAGCGTAAGCATTGACGATTGCGCCAACCTCACAAGAGCCATCGAATCGCAATTTGACCGCGAAAAGGAAGATTACGAATTGGAAGTAGGTTCTGCTGGGCTTACATCACCATTCAAGGTAAAACGTCAATACGAAAAATATCTTGATGAAGAAGTAGAAGTGCTTACCAACGATGGCCGCAAACTCAAAGGCACCTTAAAAAGCGTTGACGAAGAAACTTTCACCATCGGAATCGCAAAAAAGGTAAAACCCGAAGGAGCTAAGCGTCCAATCGAAGTCATTGAAGACGAAACAATTAATTACAACGAAACAAAATATACAAAATACTTAATTCAGTTTAAATAGAATTATGGCAAAAAAAGAGGAAACCATCGACATGGTGGACAGATTTTCAGAGTTTAAAGAACTGAAAAACATTGACAAGACAACAATGATTAGCGTTTTGGAAGAATCATTCCGTAGTGTAATCGCCAAAATGTTCGGTAGTGATGAAAATTTCGACGTCATCATGAACCCGGACAAAGGAGACTGCGAAATTTACCAAAACCTAGAAGTCGTACCCGACGGTGAAGTAACCAATCCGGTAAAACAAATAAGCCTTACCGATGCTAAAAACGACCCTGATGATCCAGACCCTGACTGCGAAGTAGGTGAAGACCACACTAAGAAAATCGACTTTGCTAAGTTTGGACGCCGTGCTATTCTTAACCTACGCCAAACTCTTGCTAGTAAAATCCTTGATTTGCAAAAAGATGCTATTTATTCTAAATTCAAGGAAATGGAAGGCGAACTTGTTACAGGTGAAGTTTACCAACTATGGAAAAAAGAAATTCTTCTTCTTGACGATGACAAGAACGAACTTCTTCTTCCAAAAGACCAACAAATCCCAAGCGACTTCTATCGCAAAGGCGAAACAGTGCGTGCTGTCATCGAACGCGTTGACAATCACAACAACAATCCTAAGATTATCGTTTCACGCACAAGCGAAAACTTCTTGCGTCGTTTGTTCGAACTTGAAGTTCCTGAAATCCACGACGGACTTATCGTCATTCGCGCCGTTGCCCGCATACCGGGAGAACGTGCAAAGATTGCAGTAGAAAGCTACGACGACCGTATCGACCCGGTTGGAGCATGTGTGGGTGTGAAAGGTGCTCGTATACATGGTATCGTGCGTGAATTGAAAAACGAAAATATCGACGTTATCAACTACACAAACAACCCACAACTTTTCATCCAACGCGCACTTAGCCCGGCTAAAATTTCTACAATACGCTTAGACGAAGAAAAGAAACATGCCGAAGTTTTCTTGCGCCCCGAAGAAGTTTCACTTGCAATCGGTAAGGGTGGTCTTAACATCAAGCTAGCTTCAAAACTAACAGGTTATGAAATCGACGTATATCGCGACCTTGATGCCGATGGAGAAGAAGACATCTACCTAGACGAATTCAAGGACGAAATTGAAACTTGGATTATCGAAGCACTGAAAGACATGGGTTGCGCTACTGCCAAGACAGTACTTAACACTCCACGCGAGGTGCTTATCGAAAAAGCCGACTTGGAAGAAGATACTGTTGACAACGTAATTGCAGTACTTAAGGCTGAGTTTGAAGACTAATATAAAATCTTAACGCGATAGTCAATCTTTAACAAAAACTTATTAAAAATATATATGCCAGTTAAAATAAGTAAAGCAGCAAAAGAATTGAATGTAGGAACTCAATCTATCATTGATTTCCTTAGCAAGAACAACATCACTGTTGATTCCAATCCTAACACACGCATTTCCGACGAACAATATCAAATGCTTGTAAATGCGTTCAAGACCGACCGAGACCAAAAAATGAAGTCGGCCGACTTCTTCAAAGAACGTCAAAAGGAAAAGACAAAACCGGCTAAGGAAGAACCAAAGGTAGAAGAAATAAAGACTACTACAGAACCTGTGCAAGCACCTAAAGTATTAGGTAAAATTGACTTGTCACAAGCAGGAAAACCTCAACCTAAACCGGCTCCGGTTCAAAAAGCTAAAGAAGAAGCCCCTAAGGTTGAGAAAAAGCAAGAAAAGCCGCAGGTAGAAGTTAAAAAACAAAAACCTGCTGTACAGGAGGTGAAAAAAGAAGAAAAGAAAGCTCAAAAGCCTCAACAACCGGCACAAAAGCCTCAACAAGCTCCCAAAGCAGAGCAACCGGTACAAAAACCGGTAGAAAAGGCTCCTGAAGCTCCGGTTAATGTTGAAAAGGAAGAAGTTTTCACTCTTTCCACTCCTACACTTGCTACAACTCCTAAAGTTGTGGGAAAAATCGACCTTTCGGCTATCAATCAACAAACTCGTCCTAAGAAAAAATCTAAGGAAGAGAAACGTAAAGAACGTATCGACAAAGAAAAATCTTTACAAGCAGCACGTGCAGCCGCAAGCGGTGAAACTGGCGACCGCAAGAAGCGCAAACGCATAGGTAAAGAAAAGATTGATATTGAAAAGAGCGCTAAGCAAATCAACAACGAAGCTCCACGCAAGGAACAGAAGCAAAACAACAACAATAACAATCCAAATCCTAACAATCAACCTCAAGGAGGCGGAAAACGTAACAAAGACAAAAAGGCAAAACGCCCATTCAAGCCTGAAGTGAGTGAAGAAGATGTACAAAAGCAAGTAAAAGAAACTCTTGCGCGTCTCACTTCTAAGCCCAACAAGAAATCGGCTAAATGGCGTAAAGAAAAACGTGATGCCGTAAGCGAACGCGAACGCGAAGCAGCTGAACTTGAAGCAGCAGAAGGAAAAATCTTGAAGTTGACCGAGTTCGTTACTGCCAACGACCTTGCGATAATGATGGACGTACCTATCAACAAAGTCATTGGTACATGTATGAGCATTGGTGTAATGGTATCTATCAACCAACGTCTTGATGCCGAAACCATCAACATCGTAGCCGAAGAATTCGGTTTCCAAACAGAATTTGTAAGCTCCGAAGTCGTAAACGCTATCGCTACCGAAGAAGACAACGAAGAAGATTTGGAACCACGCCCACCGGTAGTTACCGTGATGGGACACGTTGACCATGGTAAAACTTCGTTGCTTGACTACATACGTAAAGCCAACGTAATCGCAGGCGAAGCAGGTGGTATCACTCAGCACATCGGTGCTTACAACGTTAAACTTGCCAACGGACGTCGCATCACATTCCTTGACACTCCGGGTCACGAAGCATTTACAGCCATGCGTGCTCGCGGTGCTAAGGTTACCGACATCGTTATCGTTATCGTAGCTGCCGATGACAACATCATGCCTCAAACTGTTGAAGCTATCAACCACGCTTCGGCTGCAGGTGTGCCTATCGTCTTTGCTATCAACAAGATTGATAAGCCTACTGCCAACCCTGAAAAGATCAAGGAAGGTCTTGCCAACATGAACTACCTTGTAGAAGACTGGGGCGGTAAGTACCAATCACAAGATATTTCGGCTAAAAAAGGTATCGGCGTAGACGAGCTTATGGAAAAAGTATTGCTTGAAGCCGATATGCTTGAATTGAAAGCCAACCCTAACCGCAAAGCTACCGGTTCAATCATCGAATCGTCTCTTGACAAGGGTCGCGGATATGTTGCTACCGTACTTGTTCAAAACGGTACTCTTAAGATGGGTGATATCATCCTTGCCGGTACACACTATGGTAAAATCAAGGCTATGTTCAACGAACGTAACCAACGCATCCAACAAACAGGTCCAGCAACTCCGGTACTTATTCTAGGCTTGAATGGTGCACCTACTGCAGGCGACACATTCAACGTAATGGAATCTGATCAAGAAGCACGCGAAATTGCCAACAAGCGTGAACAGTTGCAACGTGAATTAGGCTTGCGTACACAAAAACGTATCACACTCGAAGATATCGGTCGTCGCAAGGCTCTTGGTAGCTTCAACGAACTTAACATCATCGTTAAGGGTGACGTGGACGGTTCTATCGAAGCATTGACCGACGCACTTATCAAACTTTCTACCCCCGAAGTACAAGTCAACGTTATCCACAAGGCTGTGGGTGCTATCACCGAAAGCGACGTTACTCTTGCTTCAGCATCCGATGCTTACATCATCGGTTTCCAAGTGCGCCCATCACAAGCTGCACGCCGCCTTGCCGAAAATGAAGGTGTCGACATCCGTCTGTACTCAATCATCTACTCGGCTATCGAAGATGTGAAAAGCGCGATGGAAGGTATGCTTGAACCCGAAACCAAAGAAGAAATTCTTGGTGCTGCCGAAGTTCTTCAAACCTACAAGATTTCCAAAGTGGGTACAATTGCCGGTGCTATCGTGCGTGAAGGTAAAGTCAAGAAGAACTGTAAGGTGCGCGTGATTCGCGACGGTATCGTGCGCTACACCGGTGATCTTGGTTCATTGAAACGCTTCAAAGACGACGTTAAGGAAGTTACAACAGGTTTTGATTGCGGTCTTAGCGTTGCCGGATACAACGATATCCAAGAAGGCGATATGATTGAATCATTCGAAGTAGTACAAATAAAGAAAACTCTATAACATTTCTTTCTACAACAACTAAGAGGGTGTATCAAAATTCATTTTTGATGCTCCCTCTTTAGGTTTTTAAGACTTGACATGACACTCATGAAATACTATCTAAACATAGGCACCAATCTAGGTAATCGGCACGAAAACATATCACAAGCCGTAAAAGCACTGGAAACAGCCCTAAAATCGACGATAACACTCAGCTCAGCCATTTCCTCTACTGCATGGGGATATTGCAGCGAAAACACGTTTCTCAACGTAGGAGCAACCTTCGACAGTAACCTGTCACCTCACGAAGTGCTTTCCATAACACAAAACATCGAACGCCAATTGGGAAGCTGCTCTCATCGCAATGCCGACGGCTCTTATTGCGACCGCCTAATCGACATCGACATCATAGCTGTCGATAATCTCATTATCAACACTCACGACCTCACAATCCCGCACCCACGCATGCACCTGCGCGAATTTGTTTTGCGTCCCATGATCGAACTGGCTCCCTACTGGATTCATCCCATTCTCCACAAAACGCCCCAACAACTCCTTAACAACCTTGAATCATAAGTCAGCTCATGACACCGGTTTCCAACTCTTTTTTTAAATAAGAATAAACGTATAAAGCACTTTGAAAATAAAGCCCTGTAGCAGAATTACACAACTTTGCATACGTATCAGAACTATACAAAACATCTAAAGCTTCTTGTGCTGTCATTTTATAATCTTTCATCAACAATTCGGCTATATCCACAGCCAAACCTTCTTTCATATATTCAAAATTGTCAACCATACATTATAATACTTTTAAATAAGAAACAGCTGTTTTTGTACCAAAAAAGTATTGATATGTTATGCCTTTCATATATTGAAGTCGATATAAAAATTCATGCTTATCAATAGAACCATCTTTAAGTTTTCTAATCTGTAAACCAACTTTATCATTTGCAATCGGACCATACACAATATCATAACAATCCGTCATCTCTCCTTCTCTATTTGCAAAAACAAAATCAGCCCACTCTTCCGAGTATTCATTAAAGATCTTTACCTTTAGTAATGAATTATACAAAACTTGCTCATCAAATTCAAATCTAGAAACGACAGGATCACCTCCTAAAGTCAATGATTTAAATCTAGCCATTTCCATAGCTTGGTTCTCATCTTCAGACAGATAGAACCCTTTACCAAAATCCTTATGTGGCTTTGATTTATCTAGATCGATCTCGTTTATTTTTATATTTGAGCCATGATATAATATCATAATTTTCCTCCTGCTCTTCTACAATATAATGCCACACTATCTACAGCCTCATCAAAATCCAACGTGTGAATTATTCCGTAATTTTCTTCAATAAAACTCACTCCTCTATGATTTCGAATGTACCGATATGCCTGAGTATCGGTAAGATTGAAACGCTTGGCAAATTCACTTACCAATGCTACAATATACTCTAAAATATCCCTAACGTTATATTTCATTGTTATATTCATTTAGACTGTATGCAAAGATATAATATTAATAACAAAAAACAAAACCTATGAGCTTAACGACAAAGCTTTTTTGAAGACAATTTAAAAATATTATTTCTTCTTATCTCCATATTTACAGAATCATTTGAGTACAAGTACAAATTCCCCACAAACGTATTATCAACACTCTAATTCAGCCAGATAATCTTCTACTGTAACTTCATCATTCAAACCGAGTTTGCCACGCCTCATGCGGGATTTGCGTTGTCGCAACGTATCTTCGGAGACATTCAAGAAAAGAGCAATCTTAGATGACGGTATTTTAAGAGACAAAAGGCAACACAAACAAAGTTCATCAGATGTCAATTCCGGATGAAAAGACCTCAACTTGCTTATCACCCCATTTCGACAATAATCCAATGCCTTAAACAACAACTCCAACTCTTCTTTATCAAGTACAGCCGTTTTTCGGCTTACATCGGTAGTTTTCATTGCTGTCATCTTCCTTATTTTCTTCACCACATCATTCATTTCCAATATTTGGCTCTTAAGCTCTTTTCGCTGATCTCTAATGTCTTGTAACAAGACATCCTTTTCTAACAAACTTTCACTTAATTCAAATACCTTCCTTTTATTTTCCTCTATCAAAGCCTCTTTATCGGCAAGTTCTTCACGTATCAAATGCTTTTCATTCACTTCTTCTTGCAAAGTCGCCACCATTTCGGCTATCACCTCATCTTTGGCTTGTATTTTTGCCTTATCCTTCTTTGATTTATTATATATAAAATACGACACAACCATTCCACAAAGGAGAAACACAAGCACAAGATATATTATTACCATCTTCTGAGATTGCGACTTCAGTTTCAATTCGCTGTTTTCAAGTTTCACCTTTGTTGAATCATATTTCTTTTGAAACTCGGCACTGTTATTCTTTATCAGTTCTTTATAGAACGAATCCTGGTTTGCGACATACTTTCCATAGCTTTCACTTGCCTCCTTATATTCCCCTTTTCCGTATTTAATTTTAGACTTCTCTCTAAAATATATATATTTACCTTTTATATTAGATGTATCCATTGATAATTCCAAACATCTCTCAGCCTTCTTCCATTGTCCTAAATCATTATATATCCTACACAAAGTTAAATTCACGCGTCTCTTATCTGTTATATTTTTCACATATTTTTCAGCCTCATTTGCATAGAGCAATGCCTTTTCATTTTCATTCTTTAAATTATAACAAAAAGCAAGTTTATTCAATGGTATAAACATCAAATCCTCCAAGTTCTCTTTTATTCCTATATTTAAAGCGATATTATATTTCCTTATTGCTTCATCTACACGTCGGTTTTCCAAATGAATCCACCCTTGCTGTATTTCGGCATCTGCAACCAAATATTCATTATTTATTTTTTTTGCACATTCTTTTACCTTATCATATAACATTAAAGCTACACTATCGGGACTATCATTTGCTTGCATAAAAGCCAATGACGAATATCCCTTAGCTTTTATTTCACTATTATCAAATGGAGCCACATCTAAAGCCTTATTATAATAATATACCGCTTGTTCACGTTCTCCTAAACTTTCATAAACCGTTGCTGTATAACCTAGCACCTTTGCTTTCATAGCTGAATCTCCATTCTCCTTATAATAATCGGTTGCAATCTTGATTAGAGTATCACTTGTAGCATGTATATTCAACCAATATTGAGCCACAGTATAATGATAAGCATAGTAAGCTCTGTCATGCTCAGCTTCAAAATCATTTACATTCATTTGGCTCAGCACCTTATATGCACTATCGGCATTGGACTTCAACAATTCGTGAGCAGCCACCAAGCGCTTGTCATAATCGGGCTTTCTGTTTCCACACGACAACACTCCTAATATTAATAACAGAGAAAAAATTCTCACAAGATACTTCATTCTTTTCACATTCATTTTATACTTAAAACTTATCAAAGTTAGTGCCTTTTAACGATTGTTTTTTAACGCGTCACTACCATGTCACGCTTTTTATGGGTTAAAGTTTGTTAATCACCTGATTATCACTGTTTTTGCAAATTTCATTTTACACAAAATGTCTCGCACTGTCACGCAATTTCCCTAATCAATTACCCTAACTTTGCGTCAAACTAAAATTATTATTAACTATTAAAAATTTATTTTAAAAATGAGAAAATTACTTTTTCTATTTATTCTATGCATCGGTGCAACAAATTTATTGTACGCACAAAATGAGAGTATCTCAGACACAACGAAAATCAAAAAACCTCCAGTTAAGCTATTTCCACTTTCAGGAAATAATATCATCGCATTCTCGGTAAAAAACTATAGTATTTATTTATTCTCTATTGAAAAGAATGGAGAAGAAATTTTCAACGATGAAGTTTCACTTGGCTCAGGCGATAACTATTTCATAGATCTATCGTCATATCCTGCGGGGACTTATCGAGTGATTATACGCGATATTATTTATAGTAAAGAATATGAATACTTCTTCACTAAACAAAATGAAAATACCGAATTATTTTAATTTATTAATCTTTAAACATTTAATTTATGAAATCTTTTAAACAAAAATTTGATTTGATTTTCGGTTCTCTATGTGTAGCCGGAGCTTTAACTGTGATTGGTATGTATATCGTTTCATGTTCTGCAAACAAAGACATTGAAACAGTTAACGAAACCCCTAATGTTATAATTACAGAACTCTCTTCTATCGAGGAACTTGATAGTGCTTTAATCTCCTTTATGTTTGGGACACAATCAAGAGGATTCGACACCCCAGATATAGATTTGCCTGGTCTTGATATAGACCCTGATTTAGGTCCTCTTAAAGGGTATCAATTCAGTGACACATCAAAAGGAGTCATAGCACAAACGGCACAAAACCAAACAGATGAAAGCATTGTATATTGTTCTGCTAATTTCACAAAAAGTAAACTTTCATTAAACATTTCAATAAAAAATGACGGCAACAACTATTATACAGTCTATAACGAGGATGGAACTAAAGCTTTTGAAGTTCTTTATAATAATATAAATAATACTTATACGTGTACTAAAATATTCTCAGCAAATAAATTCTGTAAAATGATAATGGGAATTACCGGATCACTCGTAAGTACAGCAGGGAGTGTTCCTGGTCGCATCATACATTATCTAATATGGGACTTTGTCTCGAATACTACTTGTGACTATTTTTTTGCAGAAAAAATAACTGCCTAAATTCTAAGCTATAAAATTTCAAATAACATGCTTCATTATATATCATTAGCATTGGCACAGATCTTTGCAACTATTTTAGTTATAGATTTCCAAATCCAATTCTTGCCTGAAATGCTAAGATTTACGTTAGTTTTTTGCGGTTCAGTTACATCTATTATCACAATGATACGTATCTTCAATGATGACAATGTTAGTTCTAATGTGTTAAATATGTTTCTATTGACTTGTTTAAATATCATTATAATATCAA
>JAEIGA010006192.1_pt1 | contig 18205 bp, 15 predicted proteins | sample 9270691 | NCBI WGS metagenome assembly JAEIGA01 (sample SAMN17057246, study PRJNA624740) | gut metagenome | biome: biome; isolation source: fecal sample | host: Bos grunniens | place: China: Xizang | collected 2019
ATAATGATTTGAAAGAACTTAGAGAAGTTCTTAGAACCAATAGTAACCTCATCTATCCATTAGATTAAGAATAATTATAAGGAGATATATAATGAAAGATTCTGTAACAAGATTTAACTTTGATGATGCTTTTAAGGCACTTGATGAAATAGAAATTCCTGTAGCTGAAAAAGGTATCAGAGCAAATAGAGTCGACCTAAAAGAAAGTATGAAGAAAGTTGATAAATTCGAACTACTTTTTGAAGACTTCTATGATGTTAACAACGCAGACGACATGAATGCTGTAAGCGAGGAAAGAGAAGCAGAAATAGCAAAAGCTAAGCTTGCAAGAATTGAAAAGATTGTTGACCTTGATGCTGAGACTGAAGATGATATTCTTCCTTCTTATGTTGGTAAGACAATTATTCAATGCCCACAATGTATGACTCTCTTCTATAAGAATGCTGAAGACATTGTAAGAGATGAAGAAAACCCAGATGTAGTAAATGTAGCTGAAGTTTGCCAGCACTGCGGTAATGAGAGCGGTTACGACGTTATTGGTAAAGTGGCTGAAGAAACTGAAGCTGCTCCTGGTGATGAACTTGGTACTGAGGACTTTAGTGCTGAAGTTGGCGATGGTATGAATGATATTGCTATTGACGACGGAAGTGAAAATACTGAAGAGGCTCCTGCTGAAGAAGGTGGAGAAATAGATGAACTTAGCGCTGAAGCTGACCTAGATTCTCTTGACCTTGACACTGAGTTTGACCTTGAAGAAGAACCAGAAGAGGAAGAAGAGGCTAATGAATCTCTAAACACTTCAAAGCTTCTTAAAAAAATTAAAGACAAGAATGAACTTAAAACCGAGCATGGGTCAGAAAAGCTTACACTAAACGAGGAGAATAAAAGGGTAGTTACAAAAGAAACTGACCAGTTATGTTCTGTTATTATGGACGGTAACAAAGACAACGAGTATTTTGTTGGCACTGAAGAAGAGTGTAAAGCTTGGATTGAAAAAGAAAAGAAAACTGACGCAGGTAGATTTAGAACATGGTCGGTAAAAAAATCTGCTCATGTTTATGTGGCAGAGAGTAAAGAAAATAAAAGAGTAGTTTCGAAAGAAACTGACCAATTATGCTCTGTTATTGAAGATGGTAACAAAGACGCTGAGATTTTTGTTGGTACCGAAGAAGAGTGCCAAGCTTGGATTGACAAGATAAAGAAAACTGATGCAGGTAAGCTTAGAGACCGCTGGTCAATAAAGAAATCTGCGCATGTTCCTATGTTAGAGAGCATTGAAGATAATCTTGATGATAAGCTCAAAGCACATGAAGAATATATTAAAGAACTAAGAGATACTATCAACGAGCTAGAAAAGAAACTTGCTAGTACAAAAAATGAACAAATTAAAACATCTATCCAAAGTAGAATTGATGCTGCCAGAGCTGAGCTTGAAGCAGCACTTCCTGATGCAGTAAAAGCAGAAGCAGAAACTGAAGAACTTCCTGATGCTGCAGAAGCAGGTATAGAAGATGCTACTGACAATACCTTAGATGAGATTGAAGAAACAACTGAAAGCCTACATGAAGCAGTTGAGAGTATGACTGATACTCTTAATAGAGCTTGGGAAGTTGCAAAGAAAACCAACTCCCCAATCGGTGTAACCGTAGTAACTCCTGCTGGTGCTGGAACTACTGGTAAGCTTAAAGAGTGGTCACGCGGTGTAAATGCTAATTTATATTATGTAGACGCAAAAAATCCTGACCTTATGGCAAATGGATTTGATGAGGACATGATTAGTCGTCCAAATACTATTATAGTAATTGATGAATTTGACAGAGCTCCTGCTGAGACTCAAAAAGCAATTAGTGATGAAGTTAATTACTTGGATACACAAGTAGAAATGGTTATTGTTATTAGTAATGATAGTAATATCAATGGTGATAACTTCAAGCGCTTTAAACAATATGTAGCAGTAGTAGAAAAAGAAACCGCGACTAAGAGCTTAACAGAGGATGTTTCTATGACATCTTCTCCTGAAAATTTTAAAAAGCTTCTAGGAACAAAAGAATTCAAAGAACCAATTTCTGTAGATGATGTGGAAGAAATCTTGTCTAGTTATGCAGAATCAGTACAAACACAAACTGTTAAAGGTACTGTTACTGACGGAGATGTTATTGAACAAAAGACTATAGATGAGCTCGCTGATGTTACTGATGTTGATGAAGACAGCTTTGATACAAGTTTGACCGAATCACTCCGCTCAATTTATAAAAATGTTAAGAATTTTAAAATGACAGATTGTTCATTAACCGAGGCTGCGTTAACCGTTGAAGGTGTTATTACCTTTAACTCCGGCAAAACTAAGAATACTAAATATATTTTTGAAACAGCTAAATTAGAACCTTCTAATAATAAAATATATCTTGAAGGTGTTAATACAGACCTTTTTAAAACCGGCCGTATTGATGTAGCATGTAATATTCTTTCTGAAACTCTTTATGCCGGCGACCTTAAATATAAATATCATATCGGCGAAGAATTAGTAAAAGGTATAGTAAAAAAAAAGTCTAATAAGCTAATGGAGGATACCGCTGCTACTGGTATGCTTACAGAGGCAAAAGAAGTAACCGAGGTTGCTGATAAACTAGCTAATGTCGTAAACGCCGGTAACGGTAAAGATAAATATAAATATTTATACTTAGTACCTTTCTTAACACCAAGTATGGTTAATAGCAATGAAAAAAATACCCCAACAACATATCGTCAATATCCTTATGTTAGAGGTATTACTCAATTTGACCTGGGCACAAGTAATGAGTATAACTTTATAGCTAACACAGCTCCAGCAAGAAAAATCACAAAAGCAAATAAACAAATATTTAGTAAAATTAATGATAAGATTGCTAAACTAGGTACTGCTATAGCTCGTGATAACGGTGTAAAAGTAGATGCTGCAACACAAAAAGTAGCAAAACAAGACCTTGCAGATGATGTTTCGATACTAGCTATCTGGATATTAGCTAGCACTCAAGAAATCAAAGCTATCGACAATAAGACCATAAAACCACAAGAACTCATAAAGCTAGTTAGTGCGGGTGTTAACAATAAAGACCTCACACTACTTAGTATTTACTATCCAAAAAATAAACGACTTGATACAAACCTTGATGGTCGAGGCCTTGATGCAAGAGCTGCTCGTGCTTTGAATATTCTAAAAGCTGATGACAATGGTGTTGAGGCAGATGATTTCACAATTGAGAATGAAGATCCAACAGAAACTGGCCCAGTGGTTACTGACGATAAAGTAGGTGACGGAAGTGGCGAACCTGTTGAAGTTAAAGACGATAAAGCTGGTGGTCCACCAGAGGATGATATGACTCTTAAGATAGAGGATATACGAAAATTCTTTGAGGAAAAGAAAGACGCACTTGCAAATAAACGACTTGTTGTACTAAGTCTAAATACTGAAAAAACTCATGGATTACCTATTAAAGTTGAGAAGGCACTTCAAAATGAGGCTAACCTCGATAAGTTTGACAAATGCAAGGGAAGAGCAACAGATTTATCAACTAAGTATAAAGACATGAACTTTACTTATGGTATTTTTATAACGGAGCTTAATGCTATAACAGAACACAAGCCATACGAGACTAAGGATTTTGTCTGCCTTGCAACATATAATAAAGGCGATGAGGTACTAGCCAAAGAACTACCAAAAATAGCTGCTGAAGAAGCACCAAAAATTTAATTGATAACTTAGGTTGGTTGGTGATATAACCAGCCAACCTATCTATTTTAACTGGAGGATTTTATGTCGAAACCTAATGATTATGGTATGTTATTAAATAATAATATAAAGCTACATCGTACATGGTTTAAGCAAATGACCAATCTTATTGGAATACTTTGTAAATATAAAGCTCCTCTTTCAAATAAAGAGTTTGATCAATATGGAGACTTAAAAGCACAGTATCCAGAAAAATGGGAAACAGTAGGATGTATCTTTCAAGATCACCCGGATCAAAAAACTTTAAAAAAGATGGGTTGGGTTGCAGAGCTTCAAGAAGGTTCTTCTATAATTCATGTACCTTATGACTTAGAAAATCTTCAGGTTGGCTGTTTATTTGGAGTTCCTAGTGGACTTGACTCTGCTGAGCCTAGACTTTTCAGGGTTATTAGTATGCAAAATATTATGGTTTATCCAGCGTCTATAGCTTGTGAAATTGCTCCTGAATATGAGGATATTGATGAGCCTGTTATACATAATAATTTTACTGCCGCAACACTACCACTACTAATTGATAATGAGGAAGATGACTAATGAAAAAATATATATTAAAAGAAAACAACTTATCTAAAAAATATATTTTAGCAGAAGACGGTCCTTCTGAGCTAGATACGGTTACTCCAGAAAAGGCAGCAGCCGATAAGGCACCTTATGACTGGGCAAAGTTATTTAAAGAAAGACCCGGACAAAGGTCTGATTCTCGTGTAGCAAATATGCAAGATAGAGAACTTTGGGACTTATATTATAAAACAGAGTGGGAAGGCAATGAGGACAAAGTAAAAAAACTAGGTTTACCATTTCAAGAAGCACTAATAAAAATAAGTTTTAATAAAGAAGTAAATCCTTTTTGTAAATTTATTGAAGGACTATTAGAAAATGGAAACTGTGACGGTATTTTTGAAAATAACCGATATGTTGCAATCCATAATGCCGCGCAAAAAAAATTTATTACGGAAAACCAATTAAGAAATGCTTTCAAAACTAATACTTTAACAAATTCATTATTAAACTGGCCTGAACTTTATACGCTGCCAGCACAAGAAATTTATAATATGCTAGAGTTATCACGTTTAGAGAACTTAGCGAAAATTAATGAAAAAACAGAAAAAAGAAGCTGGGATGATAAGGTATTAATTGGAATACTACATAATTCAGATTTTAAATTTGATCTTAGCCAAGCATTAGAAAATCTAAATACAACACTCGAATCCAAAGCTAAAGATGCGGAAATAGGACACCTAAGAACTATGTCTGATACTAAAGACCTTTATACTGTTTTACTAGGTAACCCCAAAGCTAAAAAAGAAAATAGGCTTGCTAAGGAAGAAGATGTACAAAATGCAATAAAAGCACTTCCGAAAGAGATTACGAACGCACATATAATTGCTTATTTGATTATTAGTTCTCGTAGTGAAAAGTTTCAAGAAGAAGTAAAAAAACTGCTTCCAGATATAGCGATAGCAGCAGAATCAGTTAGTATATCTTTGGCAGCAAATAATAAGTTAGCAAAAGCTTTTAAAGGCCTACAGCTAGATGCAACAGGTTGCTTAAAAATTATAGAATTGCTCAAAGAAATCTGGGCAAAACCCGCAGAGGAAGGCGCTTAAATGTTCTTTAATTATACTTCTAAACAAACACTACTTAAAGAGCAACTACAAACCAGTCTTTTCAGAACAGCTCGTGGTATAATTACTTATTATAAATATGGTGCAACTGAACTAGCCCTTGACCAGTATTTTATAAAAACTTTTAAATGTAGTTTAAAAACAATGTGTTTTAAATTGCTGGCTAATCTTCAAGGCTGTCAACTTTCAAATAATGAAGTTATATATACATTCAAAAATCCGGACTACGATAAGATTGCTCGCTTTATCACATACGGGGATGGAATAATGCCAGGTAGTAAAATTTTACTTAAAGCATTTCAAATATTATAGGAGGTAATTAAATGGCAATTAGTTATTATGATGATGCTATTATAGCAAAACTTAAAAAATGGATTCCAGACGCAAATAAACTGCGTGTGCTAGACCCTGATGATACTAAACGTCTATTTGAATTGAAAGCCTCAGATACTGATGATAAACCAGTTCAGTTTCCCTTTATTACACTTAATAGAAATAAAGATATTGAAATATTAAATACTATAAAACAATTAAAAACCTTTAATGGTTTTATTTTAGCATCACCAAATGAGCAGCGTAAAGCAATTCCAGATAAGAGTATTATATTAAATGTAATTCCAATTAAAACAACATATCAAATTGATATTTATACCAAAACTAAATATGAAGCTGATGAATATGTACGAAATTTTTTGTTTAAATTAATAAACAATCCACAAATCACGGTTGAAATTCCTTATAATAATGTTGATTATAAGCATACCGCAAACTTAAGAGTATTAAACACTGTTTCAGACATGAGTGATATCTCACAACGTTTATTTCCTGGCCAGTTTTACCGCTGGACTATACAGCTAGAACTACATGATGGTTTCTTATTCAACATGCCTTATAAAACTAATATGGTAATGACAGAGGCGGGTGTGGAGATAAGCACATCAGCGTTAGATGACATTGACCGTGAGATAGAAGATATAGAATTTAATATAGCCGACAATTTAGAGTCTGAGAGTAAAAAATAAAATATTACTTAAATAATTTGCTAAATTAATTGAATTCAAACGAATTTAATCTAAATATAATAAGGAGAATTATATGCCAAAGATTCATATAAAAGAAATCGACAATACACAAGCACCGTTAAGACCATATTCTAACTATACGGTAGTAGTGCCAGGTTTCCACGCACCATACTTTGCACACACAGCAAACGGGACTGATATTGCTGCAGCTAAAGGTATTATTCTTGAAAAGCCTACAGAAGACGGCACAGGAAAAGAAGTACAAACAGACTCTGATGTATTTGGTTCAGCTGGAATCAGAGAATTTTCATCTGTAACCGACTTCGAAGAACTTGTTGGAATTGTGCCACCTAAAGCTGAGACTATTAGTACAAATACTGAAATTGAAATTACTGTTGTAGCAGTTGCTAACTCATCATCCTACACTGCAACATTTATACCTTTTAATCCAGTTATTGATGAGGACGGCAATAAGCAAGCAGTTAGTGCAGAATTTAGTATCCCTACAGTACCAGTAGATGGAGACTTAGTAGTAACTGCTGACGGTGTAACTATTAAATTTAATTATACTACTACACCTGCAGCTGAAGAAGGTCAGCCAGACACTCATACCGCAACAAGTATTGCGTCTTTCACTTATAATGGTAAAACCTATACCTGTGAAGCTAATACTATTACTGGTACATATGACGCTACTTTAGAGCTATCAATTGACTTGCCAGCACACTATGGTAACCAAATTGCTTATGAACTTCTTAATATGGGTTATACTATTTACTATGTAAATATGGGTGAGTTCTATCCGGATAAGACAGGCGGTGCAGGTAAGACAGCAATCTTTAATGTACTTAAAGAACTTGGTTCAGATGAATTTTGGGAAGACCTCAGAGACAAAACTACATATGATTTTAGATTTGTACTCACCGGATTTATTGAGGGTGGTAATGCTGACACCAGAGCTTACTATAATTATATGCAAGAGGCAAATAGAGCTATTAGTACTTTAGCTAGTTATGAAAATGCTCCAGATGATACTACTGATGTCTTTACTCATACAAAAAAGAGAGGCGACTGCGTAGCATTACTTGACCTAGATGAAGCTGCTATTGAACGTACTGCTAATTTTGGACTCAGTGATGGGGCAGTAGTTACAACTAAAAAAATCGTTAGTGCTATTAAAACTGAAATCAATACACTACCTGCAAGTGCTGATAAATATTCAGCAGTTTTCTGTCCAAGTGTAACCTACTCTAATAATAGTAGAGCGGGTGTTGAAGGTTCAAAACCTGGAACCATCGGTTATAATAATCGCAGATTCCCAGCATCATTCCACTATCTTGCTTGTTTCGACAATATGTTAGCAAACAACTATAGAGAATGGTTTGCAGCTGCTGGCTTTACTCGTGGTGCTGCAACTTATACTGTTGCTAGTACATACTTTGATTTAGGCGACCTTGCTGTTCAAGCACTTGAGCCTAGATTTAAAAATGATAAAGATATAATTCCTATTGATAAGGCAGTAAATGTAATTGTTAGAAATCTTAACAGTTACTATATCTGGGGTAACAGAACTTGTGAGCTCTTAGATAAAGAGCTTGTTGCATCACACTTCTTAAATATTAGACAGCTTTGTATCAGTATTAAAAAATATGTTTATACACTCTGTAGAAACTTCTCATTCGACCCAAATAGTGATATGTTATGGCTCAACTTTACTAATGCACTTAAACCATTACTTGAACAAATGAAAGCTAATCAGGGTATAAGAAGTTATAAGCTAACTAAACGTAACACTGGTTTAAAAGGAACTCTTGGTGCAACTATTACTATCGTGCCAATTGAGGCAGTTGAAGACTTTGATATTGAACTTGTACTTGAAGACGCTACTGAGGGTACTTCAGCAACAGTAACTGATTAAGAGTAAGAAAGGAGATTAAACTATGCAAAACTTTTTATCTGCACAGCATATTAGTGCAAACTTAAATGATTATGAGTCAGCCAGATCTGGTTTCTTTACTCTTATCGTTGGTACTAGTACAAATAAAAGCTTAGCTAGCGCAGCTACAGCTAAAGGCGTTGGCGCAATCAATAACACTATCAATGATTTAGCATTAGCTACTGAAACAGATAAGTCTAGTGCTAAGTATACTACAGGTTCTAACGCACAGGAAATTCTAGCTCTTAACGTAGTTAAAGCTTTCGTTCCTCACTTCTCTCTAGAAGTTCATGAATATACCAGAGGTAATGAAAAAGTTAAGTTCGCTGGTACTCCTACTTTTGAATCTGGCTCACTTACTGTAGATGACGTAGTAGGACTTGATACCAAAAATATCCTTCTTGCTTGGCAAGCTCAAGCTTATGACGTTCATACCGGTAAGGGCGGACGTATGAAGGACTACAAGAAAAACTGTACTCTTATGGAGTATACTCAAGACTACGAACTTATTAGACAGTGGGAACTTCGTGGCTGCTGGATTAAAGCACTTTCAGAAGATCCATTTGATAAAGAGTCTGATGGTATGAGAAAGATTACTGTTGAACTTGAATACGATAAAGCAATTCCAGAAGCTGTTGAAAATGGTACAAATCTAACTACCACAGCAGAATAATTAAAAACAAACTAAAGCGAGGCTATTAAAGTCTCGCTTTTTATTTTTATTAAATTTATTTTTATTTTTACGCTAAATTATATGAACAATTTAAAAAGTTCGGAAAGGGTCAAAAATCAAATGGGACGAAAAAAAGTAGACCGTAGCGATAAAGTTATGCAAACTTTTGAATCTACAAAACCATTAAAAGAAAGATTAGAGGCTCTAGCAAAAAGAAGGGGAATCACTGTGTCAGCACTAATAAGGGAAATATTAGAAACCCAGTTTGAAGAAAGGAATTTTATCGACGATGAGCGAGAGACAAACTAACTACACAATTATGGAAGGTTATGAATTACCTTCACACGGCAAAATCTATGACCAAGAAGTTAATCCACACATTGAGCTAAGAAGTATGACAGCAAGAGATGAGATGAAGAGACTATCACCCTCTACTACTCCACTAAAAACACTTTCAGATATTATTGAAGGTTGCTGTATTGAAAAACCTGCAGTTCACGTTTATGATATGGGACTTGGTGATTATGAGTACTTACTTCATAAACTTAGAATTGTTACTTATGGAGAAAACTATAAATTAAATTGTCGCTGTTCAGAATGTGGTGAAGTTACAGAAGCAACCGCAAAACTCGGTGAGACTGAAGTAGCTGAAATTAACTTAGATACATATGATGAACTTAAGAACTTTACGCTTCCTGCTTCAGGACATACTATAGTTCTTAAAACCCAAACACCACACCTATTAGAAACTATCGAAGCTAAGACTAAAGAAATGAATCGTAAATATAAAAACGCCGGTCTTGACTTTGAAACTTATGCTAAACTTATTTGTTCTATTGATAGTGTTAACGGTAATAAGTTAAATCAGTTTGACCTTGAACACTTGATTAGTGGCTTAGCGGCAAAAGACATGCAAAAGATATTAAATAATATAGATGCAATGTCTAGAGCTTTTGGACTTGATTCTACTATCTATGTTACCTGCGCAAAGTGCGGTGCAGAAATTAAAACATTTTTTCGCTATGGGCCCGACTTTTTTAGACCCGCTGAAATATAAAGATGGTTCACCTTATGGGCCAAAGCGATTTAAAGAAATAGTAAAAGAATGTTGGTTTATTAGTGACCACTTACATACTAGTTACACTGATGTATTAGACCTTTCCTACCAAGAAAGAATTTATTTATCAGAGTGTATTAAAACAAAACTTGAAGCAACTCAAAAAGCAATTGAGGAACTTAAAAATAAAAAGAATTCTCATGGAACTACTCACAAAAGTTCTATTAAATAAAATTAAAAGGAGGTAAATATTATGGCAGATATGTCATCACTTAATCCGTATGAGCTAAATGACGATGAAGTCGCTGAGGGTCTCGTAGAAGCGTATATAAAATTAGACCAGATACGTAATGGTGAAATTGACCATGAAAAACACCTCCAACGATTAAGACTTAAAAATCTTCAAGATTTTCTTCGTACAAAAGAGGAGCAAATAAAGGCACAACTCGACAAAGAGGCTCAAGCAGAAGTTAGACGACTAGAAGCAGAGTTCGCAGTTGAAGAAAATATACGACGCAAAAAAGAATCTCTTCGTAAACAGCTTATCCAGCAAAAGCAAAAAGAACATGAAGCAGATGGTATGAGCAGCGAGCTTTCTGAAGAGGAACTTGATGCTATTGAAGCACAACTTGAAGCTCATAAAGAAATTAATAAATTAATTGAAGACCGAGTTAAGAATACAGAAAAAATTATAAAGCTCTCTGAAGAAGCGGCCAAAAAGGAAGAGAAAAAGAAAAAACGTAAAAAAGGTCAAGAACTTACAGCTTCAGCATTTGATGAGATCTTTGGTAAAAAAGAAGGTTCTGGTGGTTGGAGCGAGCGTATAAGTGCAATTAAAAACTTTGCAGTTAACCCGGAAACTGGTGCAACTGATGCTAAATTTGGTGTAGCTAAAGCATTTAATATGGCTAAAACCGCTGCACTGGATTATGGCAAAAAGATTATGACAACCGCAGACGAAATTGGAAAACACAAGAGTTCCATTGATACTCGTTTATATGGTTCTAAGGCGGACTTAGGATTTTTAGATGGTGGTTCATATTTTGAAAATGCCTCTCGTAAATTTACATCAATTGCGGGTGCCTCACCTTTTATACTACAAGCCGACCTTATGGCCAGTCTTGAAAAATTAGTTGGTACTGGTATTTCTCAGAATGTTCAACAAAGAGCTTTCTTAGATACTGTTACAAATAAAATAGCTACAACATTTGATGTAACAGATGGAACACTTCTTAAGTTAGTAAGAGTACAACAAGCTGATACTACTGCGGCTCGTTTAGGTATGGAGTCAGCATTAAATAGCTTACTTAATGAGATGTATGAAACTACTGAGTACTTACAATCCTTGGCAGATACTGTTAGAGGTAATATCTATGAAGCTCAAGCTTTAATGGGTGCTAAAGAAGCAACCGAGTTTGAATTCCAAGTTCAAAAATGGTTAGGTTCTATGAACTCTGTTGGTATGTCAGACCAAGCTATTACATCACTTTCTACTGCACTTGGTCAACTAGCAGCAGGTGAAATTGAAGCAGTTACTAATGGTGGTACAGGTAACCTACTTGTTATGGCTGCTAATGCTGCAGGACTTCCAATAAGTGATATTCTCGATAAAGGTTTAACTGCAGAAACAACTAATGAATTGTTAAATGCAGCTGTTGAATATCTTGGAACTATTGCTAAACAATCTGATAGTAAAGTTATTCAACAACAATTAGCCGGAGTTTTCGGTATGAAAGCTTCCGACTTAAAAGCGATTGTAAATCTACAAAAAGATGATACTATAAGCAATCTTGCCGGCACTTCTAAAAGTTATGGCGATATGATGACAGAACTAGAAAACCGTTTAGGTACCATGTATCAACGTATTAGTATGGGTGAAATGATTACTAATGTTTGGAGTAATATGGAATACTCAATGGCCGGCGGTATGGCACGTTCACCTGCTAGCTATCTTGCTTTTAAGATGGGTGGAATGCTTAGAGATATGACTGGTGGTATTGCTATTCCTGCTCTTAGTTATATGGGTACTGGTTTTGACCTTGAAACTACTGTAGCAGATTTAATCCAAGTAGCCGCAATATCTGGTCCAGTTATGATGGGTCTTGGTTCTGCAATTGCCGGTTTAGGTAATAGCTTTAGTGGAAAAAATATGTTAAAGACACTTGGAATTAATAGTAATTTAAGTGTTGTTAATCGTGGACTCTATTCGGGTGCTGGAACTAATACACTTGGAGAACTAACTAGTGAACAAGGTTCGGTTCTATCTAACGGATCTGTAACAGATATTACTCAATCTACTGAGGCTGAAGCTGCTGGAACCGCTGAACAAAAACTTCAAGAAGGCATGGAAGAACAACAATATGATGCAACAAATCAAGATATTGTTGATGCCATTGGTGAAAATACCGATCAGATTTCAGGACTTTCAGACAGTGTTGATCAACTTTCTAATATTATGGCTACTGGCTTAGGTATTGGCGTAGGTGGAATTACTCCAGCTACTGGTGCTGGTAATAATAAGAACTTTAGTAGTTTCTAGGAGGTTAAAGTGTTTAGATATAATTCAGACCACATAGTAGTAGGTTATATTAAACAAGTTTTAAATTCGTTTAATCTTCCTAGCTACCGAGTATATACAAAAAAATTAGAAAAATACCGCAACGACACTGGTAAAGAACATATCAGTGTTGTTGACGGTCTTTACATAAAAGAAAATAAGATACAGCAATATAATAATGGAACTTGGACAGATACCTTACAAGCATTTGGATACAATAATAAAATTTTAAATATTACTAAAAATCTAAATATCTCAAATAATATTTATGATACTCATACACATGAATACTTAGGTAATTTTTTAAGATTTCAAAGAGATTACTTAGGTATCAACTTAATGCCGCTTTATAATTGTTTTAGTAAGAATGTATGTAATCATCTTGATATTGCAATTAACCCTAAAAATCCAGATGGCTCATATAAGTTAAATCAATATACGCTAGAACGTGAACGTAATCGACATGTCTTTTGGTCAAAAGATAAAGAATTTACTGTGTATGCAATACCAGTTAAATTTTGTCAAGAATATACTATAGCACTTGATTGCACTTGTGGCGTAGAAATGTGTTGTGGCTTTTATAATGACTACTTAGATGAACTACCTAATTCTTTTAATGAATTAAATGTATATCATTATTGGAACAGTACAACACAACAAACAGTAGAAGAAACTTTACCACGTAAAGACTTGTCACAAGAGTTAGCTAATAATACTTATGCTAAATATTCTGACCTACGTTTTAATATACCATTACTTTGGTCAGGTGTAACTGAGAATGTATTAGAACAAATTCTTACTGACTTAGCTGCAGTTTCCGAAACATCAGTTGAAGAAAATAGTGTAGCTCAAGAAGCACTTAAGGCAAAGAAACATGCCTACTTACAGCAGTTATTGAAGAAAGAACGTGACCTAAAATTATTTATTAAAATTCCAGTTAGTAATGTTACTAGTATTGCAGTATTAGAAGGTGACTATAGAGAATACAATAATATTGTTTATAAGCCTGTTACAAAACAGATAACTACTGAAACTATTAAATGGGATGAAGAACAACAAAAAGATGTTGTAGTAAATAAAACAGTAAATAAAATTGTTTGGGAACGACATCAGAATCGGTTTATCACTAATTATGAAACTGTACTATTAGGTGGCGGTAAAGGTAAACTTGATACTGTAATAAATACAAACCCAGAAGTTGAAGATAGAGAATTTATTCCAATATCACCGCTTCAATTACTTATGTTTAATACTGGTGAAAGTTATCCCTTTGCTGATAGACTTGTTGAATATTTAACTGGAAATGTTATTACTGCCTTTGATGCTAATACCGACAATATTCGTAGAGTACAAAAAGTTATGAAACTTAATGAAAATAGTTTTGCATTAGAAGGTGCCTGGGAAGGTAAAATGCGTAATATACTCTACGACTATATGTTAAAGGGTAAACCTACAGGCGAACCATTTAGTAGAACTATCTGTCATGATATTTTAGGATACGTAGATAAAGACGTAGAGAAATTCTATACTGCTTGGACTCACGAAATCTGTAGAGATAAAGATGGTAATTTTATACCACTTACAGAAAGAGAAAAACGTATTAAGGTAGATGAAAACGGTAACCCAGTAAGAGATGAAAATAATAACGTTGTTTATGAATATGTAGATATTCCTCTCTATAGAGAAGTTAGTATGCCTCTTACTGAAGCAGATAAAAAATTATTGTTAGAAGCTAGAACATTCTTACTTATGATAAATGATATTGCAAACATACCTATGTACAAAGAAGTTTATAAACCGGTATGTACAATTTCTAATGTAGACTTATATGAAGAGGAGGAGTAATATATGGCACTACCAAATTTAAGTGTAAAAGACCCTGCAACCGCGGGTAGTAGTTTATCTGCTAATGTTACGAGACCTCTTCTTACTAACAACTATATTTATATATCTCACTTAGATGAAGGATTTAGATACTGGCGACTTCCTTCTGACCCTGACTCTATTACAGATACCATGTCATCAACTTATGCACAAACAAATGCACTTGGTAGATCTGCTCCTGTTTTCACTTATACTAACTCAGGTCCAAGAAGTGTACAAATCAATCTAGTACTTCACAGAGATGCTATGGATGATGTAAATATGGATAATTTTTCTACTTCGTTTAAGGACGGAGAAGATTATGTAGATAATTTAATTAGAGCTTTACAATCTATTTCTTTACCAAAGTATACACTTAAAAATAATATAGTTGAACCACCTATAGTAGCTCTAAGATTCGGTAATGAAATATTCATTAGAGGTATAGTAGATTCAGCTATTGGACTAACTTATGAAAAACCAATACTAGCAAATGATAAATATGCTCGAGTTTCACTAAACTTTACTGTTTATGAAATAGACCCATATGATGCGCCTACAGTATTTAAGAATGGTTCCTTCAGAGGTTTAGTGGCTACTATGAAAAAAGGTATGGGATTTACGGCAGATACTGAATAGGAGATTAGCTAATGGAAACTTTAACAAATAAACATATAGTAAATAATGGTTATCTATCACGCTATAATACTGTGCCAATTTATTATGATACCCTAAGTGATAGAAAAGTATATGGCATAGGACAAAGTTTAAATAAAGATGTTCCATATGTATCCCATAAGGTAACAGAAAAAGATACTCTTGATAATCTAGCTTTAAAGTATTATAACAATCCTACCTACTGGTGGATTATCGCATACTTTAATGAAATAGCCGATGCCTTTGAACCACTACTACCTAAATATAAAGTAGTACAAATACCAAATATTGCTAATATAAACTTTATTGCAGAAAAGAGGTAATATATGTTAGCAAATAAAAACTTACTATCCACACCTAATAGAGTACAGGTACCATGGGTAAAGGTTACAATAGGTGATATTTATACTTTCGGTGTTTATGATAGAAATACTTACAATCTAACAGTTCAAGATAAGGTTATAGCTAAAAATGTTTTTGGAGTAGAATATCCAAACTATATACAAAATCTAAGAATTACTAAAATAAACGGTCAAGTAAATACTTATAACTTAGGTATATCTTATCCTATAACACAATTTGACGATCCTAACTTCTTTGAGAAAGTTTTCTCTAAAGCGAGCGGTGGTAGAAAAATAGTGTTCTCTTATGGTGATATCAACCAACCCGGTTTTATATATAGAGATGAAGAAGCTATTATAACTAAAATAAGCCAATCCTTCTCTTTAGAAAATTCTCGAATTGATTATACTATAGAAGCAGTAAGTGCAGCAAGCTTGACTACTGCAGCAAGAGTAAATCATTTCTTTAGTAGTGAAGAAATTAAACCCAGCGACGAAATTAAAAAACTTTTTATAAATGACTTATCTCTACAAAAAACTTTTTCTGGAATGTCTCTACAACATCTAGACCAATATATTCCAGGAGATGACCAAAAAGTAAAAGTACAATCACAAAAAGATTTAAGTGCATTAGAACTCATTTCTTACTTAGTAGGTTGTATGAGACCTTTAGATGCTCCACAAGGACTTCCTACTGCTAACTATATTTTAACTATTCATGATAATCCCGGTACTTATAATGAACAGACAGGAGCAGTAGAAAATAGTGGACCCTACTTTAAGATAGAGAAAGTCGACCAGAATATAGATAAACCAGATGCTTATACTATTACCGTCGGATATAATACAAGAGATATAGTAACTCAATTCCAAATAGAAAAAAATGAAAACTATGCTCTATTCTTTGAATACCAAAATGATATATGTCCTAAAAGATATGTTAGACGTCTTAATAAGCAAGGACAGTGGGAAGACGAATATGCTCCTATAATAACATCTAAAAACTCTACTGGTGCATCAACAGCAACAGACGAGAACTGGTGGAAAATTATTACTCAATATCCTATAAATGCTAGTATAAAAGTTTTAGGCCTTTTAAGACCCGCTACTCTTATGCAGTATGTCAGACTTAATGTAGTTTTTCCTGGCGGACATAAACACATAAGTTCAGGACTTTATTTAGTAACTAAGCAAGAAGACTCTATAGACTCTACTGGATACTTTACTACCTTAGGACTTACTAAGATAGCTGGAGATATGGATGTCGCTCCAGAAATAGTTCGTACAAAATAATTTAATAAGATAGACGGCCCTCAAAAGCCGTCTTTTTTATTTTATAGGCGAAATTGCCATGATTTCATTTTTTACCTACCGTGAAATTACCGGGATTTCATTTTTGCCCGAAATCACCATGATTTCATTTTTGGGAAGCGAGAGGGCGCGAAATTGGGGAGTTTTCATTTGGGTAGTATAAGTTATAGGGCCAGAAAGAAAGCTCGAATTTGGTATCCCTATGAGCTCCAAAACCCTTACACCTGAAATTGCCATGATTTCGTTTTAGGAGAGGGGGAGGTTTACCTTTACATATTAACACGTGTTCAAGTATTCATATGTTGCCTAAATAAAAGGGAGCCCGAAAACACCCAAATTTCAACTTTAACCTTGGGCCCTGATACTTGGTAGCCTTAAAGCTTTCGTCTCAAATTTGGTATCTCTATCAGCCCCATATAATAGAAAGAACCTGCCCAATTAAGAGCAGGTCTTCCCGGAGAAAAATTATATGAAAACACACAAACAACAGTGATATAGTTAAAAGAGAGTTGGGGACTTTGTGCCGTCCCCTAAGCATTGGTTAGGTAAACAAATTAACAAATAAACCCTAACCTAGAAAGGAGAATGAGAGAGGGAGTGAGGTGTTGGGGGAGGTTGTGAGTTTCCTCTCTCGGAGAAAAATGAAAAATATATGTGGAATCTTACTATCAACGGGACAGTAAGAGTACATTTACGTATGAGTCTCAGGAAATGAAAGAGAGGTTTAAAAGATAACCTGAGACTCTAGCAAGAAAGAAGGTGTAAGCTTATGTGTCTTTGTGCTTACATGTTATTATACAATAAACTTCTTTGAAATTTTGATAATTTCAGAAAAACTTTTTTAAGCTTTCTTTCCCGGCCCCCCCGGCTCTTCGTAGTGCTTCTTCCCTCTCCAGTGCCATGCTTTATTCTTCTTACTGTATAATTATTAATTCATTAAATTATTAATTTATTAATGCAATATATAATAATACTAAACAAATATAAATAGATACTATATAATTAGTGTTATACTATTAATAATACTTATTAATATAACACTGAACGTGCGCGCATGCATGTGCACGCATGAATAGGTTTGAAATTTGGGCGATTTCGTCTTATCAGAGAGTCTAACTTCTATTATAGCATGAAATTAGGGAGATTTCAGGCGGGTTAATTAAAAAAATTATTAATAAACTATTAAATTAATGATCTTTATATTGTATAATATAATAGATAGATATATTATATGCGCGCGAGGTATAAGAAATGTGCAAAGAACCAAAAAATCCAAATTATATAAGATGTCCACACTGTGGCTGGGAATATCATCCAAGTGAAATCTTCTATCCTAATGCCTTCTTCGGCAAGACAGACACTTTAGTCAAAGATGCCCTAGGTAAGATCTTGTA
>JAEIGA010006193.1_pt1 | contig 18200 bp, 13 predicted proteins | sample 9270691 | NCBI WGS metagenome assembly JAEIGA01 (sample SAMN17057246, study PRJNA624740) | gut metagenome | biome: biome; isolation source: fecal sample | host: Bos grunniens | place: China: Xizang | collected 2019
AGGATCAACCCACACACGAAGTCTAATGGAATTGAATCCGAGTTCCTTCATAAGTGCAGTACATTCCTTTTGCTCCCCGGCTGCATTATAGAATTTCTGCCCGTCATTCTCCATTTCAGTGATCCAGCTTATGTCAGCACCTTTGGCGTATCCGCCTGCTGCCGCAGGCTCTTCTGGCTTGTCTGCTGGAGGTATATATCCCGTTGGACCATATGGATTATCATCGCAGCTGCAGATAGTGACGGCTGCTGCAAGTGTTAGAATGTATATCCTTAAATTCATTGCCTTATGATTTTTAGTTCCTACAAATGTAAGATATTAGATTGATGTATCTGAGGCAAGGGCCTTTTTGAGTTGTTCGTCATAACGAAGGCGGACCTTGACCCCGGCTTCCTGATACCAGTAGCGTGTGGCCACCTCCTCTTCGATGAACGGGATAATCTCGTCCTTCTTGAGACGGATAAATCTTTCCTTGTCCATCTCCAGAGCCTTTTCCATGGCCGCGAGTTCGTCTTTCATCGCATCTGCAAGGCCATCCTTCTCAAGCTCCTTCTTCATAGAGTCGTAGTAGGTCTTGGCGCTGCTTCTATAGTCGAATTCCTGAGTCTTGGCGAATGCTATGAAGTCTTCGAAATCCTTGTCGGAGAAATGGAATTCATCTACTGCAGGAATGCTTTCGTTCTTTCTGGCGAATTCAAGCACATATTGGTCTATGACCCCTCCGAGCACAAGAGAATATACCAGACGGCTGTACTGCGGCACTTCGATGTCCACATCAGGAGTGATGCCGCCGCCGTCTCTCACGATTCTTCCGGATGCGGTCCTGAATTCTTTGGTGAGCGAATCCGGAATATGTCCTACGCTGCCGTCTTCATTACGGCTCGAGTAATCGATAGCCTGCACGCAGCGTCCGCTTGGAGTATAGTATTTCGATGTGGTGATTTTCATCTGACCGTTGTACGGGAGAGGTCTGATCGATTGCACAAGTCCCTTTCCGTAGCTTCTCTTGCCCATTATTGTGGCACGGTCCATGTCCTGAAGGGCTCCTGCCACAATCTCCGACGATGAAGCAGATCCTGAATCGATCATTATAATTATCGGCATTTCCACATCCACAGGCTCGCTTTCGGTGTAATACTTATGCTCTGTTCCCTCTGTCATGCCTTTTGAAGATACGACGAGCGATCCTTTCGGGACAAAAAGTGATACAATCTCAATGGCTTCCTGCATCAGTCCGCCACCATTTCCTCTGAGGTCAAGCACGAATCTCTTCATGCCCTTATCCTTGAGCTCAATAAATCTCTTTCTCAGGTCCTTGGACACATCTCTTGTGAAGCTGCTCTGGAGGATATAGCCTGTGGTGTCGTCAATCATTCCTGCATATTCGATGTCAGGGAAATGGATGCGCTCCCTTATGATAGGTACGTCGAGCGTATCTCCGGTGCGGACCTTCTTCACCTTGAATACCACTTGTGTGCCCGGCTTTCCCTTCATCCTGTCGCTGCTTTCCTTGGTTTCCAGGCCTTTTGTAGGCAGTCCGTCTATCTCCAGAATCTCATCTCCACATACAAGTCCGTTCTTGTATGCGGGAGAACCGAAATACGGCTCGTTGATCACCACGTTCTCATCCTTTTTCTTGTGGATGATAGCTCCGATGCCTCCGTAGGTCTTTGAGAGCATCATCTCAAGGTCTTCATTCTCCTCTTCGGGAATATAGATGGTGTAAGGGTCAAGTTCCTTGAGCATTGCATCCACCCCGGCCCTCATTATGCGGGCCACCGGAAGAGTGTCGACATATGAACGGTTGAGCTCCTTTATGATGGAGTTCTGGATCTCTACCCACTGACCTAGCTTGAAGTCCTTTGACTGTGCATCGACGACATTATAAGCGATAAAAATCATGGCGGCAGCCATGACAAAACGTAAATTCTTCATGTGTGTTCTGTTTATTCAGATTCATATGTGGATCGGAAGCCGTCTTCCGGAGGTTGAATCCGGCATAATCTATGCCACAAAAGTACGAAATATTTTCTACCTTTGCAGCGGTTTTGAAAGTAATATATAATAGGCAGTTTTATGAAGATAGTATTTGCAACGGGCAACAGCGGCAAACTGCGTGAAGCATCAGAGATTTTAGGTGAGGGATTCGAGCTCGTTACCCCACAGCAGGTTGGAATTGAGGAGGATATTCCTGAGACAGGCAATACGTTGAGGGCTAATTCATTACAGAAGGCTCAATACCTTTTTGACAGATGCGGATGTGATTGCTTCGCAGATGATACAGGACTTGAAGTGGATGCCCTCGGAGGAGCTCCCGGTGTCTACACCGCAAGATATGCGGGAGAAGGCAAGGACTTCAATGCCAATATGGATAAGGTCCTTTATGAACTTCAGGTGCTGGAGGGTGAGGCCCATATGGCGGCAGATCTTGGTCTGAGTGTCAAGCCTTTCTCAAGAAGGGCAAGATTCAAGAGCGTCATTACCCTTATAATCAATGGTCGTAAGCATTTCTTCGAGGGAGCTCTCGAAGGCATCATAGCAAGAGAAAAATCCGGAAACGGAGGATTCGGATACGATCCTATTTTTATAGCTGACGAATATCCCGGAAAGACTCTTGCAGACATTTCTGAGGAACAGAAGAACGAGATATCCCACAGAGGTAAGGCTCTTCGCGCAATGGCGCAGTGGCTGCGTGAAAACAGATAGTTCATGGCAAAAAACACGGACCTGATTGTATTGCATACGACCAAATTCGGTGAGAATTCCCTCGTCGTCCATACCCTCAGCAGGGATTACGGGCGGCGAAGTTTTCTTGTGCGGGGGGCCGGGAAACGTCAGATGGCTATGTTCCTGCCTCTGAATATTCTTGAAGCCGATGTGGTGGAGAATCCGAAATCATCACTGATGACCGCCCGCAACATATCAGTGATGCACCCCCTCTCAGGCATCAGAGACAATCTTTTCAAGAACTCCATGACGATGTTCATGAGTGAGGTACTCTATCGCATTGTCCGTGAAGGATGCAATGAAGACGGGCTTTATGAGTGGTGCGAAAAAAGCATTCTTCTGCTGGATGCCATCACTTCCGATTTCAGCAATTTCCATATACGTTTCCTTATGGAACTTGCGGTGCATCTCGGGTTCAGTCCTCAGTCCTACGACCTGATGCCTTTTGTCGGCACCCATTATCCGATAGTGGAAAAGTTCATGACTCTTTCGTTTGCCGAATCCATGCTGATCCCAATGAATGGAGCGGTGAGAAATGAAATAGCGGAGGAAATCCTCCGCTATATCGAACATCACACCGAGTCCTCGGTCAATGTAAACTCCTTGAAAGTACTCCGCGAGTTATTCGTCTAGACTTCCGGCCAGATATAGACCTTGTCGCTACGGCGAAGACGTGTCTCTTCGATGGCACGGCATGCGGATTCGCTGCAGCCCTCCCCACAAAGATTAAGTTCTTCCTCGCGTGCTCCGGGCACTACCTTGCTCCAGTCTATCGGAATCGAGCAGTAAACACCTTTTGTTGCTTCCTGCACAGGCTTGAGGTCTACGCGGATCTCCGGTACGGTGTATTCCACACATCCGGATGTAGGGCCGATGATGAGAATCTTGTCACCTACCTTGAGGGTGTTGGACTCCACGAGAATCTCCGCCACTCCAAGTTTTCCGAACCAGTTGGTTACCTTTCCGCAGTATGCCTTCTTGCGTGTGGCCGTGCTGCCATATACGTCGCACCATTCGCCGAGGCGTGCCCCCTGATAGTATCCGTCCCAGAATCCTCTGTTGAACACTTCCTCGAGTTCTCCTTTGAAAGATGCTCCGAGTTCCGGGGTATAAGTCCCATTGCAGACGGCGTCAGCCGCACGGCGGTAGCATGAAGCCACCCTCTTCACATACTCAGCTGAGCGTGCTCGTCCCTCAATCTTGAATACTGTGACTCCTGCGTCGATGATCTTGTCCATGAATTCGATGGTACACAAGTCCTTAGGAGACATGATATACTTGTTGTCAATCTCCAGCTGCATTCCTGTCTCCCTGTCCTCTACCTTGTATGCGCGACGGCACAGCTGAAAGCATGAACCTCTGTTTGCTGATGCTCCATACTCATGAAGACTGAGGTAACACTTGCCTGAAATGGCCATGCAGAGCGCTCCGTGGGCGAACATCTCTATCTCCACTAAACGTCCCGAAGGTCCGCATATCTGTTCTTCGTCGATGATTCTCTTTATTTCCTTCACCTGGCCGAGGTTGAGCTCACGGGCCAGCACGATTACGTCGGCGAACTGCGCATAGAAACGCAGTGCCTCGATATTGGATATGCTGAGCTGGGTGGAAATGTGCACTTCCACTCCTATCTGGCGGGCATAGATGATGGCTGCCATGTCTGATGCAATCACGGCTGTGATTCCGGCCGCTTTGGCTGCGTCAAGCGTGCGCCTCATGTCCTGAAGATCTTCTCCGAACAGGGCTATGTTAAGAGTCAGGTAAGTCTTTACATTATGCTGCGAACAGATCCGTACTATCTCGGCAAGGTCTGTCATCTTGAAGTTGTTCGCGGAATGTGACCTCATGTTGAGCTTCTCGACTCCGAAGTACACAGAGTCCGCTCCTCCCTGTATGGCTGCGTGAAGGCACTCGAAATTGCCGGCAGGAGCCATGATTTCCAGATTCCTGCTGGCACGACGCTGAAGCGTCTTGTTATCATTGTATTCCATTATTTGGTTCTTCCTATTAATTTCTTTGCATAGTTTTCAAGCAGAGCTGCTTTTTCAGGTGCAAGTTCCAGCTGTGCAATATATTCCATCGCCTGTGCGTGGAGTCTTATGATTTCCTGCTTAGCTTCCTCTCCGACTTCCAGTGCTGCATAGATGTCCTTGACGGCGTCAATCTTGGCAGCCTTCTGCTCTTCAGTCTCGATAGGCAGTTCCATAGCTGCAAGCAGCTGCTCGCGCACTGCGCTCGATGCCTTCTCAAAAGCTCTGGTAGTGAGCCAGTTCTTTTTGTTATTGAGGATGTCGCCTCCGATGGCTTTTCCGAAGACGGCAGGGTCTCCATAAGTGTCCAGCCAGTCGTCTGCCACCTGGAATGCAAGTCCGAGGTCGTATCCGAATCTGTAAAGGAGGTCTGCCGACTCTTCCGGTGCATCAGCTATAATGGCTCCCATCTTTGCCGAGCATGCTATAAGGACCGCAGTCTTAAGACCGATCATCTTCATATAGTCCTTCATAGGCACAAAGTCCATGTCCTCGAAATCCATGTCATACTGCTGGCCTTCACATACTTCTGCCGCTGTCTTGGAAAACAGCGCAAGTGCCTGCGGAAGTGCCTCTGCCGGAGCCTTGGCCAGCATTCTGTAACTCTCTATGGACATCACGTCTCCTGAAAGTATGGCTGTATTTTCATCCCATTTGCGGTACACAGTCGGTACTCCGCGACGGACATCTGCCTTGTCCATAATGTCATCATGTATGAGAGTGAAGCTGTGGAATACCTCGAGCGCAGCAGCCGGAGCCAGTATCTCTTCGCAGAAGTCGTCCTTGTACAATGCATATGCGGTAAGACATAGGCAAGGACGTATCCTTTTACCCCCGATCTGAATCATATATCTCAGCGGGTCATAAAGTCCTGCCGGCTCAGCTGTAAATGTTAGGTTTGAGAACATCTCCTTGAGGGTTGTCTCGATATGCTTTTCCTGTATCATAAACTTTTGTGCACTATATCCCGCAAAGTTAAGTATTCCTTACTATCTTTGCAACATGACAATAAAAGGAGAAGCAACAGTAGTAAAGCATACCGGCAGCCATTATCTTCTGGCCCAGCTGCCGGCGTGGGACCTTTTTCCTGCAGTGCTCAGGGGAAAGATCCGTCTGAAAGGAAGCTCAGCCACCAACCCTGTGGCTGTAGGAGACAAGGTCGCATTCGAGGCCGACGGCCTTATATCTGAGGAAAATCCTGCAGCAATAACGGCCGTGCATCCCCGCAAGAACTACATAATCCGCAAATCCACCAACCTTTCCCGTCAGTCGCATATCATAGCGGCAAATCTTGACCGTGCGTTCATTATCGCTACCATAGATTATCCGGAAATCAAGCTTCCCTTCCTGGACCGTATCCTTGTTACATGCGAGGTCTATAACGTCCCGGTGACCATAGTGCTGAACAAGGTGGACCTTTACCGCGAGTCCCATGCTGAGATGCTTGCTGCTTTTCATGAAATATATGAGGGTGCAGGCTATCCTGTGATGGAAGTCTCAGCCAGGACCGGAGAAGGCGTGGATGCCCTCAGAGAGGCTTGCAAGGGGCATGTGTCCCTGTTTTCCGGAGTGTCCGGAGTGGGTAAGTCGTCTCTGATCAAGGCTCTTGACCCTTCTCTTGACCCTAAGGTGGGAGAGATTTCCGAGGCTCATGTCCAGGGTAAGCACACCACTACTTTCTATGAAATGTATGCCCTTTCTTCAGGTGGTTTCATCGTGGATACCCCCGGTTTGAGAGGCTTCGGTCTGGTGGACCTCAAGAAGGAGGAAATCGCTCTATACTTCCCTGAAATGCTCAAGGCCTCCGAAGGTTGCCGCTTCTCTCCGTGCACCCACACTCATGAACCGGGCTGCGCTGTGAAGGAAGCTGTAGAGGCAGGTGAGATCAGTTATGACCGTTACTCTTCCTATCTTGGCATGCTGGATGAAGAAGGCAAGTACAGGTAATGAAAACAATCAACAAAGACATACTAAAACTGGCCATCCCCAGTATCCTGGCGAACATAACCGTTCCGCTGGTGGGTATGGTGGACATTGCTGTGGCAGGTCATCTCGACGCCAGTGCCGCAACCATGATAGGAGGCATCGCCATCGGCTCCATGCTCTTCGATCTGCTGTACTGGAACTTCGGCTTTCTGCGTGTCGGAACAGGCGGACTTGCGGCCCAGGCCTATGGTCGTGGCGACCGTAGGGAATGCACACGCATCCTGGCACGCGCCGTGGGTATAGCCTTCGCGTGTGCCTTAGTGCTCGTCGCTATCCAATGGATTTTCGTCAAGGCTGCATTCCTGGTAGTGGATTCAAGTCCAGAAGTCCAGGCTCTTGCAACAAAATACTTCCACATCCGCATATGGGCGGCTCCTGCGACACTCAGTCTGATGGCTCTCAAAGGATGGTTCATAGGCATGCAGGACAGTGTCAGCCCGATGATTACCGATCTTACGGTAAACGGAATGAATGTGTTGATGAGCATAATTCTTTCGCTCGGTTTCTCGGTAGGAGGGTTCGATTATGAAGGTATGGGATTCAGTGGAGTGGCGGCAGGTACGGTAGTGGCCCAGTATTCCGGACTGGCGGTGGCTTTGGCTCTGCTTCTTGTGAAATATCGCAGAAATACCCTTGTGCATATGGAACGCCGGGACTTCTCCACGCTTTTCAAAGGAGGTGAGACACGTCGTTTCTTTGTGATGAATGCGGACCTCTTTGTCCGTTCGCTATGCTTTATCGCAATATATATCGGTTTCACAGTCATCTCTGCCAGATATGGAGACGTGCTTCTGGCAGTAAGCTCGATAATGATGAAACTTCTGATGATATTCTCATATTTCACCGACGGCTTTGCATATGCCGGAGAGGCTCTGACCGGAAGGTATATAGGGGCCGCAGACAGGTCAATGGTAAGGACCGCAGTGAAATGGACTTTCATATGGAGCATGGGTATAGCATTGATATTCATGGCTATATATCATTTTGCGGGCGTGCCGATGCTCAAGCTTATGACCTCTGATGCCGCAGTTGTTACAGCAGCGGGAGAGTATCTTCCGTGGCTGCTTCTGATGCCGATTGCGGGCTGCGCGGCCTTTACGTGGGACGGTATATATATAGGTGCGACGGCTTCCCGCCAGATGCGTGACTCCATGCTGTGGGCTGTCGCTGCCTTCGCAGGCATATGGTTTGTCGGCATATGGTCGCTGGATGCTTTTGCGGGAGGCTCACCGTCATATGACAGCCTCGCGATGCATCTTCTGATGGCCGCCTATTTCGCACACCTGCTTGCCAGAACGGTATATCTGACTGCAGGATATCGAAAAATTATTTAACTTTGAAGGCTATGAGTCTTTATTCATTCTATAGGATAAGCAAGCCTTCTGCAGATAAGGTGCCTGACGATCAGGTTCAGGATACATATAAGTCTCTCAGAAACAGAACGTTCTGGGGGGCCACCATCGCTTATAGCCTTTATTATGTCTGCCGCATGAGCATCAATGTCGTGAAGCAGCCTCTGATTGATGAGGGGGTGCTTTCGGCAGGAGAGCTCGGCCTGATAGGTTCAGCGCTTCTTTTTGTATATGCTGTCGGTAAATTCCTGAACGGTTTCATTGCTGACTATTGCAACATCCGCCGCTTCATGGCCACCGGCCTTTTCATCTCAGCTATCGTGAATCTGCTTCTAGGGGTGTTCGGATGGTTTCAGTCCATGATACCTTCTGTGGTGATCTTCCTTGGATTTGCAGTGCTTTGGGGAATAAACGGATGGATGCAGTCCATGGGCTCGGCTCCGGGAGTCATCAGTCTGTCCCGCTGGTTCCCGCAGTCCCAAAGAGGATCATATTACAGTCTTTTCAGCACCAGCCCTTACATCGGAGAGTTCCTTTCCTATAATATATTGGCCTTTGTGGTCGTGTGGCTCGGGTGGCAGGCTGGCTTTATCGTGGCTGCGCTTGCTGGCCTCATAGGCACTGCTCTGATCCTGTTTTTTGTGTCTGATACCCCTGAGAGCAAAGGGCTTCCGTCAGTTCAGACTCTTTCCTCAGAGACAATGACCAAGGCAGATACCCAATCTACCCGCTATCTCCAGAAAAAAGTCCTCAGACATCCGGGTATATGGGTAATAGCAATATCCAGCGCCTTTATCTATATCACAAAATACGCGATTGCCGGCTGGGGAATCCTTTTCCTTCAGAAGGAGCATGGATTCGGGCTTGAGGAAGCATCCCAGATAATTGCATTCTCGGCAGTCTTCGGAATCCTCGGGACGGTCATCGCCGGCTGGCTGTCGGACAGGATTTTCAAGGGAGACCGTGTGAAGCCCGCTGTTTTATCCGGAATTTTAAGCACTTCATCATTGATTCTCTTTCTGTTCGTCGGAGGAGGTTTTATCCTGAATATCTTTTATGTATCTTTGTTCAGCCTGTCGGTAGGGGTGCTTTACTGCATCGTGGCCGGACTGATGGCCGTGGACATCGTTCCGCGCAAGGCTACAGGTGCTGCACTTGGAGTCGTAGGAATTTCGAGTTATGTGGCTGCAGGCCTTCAGGACATTACCAGCGGTTACCTGATCCAGGGATTCATGACCACAGCGGACGGAGCGGATATATATGATTTCGGTCCTGTGGCATGGTTCTGGGTTGCGGCATCCGTAATATCATTCATCTTGCCTGTCATAAACTGGAAGAAGATGAAGCTTACTATTTGATAAATAATTAATTAACTATATAGATTTATGACACTACACATCAGCATTGAATACAGGACGTCCTGGGGCGAGGAACTCGTCCTTTGTCTTGGGGGGAAACGCTATCCTCTTTCCTATACTCCTGACGGAATCTGGGAGGGGGAGGTCGCAAGGGTCAATCCTGAGAAGGTGAAGGAGTATGCCTACGAAGTTGTGCGTGATGGACAGACCATTCGCACAGAGTGGAAAGGTCATTCCCTTACACTTCCAGAGGGAACTGCTCCAAAGGTACTGACGGTATATGACAAATGGAACGACCGCCCTTATAACTCTCCGTTCTACTCTTCTGCCTTTACGCAGGCTATTCTCGGCAGAAAGAAAGATAAGGCCCAGAAGGCTCCTAAGGATGCCAATGTGCTTATCAAGGTGGCGGCTCCGACTCTTCGCCCGAATGAAGTACTTGCTCTGGCCGGTAGCGGCAAGGCCCTTAAGGACTGGTCGAAGACTATGGTCTTCGATGCAACTGAGTTCCCTTATTGGACTCTTGCTCTTAATGTAACCGAGCCTTTCGCATATAAGCTTTTCATCGCTGATAAGGCTACTCTTGCTCCTGTGGCGTGGGAAAGTGGTGAAAACAGATGGTTCTCCGTACTTCCTCAGGAAGATGAAATGGTTGTTGAGGCTGATGTACAGGTTTACTTCAGCGGAAGAGAGTGGAAGGGTGCCGGTACTGCAATCCCAGTGTTCTCGCTCCGCACTGAGGACGACTTTGGTGTGGGTGAGTTTTATGATCTGAAGAAGATGGTTGACTGGGCTGCAGCCACAGGCCAGAGCATCCTCCAGCTTCTCCCTATCAACGATACTACGATGCTCCATACATGGGAGGATTCGTATCCATACAATCCTAACTCAACCTTTGCTCTTCATCCTCAGTTCATTCATCTGCCTGCAGCAGGCGTGAAGGTGGACGAGGCCTACAAGTCTCTTCAGGCAGAACTTAATGCTCTGGACCAGATTGACTACGAGAGAGTGAACAATGCCAAACTTGAGCTTCTTCATAAGGCTTTCGACAAGACATTCAAGAAGCTTTCTGCGACAGCCGGCTATAAGGCTTTCGTGGATAAGAACGCTCACTGGCTTCTCCCATATGCTGCTTTCTGCGTCCTTCGCGACATTTATGACACACCCGACTTTTCACAGTGGAAGGGTTACGCCAAATATAATAAAAAGAAAGTTGCCGCCTTATGCGAAGAACATAAGGCTGAGATAGACTTCTGGTGCTTCGTGCAGTATCATCTTGATCTCCAGCTTTCTGAAGTATGCAAGTATGCACACTCTAAGGGTGTCATCTTCAAGGGCGACCTTCCTATCGGTATCAGCCGCACCAGCGTGGATGCATGGCTATATCCTGAACTCTTCCACATGGACTCTCAGGCGGGAGCACCACCTGATGCGTTCTCTGCTGACGGTCAGAACTGGGGATTCCCTACCTATAACTGGGAGAAGATGGCTGAGGACGGATATGCATGGTGGAAGTCACGCCTTGCAAAGATGTCCGAGTACTTTGATGCATTCCGTATCGACCACATCCTCGGCTTCTTCCGCATCTGGGAGATTCCTCTCTGGACTAAGAGCGGTCTTAACGGATATTTCAATCCAGCACTGCCATACCCTGCGCATGAACTTCAGAGTCAGGGGTTTGACGTGACAAACTTTGACCTCTTTATGGAGGATCCTCGCAAGACAGGACATTATCATCCTAAGATCGGTGCAAAGTCCACTCAGGGCTATATGTGGCTTGATGCATATCGCCGTGCTTCTTACGACCGTCTGTGGGAAGACTTCTTCTACCGTCGCAACAACGAGTTCTGGAAGGAAAAGGCTATGCAGAAACTCCCTGCACTTCTCGATTCCACAGGAATGCTTGCATGCGGCGAGGACCTTGGAATGATTCCTGCGACAGTACCTCAGGTGATGTCTGACCTCAGAATCCTTTCTCTCGAGATTCAGCGTATGCCGAAGTCTGTGGAAGAGACATTCGCCCATCCGTCGAACTATCCATATCTGTCAGTATGTACAACTTCGACCCATGACATGAACCCTATACGTGCATGGTGGGAGGAAGACCGCCAGGTTACAGACCAGTTCTGGCAGATGGTTCTCGGCAACCAGGGAGAGGCGCCATACTATTGCGAGCCATGGATCTGCCGTCAGATTCTTGAGCAGCATCTCTGGTCTCCTGCAATGCTCACAGTGCTTCCTCTTCAGGACTGGCTCTCGATGGACGGCGCACTCCGTCGCCTCAATCCTCATGACGAGCGCATCAATGTTCCGGCAAACTCACGCCACTATTGGCGTTACAGAATGCATCTGACAGTAGAACAGCTCGCCGATGCCAAGGAGTTCAACGACTCTCTCAGCAGGATGATTGCAGCTAGCGGCAGAAAGTAGTTCTCGATATGGCCCAAATCAAATAGCTTAGGCGAGTTTTAGGTCAAAGTCGCATAAGGGGTAACGAAAACTCCCTCAAATGACGGTTTTTAAGAACAGCTTAGGCGAGTTTGAACCAAAACTCGCCTAAGCTGTAATTTTAGGGGATGACTAATCTGTCATAAAAGACTTTTTAGTCATCCCCTTTATATATAAGACGGCATATTGCCTACTCTGTTGTCTCTGAGGTGTAACCTCCGCCTAGAGCATGGTAGAGGTTTACTACGCTCAGGATTTCGTCCAGACGGTCGGATGCTTCGGTAAGTTCGGCATTGAGGAGGTTCTTCTGTGCAGTGAGCACCTCGAGGTAGTTGGTGTTGCCGTGCTTCATCAGCAGCTGGGTGTTCCATACTGCCGCCTGAAGGTTGACGATCTGTTTCTTGTGAATCTCTACCCTTTTCTTGGCTGTTTCCCACATCGTGAGTGCATTGTTTACTTCGACACCTGCGTCGAGAAGGCTCTGGCGGAAAAGGTATGCAGCCTGTTCGTGCTGTGCCTTTGCAGCCTGGAGACGGGCCTTGTTGGCATGCCTGTCGAAGATGGGCTGTGCGAGGGATGCTACAAGATTGGTTATGAGGCTTCCCGGGTCAAGCACGATACTTCCGTTGCCTGAGGTCCATCCCAGTGAGCCGCTGAGAGTCAGGTTAGGGTAAAATGCACCTTTAGCTACGTTGACGGAATAGAAGGTCTGTTCCAATGCAAGTTCTGCCTGACGGACATCCGGACGACGGCTCAAGAGTTCGGCAGGAATTCCTGCCGACAATGATACCGGGAGCTTCTGCTTCTCCAGAGAAGTACGGATGATCTTCATCGGTACCACTCCGATAAGAGCACAGAAAGAGTTTTCCGTTGCAAGGATGTTCTTTTCTATAGTAAGCACGTCGGCTTCCACGCTCAGCCTGTTGGCCTTGGCCTGAAGCACAGCCGCTTCATTGGTCTTTCCTGCCCTTTTGAGGGCCTCCAGGGTGCGGATGTTCTCTTCCCATGTATCGAGGGTCCTCTTGCTGATCTTAAGCTGTTCGTCCAACATCAGGAGAGTGTAATAGCTGCTGGCAATGCTTGCCACAAGCTGTGTCTGCACAGCCTGACGATATGCTTCGCTCTGTTCGACTGCCGCCTGGGCCTTCCTCTTGGCGTTTCTGTGTGTACCGAATATGTCTGCTTCCCAGCTGGCGTTCACTCCTATATTGAAGTTTCCGGGATACACGCCGCCTGATGCCGATGCCGACACTCCGGGAAGCAAGGCTCCTCTTGCAGAGAGCAGGGAAGCCTCAGCTTCCTCGACCCTCAGACGTGCTACGTTCAGGTCAGTATTATACTTCAGGCCGAGTCTTATCCACTCCTGAAGAAGTGAATCGGTGAAGATCTGATCCCATGACACCGATGCCGTTGACACTGAATCCGTCGGCACGGACATCCTTCGGTAGAGACTGTCCACGAAGTGCATGTCCGCACGCTCGTATTTGGTGTAAAGTCCGCAGCTGCTCATTATCGCAGCTGCAATTATCATATATATAATACGTTTCATGAATATTATTCCTTTATACGTTTAGGCATCACCTTCTCCTCGACATACTGGAAGACGATGAAAAGGGCAGGCACAATAATCAGGAGAGCTATGGTTCCGATGAGCATTCCGCCCACTGTGCCCACTCCGATGGATATGTTTCCGTTTGCTCCCACACCGCTCGCGAACATCAGCGGAAGCATACCGAATATCATTGTAAGCGACGTCATAAGGATAGGTCTCAGACGGGCCTTTGCTGCAGACATCGCCGCCATGGTGATGGACATGCCTTCAGAGCGCTTCTGGGAAGCATATTCGGTCAGGAGGATAGCCGTCTTGGCAAGGAGTCCGATCAGCATCAGGAGTCCGATCTGCAGATAGATATTATTCTCCAGACCGAACATTCTCGCAAACAGGAAACTGCCGGCAAGACCGAATGGTACGGAAAGGATAATCACTGCAGGGATGAAGAGACTTTCATACAGCGCACAAAGAATCAGGTATATGAAAACGACACATATGATGAAAATCACTGCCACCGAGTTACCGGTGTCGGCCTCCTCGCGGGACATTCCTCCGAACTCATAACCATATCCGGCAGGAAGCATCCTGGCCGCCGTTTCACGCACTGCCTGAATTGCCTGTCCGGAACTATAACCCTCTGCCGGCTGTCCGTTCACAGAGATGGCGGTGAACAGATTGAAACGTGAAATGGACTGAGGTCCATAAATACGTGTCAGCTTGAGATATTGGTTGATAGGGGACATTTCACCGTTGGAGTTGCGCACAAACATGTTTTGTAGAGATTCGGTGTCCAGACGGTATTCCGGAGCTGCCTGGAGCATCACTCGGTAGAGCTTTGAGAATCTGTTCATGTTGGAAGCATAGCTTCCTCCTACGTATCCTGCAAGAACGCTCAGTACATCTCCAGGGGATGTGCCGTTTCTCTTGCACTGTGCAGCATCAACCTCTACAAGATACATTGGATACTTGGTGTCGAAGGATGTCTTGGCGCGCTGGATCTCCGGGCGCTTGTTCAGCTCTATGATGAAGTCATTAGTAATCTTCTGGAGGTCTTCCAGCTTGCCGCCCTTCTGGTCCTGAACGTAAACCTCGAAGCCGTTGCTGGCTCCGTAGCCCGGAATCATGCCTCGTGTATAGACCATGATGTCGGCAGCCGTGATGTCGGCAGTGCGACGGTAGATTTCCTCTATTATGGACTCGATATTGTCCTCCTTCCCGGTCCTTTCATCCCAATCCTTGAGTCGGATCACGAAGTTACCGGTAGATGAGCCCTGTCCGAACATCATACCCCATCCTGTCGTACGGGAATATGATTCTATCTGAGGTATGCTGCTGATGCGTCGGTCTATTTCTGTGAGAATCTTGTCGGTCTCGGCTATGTTTGTGCCCGGAGGTGTACGCAAATCCATATTTATCGTACCCATATCCTCCTTTGGAACGAGACCTGTCTTGGTGGTGTTCATCAGGTAGAGAAGGCCACCGCAGGCAATTACAAGAAGAATCACCGTAAGCCATTTGCGCTTGAACATGAAGAACACCAGGTGCTTGTATTTGTTTATCAGTCCCTGGAATCCGGCGTCGAACGCTTTGTGGAATCTTGTTGAGAAACTGCCCTTTTCTCCTGGTTTCACTTCTTCATGGGGAGTCATGATAAGCGAGCAGAGCGCCGGAGATAGGGTAAGTGAATTTATCAATGAGATACCTACTGCAACTGCCATGGTAAGTCCGAACTGTGTGTAGAAAGTACCGGTGGTTCCTCCCATGAAGCTGACAGGAATGAACACCGCCATGAAGACGAATGTTGTGGCAAGAAGGGCTGTGGAGATGCCTCCCATGGCATCTACGGATGCCTTGTATGGAGACCTGTAGCCTGCGTCGAACTTAGCCTGCACGGCTTCCACCACAACGATGGAGTCATCCACCACCGTACCGATCACAAGCACGAGGGCGAAGAGCGTAATCATGTTGAGACTGAATCCCGCGACCATCAGGAATGCGAATGTACCCACAAGAGATACGATGATCGAGATAGTCGGGATGATGGTCGACCGGAGGCTCTGGAGGAATACGAATACTACCAGGATCACAAGCAGGATGGCCTCGAAGAGTGTCTTTATGACATTTTTGATGGATGCATCAAGGAAGTCCTTTGTACTCATGAGGTCCACTATGGCCAGACCCTTTGGCAGGTCTGCTCGGATTTCTTCCACCACCTTGTCTATCGATTCGATGATTTCGTTGGCATTGGATCCTGATGTCTGGGACACACTTAGGGTAGTGCCCGGATGTCCGTTCACCATGCCGATGTAGTCGTAGCTTCTTTCTCCCAATTCTATTGTAGCGACATCCCTTAGGCGGAGAACAGTACCGTTTGCTTCAGCACGGATGACCATGTTCTCATAGTCGGTCACGTTCTCGTAGCGTCCGCGGTATTTCAGCACGTACCTGAAAGTGTTCTCGGATTCAGCGCCAAGAGTACCTGTCGGTGCTTCGAGATTCTGTTCGGCCAGCACTGCCGATATGTCTGAAGGAACGAGACCGTATTTTCCCATCTTTCCGGGATCTAGCCATATACGGAGGGAGTAATCGCCGCCTCGCACGTCCACTTCTCCGACTCCGGCCACTCGGGATAGTCTCGGCTCGATGTTGATCTTGAGGTAGTTGGTGATGAACTTTCTGTCGAAGGAATTGTCCGGGCTATAGACCGCGAGGGTCTTGATGCGGCTGGTCTGGCGCTTGCGTACCGTCACACCGCTTCGGGTGACCTCTGCGGGAAGAAGACTCTGCGCAGATGCGATGCGGTTCTGCACATTCACCATGGCCATGTCTCCGTCGGTTCCCTGACGGAAATATATCTGAATGCTCGCTGATCCGGAGTTGGTCGCAGATGACACCATATACATCATGTCCTCTACTCCGTTGATGGCCTCTTCGAGAGGTACGAGCACGCTTCGCTGCACAGTCTCGGCATTGGCTCCTGCATATGCAGCAGATACGCTCACGGTAGGTGGCGCGATTTCCGGGAACTGTTCCACAGGAAGCTGCGAAAGACCGATAAGGCCGACCAGAAGGATGATTACCGAAATCACTCCTGCAAGGATCGGACGGTCTATGAAAGTCTTGACATTCATTATTCCTGGCCCTCCTTGACTGTTAATGTATCCTGCTGCGGCTCTGCAGCGCTCTTGCTTTTTATGATTGTGCCCTCCTTGATCAGGCCGGCACCTTCAGCCACGATGATATCCCCCACTTTGAGACCGTCTGTGACAATGTATTCCACTCCGTTGTTCTGAGGAGTGACGTGTATTTCAGTGGCTGATGCCTTTCCGTCCACTACCTTATATACGAAAATGCGGTCCTGAAGTTCGAACGTAGCTGCCTGGGGAATGGCGATGCAGTCCTTGATAGATACGGGTATGATTATAGTGCCGCTTCCTCCGTTGCGCAGAAGATGGTTGCGGTTGCTGAATACCGCTCTGATGCTCACAGCTCCTGTGCTCTCGCTGATGGTTCCCGAGATGGCGTTGATCTTGCCGGTGTGCTCGTAGAGGTCGCCGTTACTCATCATGAGCTCTACCTCCGGCATCTGCTTTATTGCTTCCTTGAGCGAGCCGTACTGCTTCACCATATCGAGCATCTGGTTTTCGGCCATGGAGAAATATGCATATACGCGGCTGTCGTCAGATACAGTCACCAACGGCTGGGTAATATTGCTGCTTACGAGGGCTCCCACCCTGTATGGAATCATCGATGCCACGCCGTTTACAGGAGAACGCACTTCAGTGTACGAGAGGTTATTGCTTGCATTCACTTCTTCGGCCTTGCAGAGCGTGAGGCGAGCCTCTGCGTCAGTCAGGTCGTTCTGTGCTGTCATCAGGTCGAATTCCGACACCACATCCTGTTCGAAGAGCTTCTTGTTGCTCTCGTAGATGAGTTTTGCCGTGGAGAGGGATGCTTCAGCGCTCTTTACGTTTGCCACGGCGATTTCATATGCCGCCTTGTATGGGGTCTGGTCTATGATGAAGAGGACCTGTCCCTTTCTTACGCTTTCACCTTCCTCGATGAGGATGTCAGTAATCATTCCGCTCACCTGGGGACGGATTTCCACTGTCTGAACTCCGCTTATGGCTGCGGAATATCCTGTGGACAGGGTACGGTCGCCGAGTGTGATTTCAAGCGTTTCGTAGAAAGTCTCTCCTTTTGGAGCGGTCTTTGCTCCCTCCTTGCACGAGGTCAGAAGCAGACCGCAGAGCAGTAGAATGGCGATGGCAGTTCGTTTCATTGATTTTCGATAGTTTATAAGTTTATGAATTTTCTTTTCAACCTGCAAATATACTTAAAACGAAGTTTTAAACTAATGCTGTAGTTGAAAAATAGCTTGATTGTTGCTATTTTTGTATAATTAAACAGAAAATATATGGCAAGAAAGAGGAATTCCCGCGCAAGAGGTCGCGGAAAGAAGGAAAGAAAGGTATTCCCGCAGGCTGTCGGAAAGGTGCAGATGACCCGTGAAGGCTATGCTTTCGTGATTGTGGAAGGAGATGAGGAAGATGTGTTCGTGAAGGCATCCAAGACCAGAGGGGCACTTAACGGGGACATCGTGCGCGTGACCGTGACACGCGAAAAGCTGGACCGCCAGCGCAGGGAAGGGGAGATAGTTGAGATCCTCGAACGTTCTCCACGGCCTTTTATAGGCATTCTGCATGTTGTCGGAGACCAGGCCTGGGTGCTTATGCAGAGCCGTTTC